>OGPT01003462.1_pt1 | contig 11291 bp, 9 predicted proteins | sample 1552951 | NCBI WGS metagenome assembly OGPT01 (sample SAMEA2580224, study PRJEB22360) | human gut metagenome | biome: human gut; feature: human-associated habitat; material: faeces | place: Denmark | collected 2008/2010
CGTCCAAGCACACGAGCGACCGCTTCCGAAAATTGCGGATGCGGCGACTCGAGAATCTCCACCATCGTAATCCGCCCTCCTTGTCGACGACGAATGCCGCGACCACACGCCCCTGCACACCCCGTTTCAGCATGTCCGACGGGTACCTCACTTCAGCCATCACCCAACTCCGGAATTTATCCAGCCCGCCTCCGAAGAACTTCGGCATGACCTCGACCACCCGGTAAGCGTCTTTATCGCTGTATTCCGCTCCGGCGGCCCCGGGACCGAAGGCTACCGGCATCGAGACCCCGAAACGAACCCGCTCTCCGTCAATCGTCGCCGGAGTCCACGCAGGAGCCGCGGCAATGGCCTGACGCACCGTCTGTTCCAAAGCATCCTCGTCCCGGTATTTCGGTTTGGGGGCAGGAGTCACCCGCCCGTCCTTTCCGACGACAAACCGCAGGATCAGTTTCCGCGGCTCCGTGAGCGCACCCGGACCCATCAGACTGTCGACCTGCCGCTGCACCCACGCACGAAACCCGTCCGGACCGCCGCCGCAGAACAGGGGCATCCTATCGGCCGTCGTATGGATGTCGCACTCCTCGGCGCAAAGCCCCAGCTCCTCCTGTCCCGCAGGAGGGGCGACCAGCCGGAAGACGAATCGCATCTCCAGCTCCGTTTTTACAGGTTTCCCCTTCGTCCGTCCGGGCGACCATTTCGGCGACAGGGCGATCGTCTTGCAGAGCCGGTCGGCAAAATGCCGCTCCTCGCAATGCGTGACCTTCAGATCGGTCAGCGTCCCGTTTTTGTCGATGGCGAACACAACTTCAACCTTCGCCTCATCCCCGACATCGTAGCGATCGGCCGGAAACCGCAGGTTGCGGATCACCCAGATTTTGAAGCATTCCGGACGGCTTCCCTGAAAAGAGGGGTCCATCTTTTCGGGCCAAAGGCTGGCCGCCGCACCGGCGTTTTTTCCGGGGGTCTTTTCCTCTCCGGCGGTTTTCGCGGCGGTCGCAGCCGCATGCAGCGACGCAAGGCCGAAAAGCACCATAAACAAGCGTTTCATAATAAGGCAGGAGTTTTAGGTTTCATAAATATAGCGAAAAATGCGAGACTTGCAACGGCACAGGCGCAAAAAAGAGGGTCCGGCGAACCGAAACCCTCTTGCAACCGTATCGGGCCGTGCGGCCCGGAACGCGATTCCCTATCCGAGGAACGAAAGCAGAATGCCCGCGGCGACCGCCGAACCGACCACGCCGGCCACGTTGGGACCCATGGCGTGCATCAGCAGGAAGTTCGAGGGATCGGCCTTCTGGCCCTCGGTCTGCGACACGCGGGCGGCCATCGGGACGGCCGAAACGCCGGCCGAACCGATCAGCGGGTTGATCTTGTTCTCCTCTTTGCTGAACAGGTTCATGAACTTGGCCAGCAGCACGCCGCCGGCGGTTCCCAAGCAGAAGGCGATGACGCCCAGCACGAGGATGCCCAGCGTGCGGAAATTCAGGAACGCTTCGGCGGTCGCCGTGGCGCCGACGGTCAGGCCGAGGAAGATCACCACGATGTTCATCAGTTCGTTCTGCACCGTTTTGCTCAGGCGATCCACCACGCCGCACTCCTTCATCAGGTTACCCAGCATCAGACAGCCCACGAGCGGCATTGCGCTCGGCAGCAGCAGGGCGATGACGACCGAGATGATGATCGGGAAGAGGATACGCTCGGTTTTCGATACCGGACGCAGCGTGCGCATACGGATCGCACGTTCGTGCTTGTTGGTGAGCAGCCGCATGATGGGCGGCTGGATGACCGGCACGAGCGCCATGTAGGAGTAGGCGGCTACGGCGATCGGGCCCAGTAGTTCGGGGGCCAGCATCGAGGTGAGGTAGATGGCCGTGGGGCCGTCCGCACCGCCGATGATGCCGATCGAACCGCTCTGTTCGGGCGAGAATCCGATCGCATAGGCGCCGAGGAACGTCACGAAGATGCCGATTTGCGCCGCAGCGCCCAGCAGGAAACTCTTGGGATTGGCGATCAGCGGACCGAAATCGGTCATGGCGCCTACGCCCAGAAAGATCAGGCAGGGGTAGATGCCCAGCTTGACGCCCAGGTAAAGGTAGTCCAGCAAGCCCGCCTTCGCGACGAAGATGTCCCAATGGACATGCCCTCCGGCGAAGAGCTCGGTGTGGTAGAGATTGGCGCCGGGCAGGTTCGTCAGCAGCATGCCGAATGCGATGGTCAGCAGCAGCAGCGGTTCGAACTTATGCTTGATGGCGAGGTACAGCAGGAAGAAGGCCACGCAGATCATGACCAGACTGCCCCACCCCATGTTGGCTATCAGACCGGACACGCCCGTCGATTCGGCAAAGGTTTCAAGGCTTTCCAGCACGAAATTGGAGCTGGAAGTCAATGCATTCCACATAGTCCTACCCGATTACGATTAAAACGTCGCCTTCCATGACCGTAGCGCCCTGCTGCACGAGAATCTGCTTCACGACACCGGCGCGGTCGGCGTCGATGTTGTTCTCCATCTTCATGGCTTCGAGCACGACGAGCGTCTGTCCTGCCGCGACGGTATCGCCCACAGCCACCTTCACGCTCAACACGGTGCCCGGCAGCGGGCATTTCACGCTGGAACCCGACGTCGAAGGCGCGGGAGCGATGCGCGGCGAAGGAGTGGCCGTCGAGGGAGTGATCATGGCGCTGTTGGCCGACTTGGGGGCCGGGGACACCTGGGGTTTGGAGACCGTCGAGGCTTTCGCGCCCTCGATCTCGACTTCGTAATCCACGCCGTTGACCACGACGTGCGCTACCGTCGAGGCCTCGTTCACGTCGTCGATCTGGACGTTGTAATTATGTCCGTTGATTTTCAAAGAGTAATCTTTCATTTTCTTTTTTGGGTTGTCTTGTTCCGACGCAGGGTCCTATCTCCGGTCGGGAAGCTGGGTTAAACCGTGAATTTTCGAATTCCAGGGCGAATAGGCCCGCTTGATGTTGAGAATGGTCAGCACCTCGGACTCGCGGTCGTGCAGGGCGCCCTTGTAGATCTTGAGCGCCGTAGCGATGGCTGCGATCTCCTCCTCGCTGATCATCGGCTGGGCGTCGCCCTTCCTGCCGCTCGCCGGGCGGACCCGGAAGCAGGCCCCGAAGGCCTTCATAATGAAGATCAGCGCCACTAGCAGGATAAACACCAGGCTGAACCCGATCAGCGACACCCAGAGTATCTCGGACCATCCCCAGTTCATAACTGTCAGTATTGTCATCTTTTCAGTCTGTTAGAGAGGAATGTTCGAATGTTTCTTCGCGGGGTTCTGCAAACGCTTCGTAGCCAGCGACTGCAAGGCGCGGATCACACGGAAACGCGTGTTGCGCGGCTCGATCACGTCGTCGATATAGCCGTAGCGTGCGGCGTTGTAGGGGTTGGAGAACTTGTCGTTGTACTCCTGCTCCTTCTCGGCGATGAACTTCGCCTTCTCCTCCGGTTTGTCGGCCAGCTCCTTCAGCTCCTTGCCGTAGAGCACCTCGACGGCGCCGCTGGCGCCCATCACGGCGATCTCGGCCGTCGGCCATGCGTAGTTGATGTCGCCGCGGATGTGCTTCGACGACATGACGATGTAGGCGCCGCCGTAGGCTTTCCGCATGATCAGGGTGACTTTGGGCACCGTGGCCTGGGAATAGGCGAAGATGAGTTTGGCGCCGTGGCGGATAATGCCGCCCCGTTCCTGGTTCTTGCCGGGTAGGAAGCCGGGCACGTCCACCAGGTTCACCAACGGAATATTGAACGCGTTGCAGAAGCGGATGAAGCGCGCGGCCTTGTCGGAGGAGTCGATATCCAGGCAGCCGGCTTTCACGTTGGGCTGGTTGGCGATGATGCCGACTACTACGCCGCAGATGCGGCCGAAGCCGACGACGACGTTTTTGGCGAAGTCCTTATGCACTTCCAGGAAGTCCCCGTTGTCCACCAGGCGGCTGATGATGGGCTGGACGTCCAGCGGCGTGCGGTTGTCGCCGGGAATCAGGTCGCTCATACCTTCGTCTGCGCTCAGGTCAAGCGGGGTGTCCAGTTTGTGAGGCGGTTCTTCCGTGTTGTTGGAAGGAAGGAAGGAAAGCAGCCTCTTCAGGATGTCCATGGCGTGCGCGTCGCTGTCCGCTACGAAATGGACGTTGCCGGATACGGTGGCGTGAATGGCGGCGGAGCCGATGTCATCCATCGTGCATTTTTCATACGTGACCTGTTCAATCACCTTGGGGCCGGTGATGTACATGCCGGCGTTGCCGGAATTGCGCATGATGATGAAGTCCGTCAGGGCGGGGGAGTAGGCCGCGCCGCCCGCGCAGGGACCCAGAATCATGGAGATTTGCGGAACCACGCCGGAGGCAAGCACATTGTTGTAGAACACCTGGGCATAGCCGGAAAGGGCCGCCACGCCTTCCTGGAGGCGCGCGCCGCCGGAGTCGTTCACGGTCACCATCGGGATGCCGGCTTTCAGGGCGTACTTCTGGGCATCCGCAATTTTCATGGCGTGCATGTAGCCGAGGGACCCGCCCTGGGCCAGGAAGTCGGAGGCCGCGCAGGCCACCGGACGGCCGTCCACCAGGCCGAAGCCGGAAACGACGCCGTCGCCGGGGATTTCCTTCTTGCCCATGCCGAAGTTGTGGCAGTTGTGGCGCACATGCATGCCGATTTCCGAGAAGGTGCCTTCCTCAAAGAGGTACCCCATGCGGTCGCGGGCTGTCATTTCGCCCTTTTCATGTCTCTTGTCGATCTTTTCCTGACCGCCGCTGAGGATTACCTTCTTGCGGCGGCTGTTCAGATCGTCAATCAATTTGGGATCAATAGCCATTGGTATAGTGGTATGGTGAATAGGGAGAATGTTACTTGCCGCATTCGCAGCCGCCGGGGTGCTGGCAGAATTCGGTCAGGACGCCGAAGGTGCACTTGGGATGCAGGAAGGTGACCTGCGTGTTGTGAGCGCCGGGGACGGGCGGGTCGTTCAGCACGGTAAGGCCTGCTTCCTTGGCCTGGGAGATATTTCCGGCGATGTCATTGGTCTTGAAAGCGATGTGGTGGATGCCTTCCCCTTTTTTCTCAATAGCCTTGGCGATAGCGCTTTCCGGAGAGGTGGGTTCGAGCAGTTCGATGTGGACTCCGGCAACGTCAAACATGGCGACGCGGACCTTTTGAGTGGGAACTTCCTCAATGTGGGGCTCTCCGAGCCCGAGCGCATCGCGGTAATAGGGGACGGTGGCGTCAAGGCTCTTGACGGCGATGCCGATATGGTCAATTTGCTGAATCATATGCGTGTGATGGTTATAGGGAATGCAGGGGGGAGGCCTGCAATACATCAAGAGTTATTAAAGCGTATTTTTTTAGGATGTGAAGCGAAAAGCGGAAAAATGGCGAATTCGTGGCCGCCCCTTTCACCTGCTTGATTGCCCCGGAAGATGAGGTATGGTAGGGGCATGTTCAAGAGTGGATTAGCCGTGTTATTTCTGCTGGCGTCGTGGTTTTCCGCCTCGTGTGCCTATGAGCTGCTGCCCGCTCATGTGGCCGTGGTTTATAACGGAAAATCCGAGCTGAGCCGCCGCATGGCCAGGGAGTATGCGCGGGTGCGCGGCGTTCCGGAAGGGAATCTCGTTTCCCTGGATTGCCCCACGACCAGCGAGATTTCGCGGAAGGAGTATGAGGATACGATCCGCGTCCCGCTGCTGGAGGCGGCGCGGAAACAACGGTGGTGGGTGCCTTCCGGCATTGCGTCCTCCCCCTTGATGAACCGGAAGATTTTTGTGCTGGTGCTGATGGCGGACCTGCCGATGAAGATACGGCATGAAACGCCCGCTCCCCTTCCCGGGAAAGGCGTCAACCAGATGCAGACGGATCGCGCTGCGGTGGATTCCGAATTGGCTCTGCTGGCGGTGGGCGGTTATGAAAGGAAGTCCTGGCAGGTGAATCCCTATTTTAATAAAAGGGAGGATTTTGTGGGTTCCGGCCTTCCTTCGTTTCTGGTATGCCGCCTGGACGGACTGACGCCCGATACCTGCATGCGGCTGGTGGCGGAACCGGCGAACGTGGAGAAAAAAGGTTTATGGGGGTGGGCCGTTGTGGACCGGGGCGGCCCCTATGCCCAGGGGGACCGGTGGCTGGACGACGTGTTCGAGCGCGTAAGGGAGGCGGGCATTCCCGCTTATCTGGATGACTGGCCCCAGACCCTGCCGGAAAAATTCCCCTTGAGCCGGGATACGGCTCTTTACTGCGGGTGGTATGCGGGGAATGCGAACGGACCGTTTTCGGATCCTTCGTTCCGCTTCCGGCCCGGGGCGATAGCCATGCATCTGCATTCCTTCAGCGCCGCCGATTTCAAGGTCCCCGGCAGGGGATGGAGTTCCGCCCTGCTGGAGAAGGGGGCTGCTGTGACGGTGGGAAACGTGTATGAGCCGTTCCTGGGCGCCTGCCACCGCTTTGATATTTTTGTGGACCGCCTCCTGGACGGCTATACCGTGGCGGAGGCTTCCTGGATGAGCATGCCTGTGCTGTCCTGGCAGGGGTTGGTGTTCGGAGACCCCCTGTACCGTCCATACGCCCGCATGAAGGATATGGACGTGGAGCCGACGGAAGAAGACCGTTATTTCCAGGGGTGGTGGGCTTCCTCCGTGCAGTTCGGAGACCGCTGGAAGGACCGTTCCGCGCGTTTGATGGAGTCCGCCCGGAAGTCCCCTTTTTCCTGCCTTTATGAAGCTCTGGCGCTGGAATGCCTGTACCGGAAGGAACCGGCCCGCGCCGGAGAGCTCCTTTCCTCCGCCCTGGACGGCGCGGCTGACGCCCGCACCCGTGCGCGCCTGCTGCTGGAAATCCTGATGGCGGAACGGGCCCGGGGCGGCAACAAGGCTTTTCTGCAGCGGGCGGACGGCATCCGGGGCCTCATGTCTTCCTCCGCTTTTCTTCCGGCGCTGGAGGAATGGCTTGCCAGGGTGGCTCCGCCGCCGGACCCGCCGGAAAAATAAATTAAGGACGTACGGCAAATTTGGATTGCCTTTTAGGGGATTATGGCTCATATTCTGCGTCCCGTAAGTTTTCCTTTTACTGATATTCACCAGCAATAGATAACACAAGATGAACATTATCAACAAAATCGAGCAAGAGCAACTCAAGGCAGATGTGACCCCATTTAACGTAGGTGATACCATCAAGGTTCACACTCGTGTTATTGAAGGCGGCAAGGAACGTATCCAGATTTTCCAGGGCATTGTGATCGCCAAGCGCGGTTCCGGCATCAATGAAGCTTTCACCGTCCGCAAAATTTCCTACGGTGAAGGCGTGGAACGCGTATTCCCCCTGCATACTCCCCGCATTGCCAAGATTGAAGTCGTGAACCGCGGCAAAGTCCGCCGCGCCAAACTTCACTATCTGCGCGGCCGCATCGGCAAGGATGCCATGATTGTGAAGTCTGCCAACCGGTAATCGGAAGAATTGCTATTTTGCTGGCCCGCCGTGAGGCGGCGCCGGGTTTTTTATTTCTGGAGTATTGTTTTTCCTGAATGGGAAAGAGGTCCACAGGAACAACAGCCACTTCAAGATATTTCTCCGGGAGCCATATGGGGATGAGAGCGTTTTTCCGGGGTGGGGAAGGTGGAGGGGGGCGGCTGTTTCCGGTCCGGAGCAAATACGTTTTTCGGATTTTCCTCCGTCCGGGCCTGGATGGCTTCCGGAGAATGGAGCAGAAACCGGAAAATTTCATACGCGAATCCAAACCCGGAACTTAGCGCGTGGCATTCCATCAGGCCCTGCCCCAATCTGCCTTCCGGGAGGGGGAAAGGAAACGGGGGGTTCAGCATGGCCCCCGGAGGGGGGCGAGCGGGTACAGGGCTGCGCGAATAATTATTACTCCGCAGGTGCGGGAACCGGTGTGTCCTCCGCATCTTCCGGTCCGTACGCTTCCACTTCCGTCAACGCCAGGGGCTGGGAGGGATTTGCGGATTCCACGCGCAAGGCGCGCGCCTTGACTGGAGCGTCCAGTTTCCAGGAAGTGACGTTGGTGGATTTTTCCGAAGGAGTGGTGCTGAAGGTTTTTTCCGCCAGCACGTTTTTGTCATTGCCGTAGAGGATTACCTTGAATTTTTCCATAGTGCCCAGCAGCGTCAGGTTGGCCGGCGTGTAAATGACCACCTTTTCTATGGTGCGGTTGGTCTCCCTGCCGAAGTCAATGCCGAACCAGGCGGTTTTCCCTTCAACCACGCCTGTGGCGCTGATTGAAACGTCGGAAATCCTGGAGCTGGTATTGCCGTCAACGGCCTTTTCCGGACCGTAAGCTCCCAGCATGTTGCGGTTGGAACTCTGGCGAACCTTGACGCCGGGCTGAAGGCTCCAATTGATTTTGCCGGGTTCCGCGGAAACTTTGGGAACTGCCGGCGCCTGCGCCGGACGCGCGGCCGGATCAGGTGAAGGAATGGCCGCAGCGGCGTTTTGCGCGGTGGCCGGAGCGTGGCGGCGCGCGTCCCTGTTCGCTTGTCTTGCCGCTTCCGCTTTCGCGTTATTTTCCTTCTGCACCTGTTCATTATAGTCATTGCGCATTCTAACGACATCCTTCTTATACAGGATGCAGGTATAGGTCAGCACAATGCCCACGATCAGGGCCGGAATGAGATAGTAATAGATGTTGGACTGCCCTTTTTGCATGTTCAGGGCCGGAATGGCCGGGGAAGATGACGGTGGAGGGATGGAGGCCGCATTTCTTCCCGAAGGATTGGCAATGGCTTTATCCAGATCCGTGATGAAATCCCCCAGGTCCCGGTAGCGTTCCCGGGTATCCGGATTGATGGCGCGGGAGACTGCCGAATCCACGGCATCGCTGCATTTGATTAGTGAGGAGGGCATGGCGAAGCCCGCTTCCATCGGCGTTTTGCGGGTAAGCAGAATGTAGAGCGCCAGCCCCAGTGCGTAAATATCCATGCCCGGCGTGAACGTGGTTTCCGCTCCGGTGACCCACTCCGGAGAGGCGAAGTCCCCCATGTCCACCGGAGGTTGGGCAGGATAAATATTGATGGGCAGCAGCAGGGCGTCTCCGCCGTCTTCGCGCAGGCAAATCAGCTTGGGCGTGATGCCCCCGTGAAAAATGTTTTTCCGGTGCAGCGTCAGCAGTCCTTCCGCCATGTTGCGCACCAGGTTGAGCGCCGCCTGGGGAGATATTTGGGGAAGGGTTTCCATATCCGCCATCCGCGGATAGGGGGGGTGTTCGGAGATGATGAAAGTAAACGGCCCCGCCTGCCCTACTTCATAAACGCGCAGGAGCCCCTGGTGGGATTGTTCCACGATGGTGAGGGAGCGGACGATGAATTCAGGATCCCAGCCGAAGATGCCGGCTTCTTCCGTGGGAACCACCCGCAGCATGACGGGAGCAAAGTTGGATTTCAGGGTAGCTGTGAAAATTTGCTGGGGGCCTTTGGCTCCGACAAGCTGAATATTTTCCAATTGGGGAAAGAGAGAGGAAATCTGGTCCATGGGAAAGGAATCGTCGGCAGACATGGAAAAGGGAGGTGGAATAGTATTGATTCCCACTCTACCTTAAATTCCCCTACGGAAGCAACTCTATAAGCGGGCATATTTTGATGGCGGGACGCCCTGATGCTGAACGGACGCCAATCATGCCCGGATGGAGCGCGCCTTTTTCCGTAACCGGCCAGTCAAATCAGGGCAGCCAGGAACAGGCCGTAATGAGCGGGGAAAATTTCAGTTGTTTCAACCGCCGCGGCGGCATGTTGCCGCAGATGCCCGCGGCAAGGTAAATCCTGTTGGGTTCCTGTTTTTTTCCGGGAGCGGCAGGGAGGGTGGATGAACGAGGGCGTTCCAACCGTTAAAGCCGGGACATACAGGAACCCGGAAACAGGATCGCCGAGGCGTGGCCGTTTGACTGGAAGATGGCTGCTGTTATCAGCAGGAACAGCAGAAGGGGGGAAGGGAAGGAGGCCTTGCATGGACAAGGAGAAACAGTCCCCTGCATCAGGGCCTTTTCAGGATGATAGGCGGCGAGGGATTGGCTTGCCATACGGGAGTGGCGGCTTTCGCGTCCGCTTCTTCGAGCGTTTTACGGCCTTTGACCTTGACCAGGTGTTCCCGGAGGATGCGCCGCAGTTCCAAGGCGGAGGCCGGGTCATCCTGCACGCTGTGCCCGGACGGAACGATTTTTTCACTGGCGCTCCAGTCCAGGTGGGATGAGTGGTACTTGACCACTCCGTCGGAGGAATTGGGAGTGTCGTTCCTGCCCCTGTCTCCAATGATGGAATGAACGGGAACATTTGGGGAGCCGCGCAGCTCCGACATGTATTTGACCAGGGATGAATTCGGGGAAAGCTGGCGGATGCTGGTCAGCTCGTCCTTCAGTTGCAGGGGGTTGAGTAGGAACATGCCGCGGCTGAGAGTGGCGATGCGGGTGACTTCTTCCAGCATGTCCGAGGGGAGGTCGATCAGGCGCTGGCCCAGTCTTCCTATCCAGTTGTCCGCGAAAGTGGAACCGCGGTGCGGGGTGGCCATGTACACGATGCGCGTGACTCCCTGGGGCGGGGAAAAGATGAAATTATTCTGGAGCCGTTCAAGCGTTTGTTCATCATAATGGAGGGGGGCCATTCCTTTCTTCCAGTTTTCCAGCGTCATTCCCTCAAACGTTTCCGGAGAAAGCTCAAATACTCCCTTCATCAGCGTCCAGGGTTTGGTGGAGTTATTGAAGCGGGTGATGAGGCCGCCCATGGAGTGTCCCACCATGACGATGTTGTTCATTTCCCTGGATGTTCCGCGGGGATTGTATTCCTGCATGAGCTCCTTCAGGGCCTGCCGCTGCCGGCCGGCCGGAATGGTCCAGGCCAGCCCGGACGGATAGCCGAAGAACCAGAATTGGTAGTTTTCCCGGATGACCGGATCCACCAGGAGACGGTTGGTCAGGTTAGCGAAGGTGGCGGGGCCGGACATCAGGCCGTGGGTGAAAACCACGGGTATTTTCCGGGGGTCATAGGGTTCGGAAAAATAAAGCCCCATCGTATTGATGGCCTTTTTGGGGCGGAATGCCCCCAGCAGTTCCGTTCCGTCTGCGTCGGAAAGCTTCCAGAAGAGAGCGATGGGGACGGAAAAATTGGCCGCCAGAGGCTGCCGCACCTTATTTTTGCCAATGAAGATGTGCTCATTCATCAGGCGCGGAATGGTGCGGAGGGTTGGTTTCCCGTCCACCATGCGGTCAAAGTCCAGAATGGCCGTCAGCGTGTGCACGTTGCCGTTGTCCTTAAGCACGTTGGCATGGGGGCGGGAACCGCCCCGGGGCGCCAGCCCC
>OGPT01003466.1_pt1 | contig 11272 bp, 5 predicted proteins | sample 1552951 | NCBI WGS metagenome assembly OGPT01 (sample SAMEA2580224, study PRJEB22360) | human gut metagenome | biome: human gut; feature: human-associated habitat; material: faeces | place: Denmark | collected 2008/2010
GGCCGCCGATCTGCACGTCGCCGTTGGAAAAGTCGAGCGTGCCGACCGACAGCGTGCCGCCGGCGGCGACTTCAAGAACAGAACGCTTTTTGTTGGGTTCCTTGAAGCTGGAGCCAAAGCTCACATCATCAAAGCGGTAAGCACCCTTATTGACAGTCAATTGACTGGCGACCTTGCTCACGCCAATCTTGACCTTGCCTTCGTAGGTCTGGCCTGCCACCTGAAGATCACCGCCATTGAGGGTAACATCCATGGCAGAGAGAAGCAGCGTGTCATGGGGCTTGCGGCGAGATCATCCTGGTTACCGCCGGAATTGAGCTTCGTGATGTTGAAGACACCCTCTTCACCCACGACGACATCCTTCATGTGGTTGTCGGCCTTCTGAATGGAAGCAGTGAGCGTGCCCTTCTCGACATTGACCTTTTCGTAGACGCTCTTCTGTCCGTCCACGAGTTCAACGGTCGAGCCCTCGGCAACGTTGAAGGTCGTCGTGCCGTCAGCGGCCTGAACCTTGAGCTTGCCGGTCATGCCCTTGGCGTTGAGAGCAACCTTCGTGCCCTCGCCGATCTTGATCAGACCGTCGATCTGGGACGTCTCACCAAGGTTGATCGTGGCGGAAGTTTCGCCTTCGAGCTGGACGTCAATGGCCGTAGCGCCTTCGCCCGCCTGGATCAGACCGTTGTTGTTGAGGACGACGTCCTTCGCATCCTTGATGAGAACGCCGTGACCGTACTTGCCTTCGGCAATGTCACCCACGATGATGGAGCCGTTGTTGGTCGCAACGGAACCCACGGACTTAGCACCGCCGCCGAGTTCCATGCCGACGCCCTGCTCTTCCACAATGATCGTGCCGGCGTTTTCAATCGTAGCCGGAGCGTTGCGGCCAACGCGCATGCCGTAGGCGTTCTTGACGACGATCTTGCCTGCATTCACGGCCTTGGCATTGTCCTCGGCAAGGATCGCTTCATTTTTCCACTCGACGCCATCCTTGTCGGTCGTGACGTAGATCTCGCCCTTGTTGGTGAGTTCAACGCCTTCGCCCTTGACTTCAAGACCGGTGGCGTCTGCATCCTTGCCAGAGGCGGATACCCAAAGCTTGCCAGCGAATTCGCCCTTTTCCTTGGTGAGGGTCGTGAAGGCGCTCTGGCCGGCGTTATTCTTGTAGTGGTACTGACCATCAGCCTTGACGTCGGCCCAGTCGATCTTCTTGTCGGTCGTGATGACGCCTTCTGCCGGCACTTCGACCCATTCGGAGACGGTCGTGTCAACGTCAGGCGTCGTGGAGATTTCCGGAGCGGCCACGGCGGCACCGGCCACAAGCGCCACGGCGGTCGCGATCACCGTCTTCGTGCCCTTGGCCTGCACGGAAGACGTCACTTCATTGACGACCATCAAGGCACCACGTGCCTTGTTGAACACAACCTTGAAACTCTTGTTCATTTTTTGCCCTTTCGAAAGGAGGTTTTGCTTAAAATTCAGCTGCAGCTGAAGGTGTTTCTGCACCTGCCGAGGGTGCTTTGATGAATCGCACCCCCTAGGCAAGGAAAGAGGCTCAGGAGAGGAAAGCGACCGCTTGTCCCGACTCCAAAGGCCAGGCCCCATTCTCGGAAGACGATCAATTGAGATTGCGCCTCTTTCGAAGAAAGAGCCTTCTCCCAAGCCCAACCCTCATTCTCCAAATCGAACAGGCAGGAACTGCGGCCGTTTTGGCAAAAATTGCCAAAACGGTTGGTTGAATCCGAAAAACCGCCATTGGACGGTTGCCAACTCAAGAAAATGCCCCGTCGGCGAGAAGCCAACAGGGCAAGCGGTTGCTTAAAGCAACCCAGCAGGACCAACTGCTTTCTCAAGCATCCCCAACTGCCGCCATTCGTCGGCAAACCGCCCGAACGTTTTGACACGTCCGGGCGGCCCCTGAGATCGACTGTTCGGGATGGGTTACCCAGTCACCCCACGGAAGTCATCCGTTTTCGGTTGCGGTTAGAACGCATACCTGACACCAACGGTGGCACGCCAGTCTTCATCCAGATAACCGCCACTCGTGCGTTCGACGTCCGCCCAGAAGTACGTGTTGTCGGTCAAATTGAAGTTGGCGCCAAGACCGTATTCAACCCACGTATCCTTGCCGTCGATTTCATAGACGGTACCGTTGCCGCCGGTAACGGCGTTGTCACCAAGGAACTCGTGCACGGCGGAGATACGCAGATAGGCTGTGTTGCCGTTTTCTGGACACTGCATGCCGAACATGAAGCCCGCGCGCCCCATCAGGCTGTCGCCGTCGTCAAAGCGATAGGTCGAGCCGTCGGAGAGCGACAGGTCGTCAGCATCCACATGCGTGTAGGCAAGTTCAACCTGCGGTTCGAGATAGAAGGACTTCGCAATGTCGAAGCGCCAGCCGAACTCACCCGAGAGAGCGGTTACGATGTTTTCCATCGATCCCTTCTTGTTCCCGTCAACGGTCATGTCGCTCTTGGCCGTGCCTAGGCGAGCCACGACGTCAACGAACTGACCGCTCTCACCCATCCACAAACCGTAAGCAGCGAGGCTGTAGACGTCCATGTCGGCTTCGCCGCGCTTGTAGTCGGCATCGCTCGTCGTGTATGAGAACGCAACACCAAAGCGGGGCGCATCGGTAACCGGCACCGTATCGACGCCCACCTGGATCGTGTGGAAGTCGTTTTCAAGACCGCTTTCGCTGGAGAGCTTGCCGCCGTCGTAGCGTGCCCAGGCCCCCGACGTCTGCGTCATCGAGCGGATGTCGCCCATGCGCTTGTGCACGTCGTTGGTGAGAATGCGATTCAAGGCAAGCGGAGCAACGGTGGCAAGTTCAAGGGTGGACTGCATGACGGAGTTCGGGCCGCGCGTGATGGTCGAACCATCGTCCGTCACGTCGAAGGCACCGTTGTACATGCCTTCGACGACCTGCATGGTCGTCTCAACATCCTGAGCAGCCACATTGCCGAGCAAATCCTTGGCCTGTTCGCTCGTCACGTCATCAGCCGTAAGCTCCTTCGACATGTCTTCGTTGGTGAGCTTCACCGTGAGGGACGAATTTTCGGTAGCTGAGTCGACCGTGAAGGTGCCGGTCTGCTGGCCTTTTTCAGCGGTCAGATCCGTAGCAAGTCGCACCGTGCCGGAACCCGACATCTTCTCAACGGTAGCGTTGACCGACTTGTCGGTAATATTCACCACACCGTTATCAAGCGCAAGGCTGTTGAGCGCAACAGCACGCTGGCCGTTCTGAGCCGTCGGATCAGTCGAAGCAATGGCTGTCGGCGTCCACTGAGCGCCATCCTTGACAGTGAGCTTCATGTCGGTCACAGTGAGCTTGTCGCTCTCAATATCGTCTGGCAGGCCAGCCCATGCGACAACCGTGTTGCCGTTCCAGTAGGAATTGGCTCCCGCAAGAGTCACGTCGACGTTGGCATTAACGCCCGTACCGGACGTTTGGGTGTCATAGTCGAACACCACGTCGCCGTTGATCTGCGTGGAATGCTTGCCGTCCTTATTGATTTCGATCGAGGCATCACCTCTGGTAAGGAGCGCATAGTCGGCAGTGATGACCGTGTTGCCAGTGAGTTTGACATCGCCAGCACTCATGGCAGCAATGCCAACCGATTTCACGGTAGCGTTGGTTGATTTAGACTCAATAAGGATATTGTCTCCGTCCAACGTCAAGCTAGAGCGTACATCCTGATCGAGTTTGTTGGAAGCAACGTGAATCGCTGTGGCATCTGTTCTACTCTCTGCATGGATCGAAATGTTCTTGCCGGCGATCGTCATTTGTCCGCCGTCCTTATTCCAATCTACTGTATTGTCAACCCATACTCCAATCGCGGCCGCTTCGGAATGATCGCCCGCATTGGTCGCTTCGATCCGGACATTGTTCGTATTTTCATCACCAATCGTCACAACGCTATTGGTACCGGCATAAGCACCAACTGCAAGCAGATTTGCAGTTGCGGACGAAGTGATGTCCTTACCCAGAATGATCAACGAAGTCTTTTCGTCCTTCGAATTATAAGCTTGAATGCCATAAGCACATGATGTATAGGTATTTGTCGGAACTATTTTAGTGCCTTTACTATTAACGTTAATGACAACACTATTCGTTTGAGAATCGCCTATATGCACTGGCCCGCAGTGGCGTGCAGTAACACCACCAACATAATTATTGCTGCTCGCTGAAATGTTAATGTCGCTGGCGTTCACTTCCACGGTTGGTGATCCAGACTTGCTACCTAATGCGTAAACACCGTAAGCTTCTTCATTATGCGATGATTCAATTGTTACTGTCTCCGTAAGAGCACCGCCTACGTTCGCAACGCCAACATCAGAAGCCTTGAGACCAACTGCGCTATTTTTTGTTGCCTCGTTTTTCGCGAGTCCCTTAATCGTAATGGACTCAGCATTTTGACCAATAATCAGAGTTCCACTATCCGCGTTAGCGCCCGCAACCGTCGTGGTTTTACTGTCGTCAGTCAATCCTAATTCGAGGTGTTTCGCGTTCAGAACAACTTTTGATCCGGATAGGCTTAATGCACCGTAATTCGTTCCTAACAACGTTAGCTTGTCGGTTTCGATTGACCCCAGGAGAACATTCCCGCTACGTTGTGAGCGAACAGCACTATCGGCACCGACAACTTCGATGGAACTGCCATTGACCACAAGCTTTCCACCGTAAACGAACAAGGAGTCGCCAGAATGCTTGTCAATCTTAATTACGTCTCCTGCATTGCCAAAAGCAATATCTGGACCATTGGAAATGGTCACTTTTTCGCCATTAATCGTTAACTTGCCTTTAACCATCACGTTGGCAGCATTTGCTTGAAAACAAGAAAACCCCAAAATTATCGCCGTATAAAGCAGAGAGGTTTTGAACATGCTTGACCGCATTGACTATCTCCTTAAAAGATATCTTTCAAAATTGTGCTCTAGAGCACTTTTCGACAAGTCTGACAACTATTTCGAGGGGGGGGGTGGGGTTTTCCCTTATTTTAGGCGGAAGCGCAACAATCTCTGCCGTTCCAAAGTACTCAACGGTAGAGGGCCCCATTCTTTCGAACGGAGCCCTCTGTTGCTTTACAGCAAGCTTGAGATTAGAAGAACAAACTGGCCTTGGCGTTCACGCTGCTCGACCAGTCACGAACGTCCCCCTTCTCAACGGCGTAGTAGAGACCGAAGGAGCCTGCAGCCCCCTGATAGCTCATGCCGAACTTGGCCTGACTCAGCCAGTCGTTCACGAACTCGGCGCTCATGCCGTCGGAATGACCGTTCGAAATGCCGGAAACCTTGAAGTCCGCATCCTTGTCACCGAACTGCGGGATGAAGGAGATGTCCGCATCCCAGTTGACCGTGCCCGAACGTCCGAAGAGTTCAAGCGGCATGAAGGTACCGGCCCTTACGCCAACGGGCGTGCGCACGATCGTGGCATCAACATCCGAGTAGCGGAAGGCGTCCATTCCTGACCACGAGGACGTGAAGCCGTCCTGCGTGAGCTTCATGACATCCACACCAAGGTACGGCGTCATCCAAACGCGGTTCTGTCCGAACGGCATGCTCATGCGGGCACCGAGCACCCACATGTCGGCGTCGATGTCGGCCTTCACCTTTCCCAGGTTGTACGCATCGACTTCATGATTGGCCGTCATGTACGTGAGCGCTCCCGAGAGATTGAGACCAGTGAAGAAGGTCTTGCCGCCATAGACCGAGAAGCCGTAGCCCTCGATGTCGGACGAAAGACCGTAGCTGCCGTCAAGGTCTCCACGCTGCGCCGAGAAAGCCGCGCCCAGACGCCAAGTGTCGTCGCCCATGGGCAGATCGGCACCGAACGCAAAACCCGTCGTGTCGGCTTCGTAGCCGTAGGCGCCCGTCGAGCGCGTGAAGTCACCGCTATCGGTCTTCGAGTAGATCCCGTCAACCCAGAAGGTTCCATAACCCTTTCGTGCCGAGGACGCATGATCGAGCATCGTCGTCTGTACTTGAGCACCCATGCGCTGCGTTTCGGCCAAGGCACTCGAATCTGCAGCAAGAGCTTCCATGCGATTCGTCGCTAAGGCCCCGTTCTTGTCAACCAATGCGTTGGTGAGGAAAGCCACATCGCCATGCACGGAAGTGAGATCCTGGCGACCGTCCAGAAGCCAGTTCATCTGGTTCACCATGCGATAGAACTTGTCCTTCTCCAGAATGTTGTCCGAACCCACCGTGACGAAGATGCCCTTGTCATTCTTCTTCGTGCCGAGGGCCTTGCCATCCTTGTCGAGAATCCCGACCTTGAGGATTTCAGCCGTCGACGCATCGTCAAAGCCCTTCATGAGGTAATGATTGCCCCAGAGCAGATCGTCCGTCATGGCGATCACGGCACCGTCTTCCACGTGCAGATGCTGAGAGCTTTCACCGTTGAGCAGAGCTTCGCCATGGAGTTGCGTCGTGCCGAGAAGCAAAAGAGCGTCGGAACCGAGGTTCACGGTACCCTTGGCTTCCTCCACCGTACCAACGGTCAAGGAGCCGCCTTGACCGAAGTGAAGATCGGTTGAGAGCTTCAGGATAGCCTTGCCGTCCTTGTCGCCCGTGAAATTCTTGAGCGCATTGTCGAGGCTCGACTTGTCATGGGAGAACGCAAACGTACCGCCAGCAGCCACCGTAATGTCGGAACCAACAGCGCCGTTCTTCAGAGACTTGCCCGCAAGGATCGAATCCTTTTCCACCATGACCTGACCGGAGACGAGATCGAGCTCGTCGGCGTAGGTCTTGCCCGTATTGTGCAGAACGGCTTCCTGACCGTCACGTGCCATCAGGAACACCTTCGCGGAGCGCCCCACCGACAGCGTGCCGACTTTAGTGTCACCCGCAAAGGTCGTCTCGCCTTCGTCGCCGATGGCATAGGTGCCCGTGACGTTCAAGGTGCCCAGATTGCGCACGATGCCGTCGGCATTGACGCTCGCATAAGCAAGCTTTGCGCCTTCGTAGTTGTTGATCGCACCGAACGTATCCACCGTCACGGCACCGGCGTTCATCGTCGCGCCCGTCTTGTTCTTCACCGTGGCGAAATCGTTGACGACAAGGCCGCCCGTCAGGTTCGCTGTAGCGCCGTTCTCGTTCACGAACGTCTGCGCCTTCGGTTTCGCATAGGTCGAAGCTCCTTCGGGCGCCGCACCGAGCACCGTTCTGCTGGCAACCGTCAGAGTGCCCGCATTCGTCACCTGAGTGGCGGACAACTCGCCCGTGACATCTGTACGGGTTCCTGCATTCAGGTTGAGCGTGCCTTCGCCCTTCAAGGAAGCCAGGGTGTAGATGCCGTTCTCAACGTTCACCGTGGACATGCGGTCAAACGTCACGTCGGCAAGCGTGCCTTCCGTGGCCGAGAGCGCTTTGTGACCGAGATTGAGCGTACCGTTCTGGAGCGTCGTCGGGGCGTCCGTCATCACATAGGACGCCGCGCGGTCATCCGCCCCCACGGCCATTGCCATGGAGGCCTGAGCGCCCATCAGCGTCAGCGTCTTGCCGTCCTTTACCGTAATGCCGGATGAACCGAGAATGCCCATGAAACCCGTGTCCTAGGGAAGCTCTTCAAAAGTACCCTGAACAATCGTTTGCACAGAAATTTAGCCTGTGTAATAGACAAAAGCTCTCGGAGCGCAAAATTAAAGAGGGCTTTTGAAGAGCTTCCCTAGGTCATGTCACCCGTATTTCCGAGCGTGAAGGTCTTGCCTTCATGCGTCAAGGCTTCGGACGTCACAACACTCCCTGCCGCAAGCTTGTTCTCGGAGATGAGGGCATTCACGACGTCCATGTTGAACTTGGAAGAAGAGGCTGGTTGACCATCAACCGTTCCTGTGAACCGAATATTCACATCATTACCGATAATCGGCCTCAATTGCTCTTCAATTGACTTCGCCAATTCCGTATCAGCAGCCACATCAGAAATCAGAATCGTACTGCCCGCGTCGAAAACTACATATTGAAGACTTGCATTGTCTAAAACAAGGTTTCCAGTTTGGGAAGCTCTTCAAAAAACCCATCTCTGAGAGATGGGGCAAGCAGATTTGTTTAAATTAGAGGCTCTTGGCCGGGGTCGGAAAATTGTTGAAAGCTCCCTGGGACGAGAGTCGTTCGATTTTTCTGAATATTAATAGTCTCAGTAAATAGGTTGAACTACATCAAGGAAGCTCTTCAAAAACCCCCGTTGCCAAGCCGGATGGAACAAAAATGTTCTGTTCGGCTTTTCTTAACGACGCCAGAATGTGCTGTTTTTTGCCAATACAATAGTAAAATACTAACATGATGACGCTCGCAATCCAGGTGTTCTATGGAAGAGCTGTTCAATGGCCAATTGAGCTTTGCTGACATTGAGGCTGAAAAATTCCTTCAGATTCGTCGGACTCATGCTGATCGTCGCGTGAATGCCATGGATCGCTTGACAGATGACGTAATCAACGAATTGATCCAACTTTGCCTGCCCCTCTACCACATCAAAGCCAATCATGGAAGGCCGTATACGCGCCTTGAAACAATGGTTCGCGTTCACCTGCTTCAGGTCTCTCTCAATCTGTCTGATCTTGAGATGGAGTCATATTTGGCGAGCGACATGGTGGCCCGTAGCTTCTGTCGCGTGTCCAGCACGCATCAGTTCATCTCAGATTCGACGATACTGCGCTTCCGGCATTTCATTGAGCAACATGGGTTGGCGCAAAAATTACTCGAGCGCACGGTAAGTCTGGCCGCAGAAGCCGGGGCCTGCTCTTTTGAAATGGTGGCAGCAGACGGCACCTTTATCGAAACACCGTCGTCAACAAAGAACAAGGCTCACGCCCGAGATCCTGAGATGGCTTCGGGCAAGAAGGCCAACACCTGGCATTTCGGAATGAAGGAGCACATTGCCGCCTGCTCCGAATCCGGGATCATCTACGGCACGGTCGCCGCACCGGCTAATGAACATGACATTACTCATCTGGGCGATCTTCTGAAGGGCCTTGAGAAGATGGTCTTCCTTGATTCCGGCTACATCGGTTGCGCCAAGCGCGCTGAAATTCAGGAGATTCCTTTCAAGGATGTGTCCTGGTACATCGCAGCCAAGCCGAGTGCATGGAAGAAGGAATTGTCAATCAGTGAGAACTTTGGAGGCGAACTTGGTCAAGCGCTCGTCGAATGCGTGAACGTAAAAAGGCAATTGGAACACGCGAAAGCATCGGTGCGATGCTCGATTGAGTGGAGCTTCCTCTGGCTGAAGAGGATTTATGGCTATGCCAAGGGAAGCTCTTCAAAAGTACCCTTTAACAAGGAGGAGAACGGCCATTTGTCCTGTGTAACAGCTAGAAGTCCTTGTGAGCCGAAATTAAAGCGGGATTTTGAAGAGTTTCCCAAGGTTCGTTATCGCGGATTGGCGAAAAATCACAGTCGAGCGCTAACGTTGTTTGCACTATACAACTGCTACCGCTTGCGCAAATGGTGTGCACCGCCAGAACTGTCTTGCTGATCAGCTCTTAAACTGCACATCGTGGTTCGTCTCGAGAGCCAAGGGGGCGATTTGACTCTTGAGGTGGGATTTTGCCTAATTTATAGGCAAACATCGAGTCACGTCAGCATTATTTAGAAAAATCGAACGACTCTCGTCCCTGGGAACTTTCAACAATTTTTCGACCCCAGCCAAGAGCCTCTAATTTAAACAAATCTGCTTACCCCATCTCTCAGAGATGGGGTTTTGAAGAGCTTCCTTAACATCGTGAATATTTCCTACTGGAATGAGAAAACCAAAGTGGGCTAAGAGGATTATACCAATGCTCCGAAGGGTGGGTAACCTTAAATGTGGCGAAAAAGCCACGGTCACAGACGTTTTCAAAGCCACATTACCATATTCTGCTGATCGGAACACGCTGTCTTTCGAGCGAGCCCAGGCTGAAAAGAAAATCTTGTCATGACACCAATCACGACCGTCATCCTTCACGACAGTGCGGCAACGCCCCAGCACTGGGCGATGATGCCGAATCTGCCCTGTTGGAGCCTGTCGTTGACAAGCACCGTAATCATCTTGCCCGTATGGTCGTGGTAGTCGTGGGATCTTCACGTCCACTCAACGCTCGGGATGTGATCCACACCTCATCCATTCCAACCGACGCTTTGCACTTGACGGGTGAATCGAAGAACACGGACTTCCGGTAAGAACCAGCACAACCGCCCGAGACTGATTTCTGTGTGCCGGTTGCGTATGACAAGCATGCAGGCATGCCTGCATGGTCGCCTTCTTCGTCAAGCGTGTCACACTCATTTTCTAATCGAAGCTGGGAATGCTCTCCGAGCCGGTTTTGCAAGTTGCTGGCGCGGTCATGTTGCGTACTCACAACGCAGCCTCCTTGACTGTGCGCGCCCGATCGGGAATTTTTAACCCTTCAACGCTCATTTGAGGGGCTAGATCCAGGAAATGGATAAGGTCCACTGGAAATGCATGAATTGAGACTCGCACCTCCGAAACAGCCAGTTGCGCGAAATTTTAGTTTCAGTCGGCTGCCGCGCATTCTCTGGAGAATTCCTAGTTTTCAGGAACGGCTGTGGGGGCGATCGACCCTGCCTCTGCCGTTTTGCTCATTTGGACAAAAACTTAACCTGATAGATGTTCTTCCTGCCTTTGCAAGGTTAAGTAATCATTGGCCGGATCAGTAATTGATCCTTTGAAGGTAGTAGTTGCCTTTTTGTTGATGACTGTTTGTTTAATGATAACGCTAGTGGCACAGCCATCAAACGGGAACAAGCGTTCAAAACGCGGTTGTTGACTTTTCAGTCTTCCAGGATCTGAGGGTTAACCATTAAAAAATACTGAACATGCGTTCACTAGAATCTACCGCGTGCGAGTGAACGCGTGTTCACTCCTTTTAGAGGAAGAGAAAAAATGAATTCGACATTCAAAGTTGTTTTCAACAAGGCGCGCGGCGCCCTGATGGTTGTGAATGAAGCCACCTCCTCCGTCCAGGCGAAGGGTACGAAGACCGTGATCGCGGCCGCTGTGACGGCTCTGATGGCAGGCGGGGCGATGGCTGCCCTCCCGAGCGATGGCGTCATCACAAACGAGAATTTGAAAGAAGTCGGTACGACCAAACTGACCTCCGGCATGGGGCAGACTGTTACCATCCAGACCAATGGTAACGTCAGTCAGCTGATTGAAGACCTTAAGGCAGTTAAGGATGCCCAGGAAGACGCCAAAGTAGCTGCTCTTCGTAAAGCTTTGAGAGCGTCAGAAATTTTGTGTCCATGGGATAATCGGAGCCCGCCAAACGGGTGC
>OGPT01003468.1_pt1 | contig 11264 bp, 6 predicted proteins | sample 1552951 | NCBI WGS metagenome assembly OGPT01 (sample SAMEA2580224, study PRJEB22360) | human gut metagenome | biome: human gut; feature: human-associated habitat; material: faeces | place: Denmark | collected 2008/2010
ATATTAATTTCGTAACTATACATTTTGGGCTGCAAAAATACGAATAATATTTGAAAACACAATGAGTTATATGATTATTTTTAGAAAAACGCTTTCATAATCAATTCACTGTCAATAAAAGAAAAAGGGAATAGCGCTATATAAGTACCATTCCCCTCTTTCGCTAAAAAATCCACAGACATGATCATATCGTAAAGCTTTACAATACATCAATACCCATGTATCCAGTCCCGCCTCTTTCCAAACTGCAATAATTATTGTTTGAAGGTAGTGAGAAGCCTCTCTGGTATTCATTTTTCCGAATCAAGCTTCACCTTTAAAACCCGATATCGGCGGAATAAATGTCCCCCCTTGATGCTCTCCGGGCATACGAATTTCTCCAAATACCCGTTCATATTTACCAATATTTTCTTCCAATGCACGAAGCAGTCGTTTGGCATGTTCGGGTGCCAAAACAACACGCGATTGAACTCCGGCTTTCGGTATCCCGGGCATCACGCGTACAAAGTCGAGAATAAACTCTGAACTGGAATGAGTAATGATAGCCAAATTGGCATAAGTGCCTTGAGCTACTTCTTCTTTCAATTCTATCTGCAACTGATTGTTTGGGTTCTGATTTTCCATAATAATATATTTATTTTTTATTTATAGTGAGTATTTCCATGTTTTTATCTCCCTTCATCGCTTTCACCATTCTCACTGTAACCGGCTGTGGTAAAGAGATTCAGGGTGAAAGAGACTACCGTTCCAATGAAGTCCGGTAATGTCCGGGTACGGGAACGTATACCGGTTGCTGCTTGGTATTGATATTCTTCAATTTCTTCTCTTCCTGCAACCGCTTCAAACAACGTCCAGCGGTAACACGTGTCATTTGGCAGATTTTTTCGATATCGCGACGGACCAATATACTGTTCTCACTAAAAAACTCTGTCAATTTCATATCTATCTCTATTTCCGACAAATGAGCCGAATGGCTTCCGGCCTTTGAGCGTTCAGCTTTCAGTTCGGCCACCCGGTAACGCAATTCTTTATCGGCACGAAAGTTAACATTCTTAAATTTTACGCTCGAAGCTTTGGTATCCTTCGGATTTCGCGTTTCCGGAGCAGTCAAAGATACATCAAAATATCCGATACCATCGATATGAACACGCCATCCATCTTTCAACCAGCCTACCAACGAACGGTTCAATGCATCAAGCACAGCCACCACATCGGTTCTTGTCAATGTACAAGCCATTTCAATTTCTTTCACAATGTCGGGAGTCGAAACTGTGCGACGATTTACAACGCGGGGATAGTAACGTAATTTCTTCGGGCGTCCTGAAGGCATCGGCACCGGAGCAAACTCAAATTCTACTGCCATAAACGGTATTCTCTTTAAGGATAATCATAAAATCTCACCGGAAACATTATCGTTTCACAATTATGAGACGTGTTTTTCACAAATGAGAGACGCACGTTTCATTATTGAGAGACGAATTTCTCACAATTGTGAAACGCTAATAACTCTCATGCAAAAGTAGGTAAATACAAGCAGGAAACAAAGCATTTACCAGGTTATTTTCAACTAAGCAGATTTCAATAAATCTATTCCCCGAAAATTCGAAAAAGAGGGATCGACGACCTTACATTTCCCCTAAGAACCAATAACAAAAATAACATGAAACTTACGGAAATGATCAGAAATTTCTTCCGGTGGAATCGGAAAGTAACAAACAATGAGTCAAAAACAGGGCAAAAAAGAAGAATCGAAAACAAAAACGATGGTCCAAGAGCAGGAAGCGAGCGAAGCACTTCAAAACTATTTATTAATGCAGTATGACTTTCGTTATAACTTGCTGACAGAAGAGACAGAATTCCGGCCAAACAGTTCTTCCGACCCGGCATTCACACCGATCGGGCAACGGGAAATGAATACACTTTGTATGGATGCCCGTACAATAGGCATCAAATGCTGGGATCGGGATTTAAACCGCTATCTACTCTCCACACGCATACCTTCGTATCACCCATTACAACTTTATATGAAAGAACTCCCCGAATGAGATGGTCACGACCGACTCACCGATCTGGCGCAGCGCGTATCGACATCACCCATATGGATCAAAAGTTTTCACACCTGGATGCTGGCAGTTGTAGCTCAATGGACCGGAAAGGAACAAGTACATGCAAATTGTGTAGTTCCCATCCTTGTCAGCAGCGAACAGGGACATCTGAAATCTACCTTTTGCAAAGGTTTGCTCCCCCCTTGCCTTCATCGCTATTACACCGAAAAATTTTCGCTCACCTCACAAGGAGATGCCGAACGGAAACTGGCAGAAATGGCTCTTATAAACCTGGATGAATTCGACCGATACTCACTCGTCCAAATGCCACAGCTTAAAAACCTAATGCAACTGTCTACACTGAATCTCCGGAAACCACATCAAAAAAGTTACCGTCTACTTCCCCGTATCGCCTCATTTATCGGCACATCCAATCGTATGGATTTATTAACAGACCCAAGCGGTAGCCGAAGATATATTTGCATTGAAGTGAAGCAAGCCATTAATCTGGAGGGGATTGAGCATTCGCAGATCTATGCCCAATTAAAAGCAGAGCTCATGGCAGACAGGCGTTACTTCTTCAATAAAGAAGAAGAACAACAAATCCAGCAACACAATCTTTCGTTCTATCGTCAGACATTGGCTGAAGAAGTACTTCGCGATTGTTTCCGACCGGCTTTTGAAGAAGATACTTATGAACTGCTATCGGCCGCCGAGATTTTCCAAACATTACAACGTCACAATCCGACGGCCATGCGGGGTGCAAATCCGAATCATTTCAGCCAGATATTAGCGACGGCAGGAGTTGTCCGAAAACATACAAAATGGGGAAATGTGTACCGGGTACACCGGTTAAACAATTCACCTCAAAAAGAGTGCCCCTTCACCCTACAAAGCCGATGGAAAAGGTATTACACCAAAAAGGTGAATGCGGTGAAGGAGGTAAAACAAAACTGAAAAACAGTTATTAAAACAAAGGAGCAGCCACTATTACAGTGATTGCCCCTTCTTTTTATAATAACCAATTCGGTATTCTTATTCTACTTCATTATAATCAAGCACAGTCTTCTTGTTTGCCAAGATACGATCATACTCCTCTTTTGAGCCGACAATAACCTTGTCAAATTCACGCTGACCTGTACCTGCCGGAATTAAATGACCGCAAATAACGTTCTCTTTCATTCCTTCGAGCTTATCGATCTTACCATTGATAGCAGCCTCATTCAACACTTTCGTAGTCTCCTGGAAAGATGCTGCCGACATAAAGCTGGAAGTCTGCAATGCAGCACGCGTGATACCTTGGAGTATCTGCGTAGATGTAGCCGCAATGGCATCACGTACTTCAACCGGTTTCAAGTCACGACGTTTCAACATACTGTTTTCATCACGCAACTTGCGGGCAGTAACAATCTGACCCGGCTGCATATTCTGAGAATCACCGGCATCAACGACCACTTTCTTACCCCAGATACGATCGTTTTCTTCCATAAACTCAAGTTTATCCACAACCTGCTGTTCAAGGAAACGCGTATCTCCCGGCTCGTCAATTTCCACCTTACGCATCATCTGACGAACGATTATTTCGAAATGCTTATCATTGATCTTCACACCTTGCAGACGGTATACATCCTGAACTTCGTTCACAATATATTCCTGCACTGCCGTAGGACCTTTAATTGCCAAAATGTCTGCCGGAGTAATAGCACCATCCGATAGCGGAGTACCAGCACGCACATAGTCGTTCTCCTGTACCAGAATTTGCTTAGATAGGGCCACGAGATACTTCTTAACCTCACCGGTCTTAGATGTAACGATGATCTCACGGTTACCACGTTTAATCTTACCCATCGTAACCTCACCATCGATTTCTGATACAACGGCAGGATTCGACGGATTACGCGCTTCGAAAAGCTCCGTAACACGGGGAAGACCACCGGTAATATCACCGGCCTTACCTACAGCACGCGGTATCTTGACAATAACCTCACCAGCTTTCACTTTCTGTCCGTTTTCAACAATAACGTGTCCACCCACAGGTAAGTTATAAGTACGGATCAAATCGCCATCTTCAGTAAGAATATGAACCGAAGGCACTTTTGTCTTATCCTTAGACTCAATGATGATGATTTCACGAAGTCCGGTCGCTTCATCCGATTCAACCTTATAAGTGACATTCTCAACAACACTCTCAAATTCAATCTTACCGGTAGCTTCCGTGATAATAACGGCATTGAACGGGTCCCACTTAGCAATCAGCTTACCCTTTTCAACCACATCGCCATCCGATACATACAATGTCGAACCGTAAGGAACGTTATGAGTAGACAGAACAATATTAGTGTTTACATCCACAAAACGTACTTCAGCCAAACGACCTACCACCACTTTCGCAGATTCGCCCATCTCATCAACAATGTCAACCGTGCGGAGCTCATCGAATTCCAGACGAGCGGCATTTTTAGCTACAATGCTCGCATTAGCTGCAATATTGGCGGCTGTACCACCGGCATGGAACGTACGCAATGTCAACTGTGTACCCGGCTCACCAATTGACTGGGCAGCGATTACACCGACAGCTTCACCTTTCTGAACCATGCGGCTCGTTGCAAGGTTACGTCCATAACATTTAGCACATACACCTTTCTTAGATTCACAAGTCAACACTGAACGGATTTCAACACTTTCGATCGGAGATTCCTGAATCTTCTTAGCGATATCTTCTGTAATCTCATCTCCACCGGCAACCAATAATTCGCCTGTAGTAGGATGAATTATATCATGTACAGATACACGTCCGAGTATACGTTCATACAGAGTAGCGATAACTTCATCGTTATTCTTCAAGTCCGTACAAACCAATCCGCGAAGAGTTCCACAGTCTTCTTCATTAATAATAACATCGTGTGAAACATCTACCAGACGACGAGTCAAATAACCGGCATCAGCAGTCTTCAACGCCGTATCAGCCAAACCTTTACGAGCACCGTGGGTAGAGATAAAATACTCCAACACCGAAAGTCCCTCTTTAAAGTTCGACAAAATCGGGTTTTCAATAATCTGACCACCCTCTGCACCGGCTTTCTGCGGTTTAGCCATCAAACCACGCATACCAGACAACTGACGAATCTGCTCCTTAGAACCACGGGCACCCGAATCAAGCATCATGTATACAGAGTTAAAGCCCTGATCGTCAGAAGAAATAGTCTTCATCAGAATATTAGACAACTCCGAGTTGACATGTGTCCAAATATCAATAACCTGATTGTAACGTTCGTTGTTGGTAATGAAACCCATATTATAGTTATTGATCACCTGCTCTACTTCGTCATACCCTTTTTGAACCAGTGTCTCTTTCTCTTTCGGGATAATAATATCACCCAAGTTGAATGACAGACCGCCCTTGAAGGCCATCTGATAACCGAGGTTCTTGATTCCGTCAAGGAAATCGGCAGCCTTCGCCACACCACACACCTTAATTACATCACTAATAATATCACGAAGCGATTTCTTAGAGATAATCGTATTGATATAGCCAGCTTCAGGCGGAACAATCTCGTTCACAATAACACGTCCGACAGAAGTCTCACGCATTACATCCACAATATTACCATTCTCGTCAACATCCTTCACGATTACTTTTACCGGAGCATGGATATCCACCTTACCCTCGTTATACGCAATCAATGCCTCTTCCGGTCCGTAGAAAGTCAAACCTTCACCTTTAGCACCGGTACGCAACTTGGTAATATAATACAAACCAAGAACCATATCCTGTGCAGGCACAGTGATAGGAGCACCATTGGCCGGATTCAGAATATTATGTGATTGAAGCATCAACATCTGTGCTTCAAGAATAGCTTCATTACTTAAAGGCAAGTGAACCGCCATCTGGTCACCGTCGAAGTCGGCATTAAATGCCGTACAAGCAAGCGGATGCAACTGGATAGCTTTACCTTCAATCATCTTCGGCTGGAACGCCTGAATACCCAGACGGTGAAGCGTCGGTGCACGGTTCAGCAATACCGGATGTCCTTTCATTACATGCTCAAGAATATCCCAGATCACCGGTTCCTTGCGGTCAACAATCTTCTTCGCGGATTTTACGGTCTTCACAATACCGCGTTCAATCAATTTACGTATGATAAACGGTTTGTAAAGTTCTGCAGCCATCAACTTAGGAATACCGCATTCACCCATTTTCAACTCGGGACCTACAACGATTACCGAACGAGCAGAGTAGTCAACACGCTTACCGAGCAGATTCTGACGGAAACGTCCTTGCTTACCTTTCAAACTGTCTGACAATGATTTCAACGGACGGTTAGCATCTGTCTTAACAGCACTTGATTTACGTGAGTTGTCGAACAGTGAATCCACCGATTCCTGAAGCATACGTTTTTCATTACGCAAAATTACTTCGGGAGCCTTGATCTCGATCAGACGTTTCAAACGGTTATTACGAATAATGACACGACGATACAAGTCATTCAAATCAGAAGTAGCAAAACGACCACCATCCAACGGAACCAACGGACGAAGTTCAGGCGGAATAACCGGTACGATACGTACGATCATCCATTCCGGTTTGTTGCGTCCACGTGATGCACGGAATGATTCTACAACCTGCAGACGTTTCAACGCCTCGTTCTTACGCTGCTGTGAAGCATCGTTTCCGGCACGATGGCGCAATTCATACGACAACGCGTCCAGATCCAGACGGGCCAACAAGTCATAGATAGCCTCTGCACCCATCTTGGCGATGAATTTATTCGGGTCTGTATCTTCCAGATACTGATTTTCTTTCGGAAGTGTATCCAGAATATCCAGATATTCCTCCTCTGAAAGCAAATCATATTCAGCTATGCCATCTTCCGCCTTTATACCCGGCTGAATAACAACATAACGCTCATAATAAATAATGGAATCGAGTTTCTTGGTAGGCAATCCCAGCAAGTAACCTATCTTATTAGGAAGCGAACGGAAATACCAGATGTGAGCCACCGGCACAACCAACTGGATATGTCCCATCCGTTCACGACGCACTTTCTTTTCTGTAACTTCCACACCGCAACGGTCACACACAATCCCTTTATAACGGATACGTTTGTACTTACCACAATGGCATTCGTAATCTTTGATAGGACCAAAGATACGCTCACAGAACAAGCCATCACGTTCCGGTTTGTACGTACGGTAGTTAATGGTTTCAGGCTTTAATACTTCACCACTCGAATTCTCAAGGATTTCCTCCGGAGAAGCCAAACCGATAGAGATTTTCGAGAAATTGCTCTTCGTCTTATTTTCTTTTCTAAAAGCCATACTATAATATAGTTGAAAATTAAAAGTTGAAAGTTGAAAGTTGAAGATTGATAATTGAAAGCAGAATCACTCCAGCATCAATTATCAACTTTCAACTAAATAATTATTCCAGGTTGATGCTTAATCCTAAACCTCTCAACTCGTGCAACAACACGTTCAGAGATTCCGGAATACCGGGTTGCGGCATAGGTTCGCCCTTCACAATCGCTTCATAGGCTTTGGAACGTCCTACAACATCATCTGACTTAATCGTCAAAATTTCCTGAAGAATATGCGCTGCACCGAAACCTTCGAGTGCCCAAACCTCCATTTCTCCGAAACGCTGACCACCAAACTGAGCTTTACCACCCAAAGGTTGCTGAGTTATGAGCGAGTACGGACCGATAGAACGAGCATGCATCTTATCTTCAACCATGTGACCGAGTTTCAACATATAAGTCACACCAACAGTTGCCGGCTGGTCGAATTGTTCACCGGTACCACCATCACAAAGATAAGTCTTACAGTAACGAGGCAAACCGGCCTTGTCTGTCCACTCATCGAGATCTTCCATGGTAGCACCATCAAAGATAGGAGTTGCAAACTTCACACCCAGCGTTTTTCCGGCACGTCCGAGAACAGCTTCAAATATCTGTCCGATATTCATACGTGAAGGTACACCCAACGGATTCAAAACAATATCAACCGGAGTTCCATCTTCAAGGAACGGCATGTCCTCCTGGCGTACAACACGTGAAACAATACCCTTGTTACCGTGACGACCCGCCATCTTATCACCTACACCGATCTTACGTTTCTTAGCAATATATACTTTAGCCATCTGGATAATACCGGCAGGAAGCTCATCACCGATCGTGATAGCAAACTTCTTACGTTTCAGTTCGGCATCCAGTTCTTTATACTTCTTAATATAGTTCATCACCAAGTCACGAATCATACTATTAGTGTGTTCGTCACTTGTCCAATTACTCAGCTGGATAGATGTAAAATCAAGTGAGTCAAAATCGGAAGCACTAAACTTAGAACCTTTGGCAATCACTTCAGCACCCAAATAGTCTTTGACCCCCTGAGAAACTTTACCTTCAGTCAGCGTCATCAACTTCTTCACCAAGATGCGTTTCAGATCAGATACTTTACCTTCGAATTCGTCATCGATTTTAGGAAGTAAAGCCTTATCTGCCAACTTGGAACTACGGTTCTTGATTACGCGAGAGAAGAGTTTTTTATCGATCACCACACCTTTCAATGAAGGAGAAGCTTTCAAAGAAGCATCTTTCACGTCACCGGCTTTATCACCGAAAATAGCACGAAGCAATTTTTCTTCCGGTGAAGGATCTGATTCTCCCTTCGGAGTAATCTTTCCGATCATGATATCACCCGGCTGAATACGTGCACCAATACGCACAATACCGTTTTCGTCAAGATCTTTAGTTGCTTCTTCACTCACATTAGGAATATCAGAAGTCAATTCCTCCATACCACGTTTTGTCTCACGAACTTCCAACGAGTATTCCTCTACATGGACAGAAGTCAGCAAATCTTCACGAACCACACGTTCGTTCAATACGATGGCATCCTCATAGTTATAACCTTTCCACGGCATATAAGCAACAAGCAAATTCTTACCCAATGCCAATTCACCGTTCTCAGTAGAATAACCCTCCGTCAATATCTGGCCTTTTGTTACCCTGTCACCTCTGTTGCAGATCGGACGAAGGTCAATAGTCATATTCTGGTTAGTCTTGCGGAATTTAGGAATTCTATATTCTTTCAGAGCCGATTCAAAACTTACAAACTCTTCATCTTCCGTACGATCATACAAAATACGGATAGTGGTTGCATCTACGTAATCAATCACACCGTCACCTTCCGCCGTAATCTGCGTACGTGAATCCCTAACCAGCTGACGCTCGATACCGGTTCCTACAATAGGAGCTTCACTTCTCAACAAAGGAACTGCCTGACGCATCATGTTTGATCCCATCAACGCACGGTTAGCATCGTCATGTTCAAGGAACGGAATCAAAGAAGCAGCAATCGAAGCAATCTGCTGAGGAGATACGTCCATCAGTTCAACTTCTGCCGGCTCTACTACCGGGAAGTCGGCATCCTGACGGGATTTTACTTTATTACGGACAAATGTTCCATCATCGTTCAACGGAGCATTTCCCTGGGCAATAATCTTACCTTCTTCTTCTTCGGCAGTCAAATAAATCAAGCCGTTATCCGAAAGATCCACTTTGGCATCCGCAACCTTACGATAAGGAGTCTCGATGAATCCGAGGTCATTGATTTTAGCAAACACACACAATGATGAAATCAAACCGATATTCGGACCTTCCGGCGTTTCAATCGGGCAAAGACGACCATAATGCGTGTAATGAACGTCACGAACCTCAAATCCGGCACGTTCACGAGAAAGACCACCAGGCCCTAAAGCCGACATACGGCGTTTGTGAGTAATTTCCGCCAACGGGTTTGTCTGGTCCATAAATTGCGATAATGCATTCGTTCCAAAGAAAGAATTGATCACAGAAGAAATCGTCTTCGCATTGATCAAGTCAATCGGGGTAAACACCTCATTATCACGAACATTCATACGTTCACGGATAGTGCGTGACATACGTGCCAAACCAACAGCAAATTGGTTAGACAACTGTTCGCCTACCGTACGCACACGACGATTGCTCAAGTGGTCAATATCATCCACATCCGCCTTTGAATTAATCAATTCAATCAGATATTTGATGATTTCAATAATATCTTCTTTGGTGAGGACACGTACGTCCATATCCGTCGTCAAGTTCAACTTTTTATTGATTCTGTAACGACCTACATCACCAAGGTCATATCTCTTCTCTGAGAAGAACAGGTTATTAATAACCTCACGTGCACTTGCATCATCAGCAGGATCTGCATTACGCAACTGACGATAAATATAAAGCACTGCCTCCTTTTCCGAGTTACTCGGGTCCTTCTGCAGAGTATTATATATAATAGAATAATCAGATTGATTCGGCTCATCCTTATGAATCAAGATATTCTGGACACCCGAATCGATAATCTCATTGATATGTTCTTCCTCAATGACAGTCTCACGGTCGATAACTACCTCATTACGCTCGATAGAAACAACCTCACCGGTATCTTCATCAACGAAATCTTCAATCCAAGTTTTCAATACACGTGCAGCCAACTTGCGGCCTACTACCTTCTTAAGATTTGTCTTATTCACCTTAACATCTTCTGCCAAGTTAAAAATCTCAAGAATATCTTTATCATTTTCGAAGCCTATCGCTCTCAACAGCGTTGTTACAGGCAATTTTTTCTTTCGATCGATGTATGCGTACATCACATTATTGATGTCGGTAGCAAACTCAATCCATGAACCCTTGAACGGAATAATACGTGCCGAGTAAAGCTTCGTACCATTAGCATGAACACTCTGACCGAAAAATACACCTGGAGAACGATGAAGCTGAGACACAACTACACGCTCGGCACCATTAATGACAAAAGTAGCTTTATCTGTCATGTAAGGAATCGGACCGAGGAACACATCCTGAATCACCGTATCGAAATCCTCATGATCAGGGTCGGTACAGTAGAGCTTGAGTTTCGCTTTCAAAGGGACACTATAAGTAAGCCCACGCTCTATACAATCATCAATGGTATAACGCGGCGGATCAATATAATAGTCCAGAAACTCAAGAACAAAATTGTTTCTTGTATCGGCAATAGGGAAGTTTTCAGCAAATACTTTATACAAACCCTCATTCTTGCGCTTTTCAGGTGGGGTATCTAATTGTAGAAAGTCTTGGAATGACTTCAATTGTACTTCCAGGAAATCCGGATATTCAAGCGGATTCTTAGTCGAAGCAAAATTAACTCTTTGATTTA
>OGPT01003470.1_pt1 | contig 11264 bp, 8 predicted proteins | sample 1552951 | NCBI WGS metagenome assembly OGPT01 (sample SAMEA2580224, study PRJEB22360) | human gut metagenome | biome: human gut; feature: human-associated habitat; material: faeces | place: Denmark | collected 2008/2010
AAAATTTGTCTTGAGTTACTCAAAAATTCATATTTTTCTGATGCCGCATCATAAGTATCTTGATTTATTTTAAGAACACTATCTTGAAATAGAATAGTTAGCATCGATAAATATAATGAAAAATTATCAATTGACCCATTAATATTATAAAGATTTATAAAAATCTTATAATGAAATAGGACTCGAGAAATAAAATCTGTTCTAAAATTTCCATATTTACTAGCATCTAAGTCACAAAAGTAAATGCTTCCATTAGAATCCTCTAAAACATTACCCAAATTCATATCTTGTATTATTAAGTTTTTCTTATGAATTTCTTCAGTTAATAAGCTAGTTTTATAAATCGCATTCATAAAATCTTTAACGTTTGTATGTCTGTTATCATATTTGATTCCAATATCTTTTGAATTTTTAATATACTTAGTAATGTAACCAGTTAACATGCCATCACTCATAAGTAGTGTTTCTGGCAACATTACTTTTTCGTGATAAAATCCATCTTCTTCCATTTTTAAATATTTATGATATAAATTGTTTAATTCTGAAGTTTTTAAACCTGTAATTTTTTTGTAAAAATATTCTTTATTCTTATCAACATATGTAACACTATTATCACCTTGATAAAGATTTTTGTCTAATAAATCAAAATCAATTTCTCTAATATCTACTTTCTTCAAAATAAATTCTCCATTTCAAATTGCCATATATAATATCATAAAATATCTTGGAAAACAATACGCTTCATTTTAATTATTTGTTCTTATAATAAATAATATAACTCATAAAGTAACTTAGATTTAATATAACACACACTATAAATTGAAATGAAAACATTAGAAAAACACCTTTTCTAAGAATGATGAGGTGTTTTTATCATTTTCAAAGGTTACCAAGAGCCTCCGCCACCACCACCAGAGCCGCCGCCAGATGAGCCACCACCTGATGAGTCACTGTCTGATGAACTTTCACCACTTGAACTACTAGATGACATAGCACTTGTTGCAGATTTCATAGTTGAATTTATAAAACTTCCAAACGAAGCATTATCAAACGATGAATAGCCATCATACCAACTTGGTGCTTGTAATGAGATTGTCTCAAATTTTTTAATCCATTTATCTGATACTCCTAATACATAAGTAAAAGGTAATATATCATAAAAATATGTTGGATTTTCCATTACCATGGCATCTAATTTTTGTTTTTCTGCTGTTTCTAGAAACTTCTTAAATCCCCTTATTTTTCCTAACATTTCATTACCATATTGAGTTCTTTTTGGCATCGCTTTATATAATAGAAACATTACAAAAATACAAATTAATCCAATTATATATGTAATTAAATAAATAGAATCTTCTAATAATAATGGTAAAACCGTAAATGCCCATGGAATACCACAAAAAATTAATCCAACTATAATACCAAATATCTTAATTTTTTCCTTATATAAAACTACACTTGCTGAAAAACCAAGAACAGTAAAAATCATAAGAAAAAGTAACATAGTCTTATAAATTTCATCTCCTAATTCTATTATAGGATTAATCGTAATTAATAAATACGTTATAATCATCATTGCTATTATACATGCTCTTTTTCCTAAAGAAGATTTTTCAAATATTTTTTCTTTGTTTTCATTGGTATTTATTTTTTCTTTTATAATATTCAACGTTATGTAAAAATTATCATATAAATCGTCTTCGGTTACTTCTTCTATAGCACCTTCTGAAGATGTTTTTGACGGGAATAAGCCCTTTAAAAACACAGCTTCACTTGGATTATTTCCATCATATTCTTTTTGTTTAATAATTTTAAATTTTTTTGAAGTTGAAAATAGATACCTTTCTTCAATTTCAACAATTTTAATATATCCTTTATTTGCAAGATAGATAAGCAATGAAATAACATCTTCATCTTCTACTTTTCCTTTATATAAAAATCCTACTTCAGCACTATTAAAACCTTGTGGCGGATAAAATTCTACCGTTTCTATAACTCGTTTACCTTTTCCAAATTTATTCCACAACAAATACGTAATAAGTACAAACAATAAAGGTAATACAATTGATAGAATACTAGTTAAACCTATATTTAAACTAGCTCCTTCAAAATATCCCTCAGGCAATTCTAATCTAACAGTTAATGCTTCTCCAGAATTAAGGGTACCATTATACCTTCCTGTTATGGTATTTTTATTAACATTATATGTAACTTTGGATGAATTAGTAGACCCAACAGTTCCACTTGAAAATCCAAGTTTTGATGAATCAAATTCTTTTGGCATTTTAATGGTAAATGTTATATTACTGATACTAGTATCCCATTCGCTACCAATTAAATTAAAATACAATTCATCGTATTTTTTTCCTGAATCTCGTCCTAAATTATAAAGATAACTAATTTTATAATTTTTTTGACCTGTTAAAGTTTTATTTGAATCTCCAATTTTAATTACTTTATATCCATCTTCCGTTGATAAAGAGTAATTATCGTTAACCTTTATGTTCCTTATTTTAACACGATTTTTTGATGTTGTTCCATCAAGTCTTGTTACATTATTTCTTAATGGTATTTTCCTAAATATACCATGTTTTTCAACATTAAAATATGCTCCAATTTTTTCGGTTACATTTAATGTATTATTTTTATTAACAACTATATTTATATCATAACTATTTAAAGTGTACTCTGAATCACTACTTGTATAATCATTTGTTAAATCTTCTTTAGAATCATCATTATATATGTTTTGATTATCATTATAATGATTTTCATCTTCACTAGAAATTGGAGAGTTTACTGAAATTAATATTTTATAATACATTATGTCATCAATAGAATTATTATTATTAATGAAATTTGATTCATCAACATCACAATAAAACGCAACATCTGAATAACCCTTTCCTAAAAGACTATTTTCTGAATCACAAGTTGCTATTATCTCTTTATTTGAATTAAAAAATAATGTTTTTGTATAAATTTTGTCATCAAGATAATTAGGATTACTAAAACTTCCAGAAATATACACGCTTTGAGAACCATTATAATTTTGTCTTCCTACAGAAAAATTAAAATACGCATCTATATTTTTTAATTTTATCTCATGAAACGTTTTATTATATTTATAATAATCGCTGTTAATATCTAAAGCCTTAATTTTTGGTGAAAAAACAAAAAATAAAGATATACATACAAATAGCAAAACAAAACTAAATTTATTTATATATTTTTTCATTACTTACTCCTCCTTATATATTACAATTTCACTTGTACATTTTCTCTTTCGTTTTTGCTTGCTTCGAACATTTTTTGCTCTTTAAATCCTAAAATTCCAGCTACAACATTACTTGGAAACATTTGAACTTTATTATTAAAAATTCTAACTGTGCCATTGTAGTATTTTCTTGAATTAGCAATATCATCTTCAATTTTTGTTAATTGCTCACTTAAATCCTTAAAGTTTTCATTGGCTTTAAGATTAGGATAAGCCTCCGCAATAGCTATTAATTTGTTGATTTTTTGAGATAATTTGTTGTTTACATCAACTTTTTCATCAGATGACATACTATCATAAGTACCATTTCTAAGTTCGACAATTTCTTTTAATGCTGAGTTTTCATGTTTTGCATATTCTTTTACGGTCTCAACAATATTAGGAATTAAATTCCATCTTTTCTTTAAATAAACATCCATTGTTGAAAAAGCTTCTTTAACCGTATTGTTTAATTTTACAAGGCTATTATAGGTTAATCCAAAATATATTAAAATTAAAACTATAATAGCTACAATTATATAAATCCACATAATTTTTCCTCCTTACATGTTGTATTTATATTATTACTTTAATCATTTAAATAATATATACGTCTTACCTCCTCTTATCTAAAGAATAAGGATAATATCTTACAACTAATAAAATAACACTAAAGAACTAAGATTATATCCTACTATAAAGATTATAACACATGATTTATTTTTATTTAAGTTGTTTGAAATAATTTATTATCAAAAATATCATTACCCCTAAATCTTTTAGCAATTATTCTATATAACACTAGTTATTTCTTTCTTTTATACTATCTTTTTGAGTAACATTACCAGTTAACATAGGAGATAAATCGCTATGCTCCCTCACGTTTTTAAAAACAGCCTTTTCATCATAATTAGCATAACAATACTTACACATGTGTTTGCACGTATTATATTCTCCAATATCTACCATACTTACGCAAGAACACTTTCCTCTAGCAGTCCACTTTTTAAATTTATCCTTTTTAGTTAAATCTTTAGCAATTTCTTTTGTAACACAATCTGAAACTAAAAATCCATATTCTTTTAAATTTCTTTTTTCTGCACAAGTTTGAACTGTCATATTATACTTTTTAGCGCTCAAAGCAAAGTTTGTTCCTATTTTTTCATAGTCTTCATCCGTTAGCTTTTTTGCTCTTAAATAAGACATATTATATCTTACGTTTTGATACATATCTAAAAATGAAATAATTATTTTATTTACATAACCAGATAATAATTTACACATATTATCAAAGTTTCTTATGTGGTAATCTACCGTGTAATAATCATTTATAAATACCGGGTCATACCTAATCCATAATTTATCTTTTCCTATTTTTTCAGATAACTTCTTTATTGCATTTATTATTAATCCTTTAGGAGGTACATTTGGTTCAATATCTTTTTTATATGGTGTTAAAGTAACGTGAAATATAAAAGGAATCTTAATATCATCTAATTTATCTAATATAGGAATTGGATTTTTCGTACAAAAAACAATTGCATCTACATCCTTAAAATATATTTTACTAACCAAAGTTTTATAATATGGATTTCTAACTAAAACATAACCTTCTTTTAATCTATTCATAAACCAATTAGAATAAAATGCTACTATATCAGTTCTTCCACTTACGTTTAATATCATATAAAACACCTTCCTTAAGTATTATAACAAACTTTTTTACAAAGCCATCTTTTAAAACTATTAATTTTAATTATTTTAGTGTATAATCTTACGTGAGGTAGTTACTATGAAAAGAAAAAATATAATAACATTTTTATTATCTTTTTTAATTACTAGTTTTATGATTATAGGAACAAGCTTTATAATGACTGGTGATTTCAAGATGATTAAAAAACATCCTTTAATTACGGTATTATCATTTATATTATTAGTTAAAATATTCTGGGAAATAACAAAATACTTATTTGATAGATTAGACAATAAAAAAGATGAAGAAAAAGATATAAAAAAAGGAAAACTTGGAAAGTTATTTGATAAACACCCATTTATATTTTCTATTTTGTTTATAATTCTTTTATGGCTAGTTTACATAATTGCATTTTATCCAGCAATTATGTCTCCTGATCCTAGCTTTCAGCTTTTACAGTATTTTAATATAAACAACAAATACTCAGACTACGTTGTATTAATAGATAAAAATGTAATTTTAACAAATCATCATCCCGTTGTTCATACAATAATACTTGGCTCTTTAGTTAAGCTTGGAATTAAATTATTTTCTTCTTTGAATGCCGGATTATTTATTTACAGCATTATTCAGACGATTATTTTAGCAAGTACTTTATCATACACTATTAAATTTATGAAGGATATAAACGTAAGCTTAAAATACAGAAAAATATGTTTACTTATTTATTCTTTAGTACCAGTATTTCCACTTTATGCAATGAGTCCTGTTAAAGATGTTATATTTGGATGTCTTATTATCGTTTATATAATTTCATTTTACAAATTAATAAACTTAAAAGGAAAACTAAAGATTAAAGATATGGTAATGGAAATACTTTTAATCATACTAATAATATTATTTAGAAATAATGGATTTCATATAGTTTTACTTTCGCTTTTATTTTTACTTTTCTTAGGAAGACAAAACATATTTAAATACATTATAATCATTTGCATAACAATTACGTTTTATTATTCTTATAATAACGTTATATTACCACATTTTAAAATCACAAACGGAAGCATAAGAGAAGTTTTATCAGTTCCTTTTCAGCAGACTGCAAGATATGTAAAAGAATATAAAAAAGAAGTAACTAGTGATGAAAAAAAGGCAATCGATAAACTCTTAAATTATGATACTATAGCATCTAGGTATAATCCTGCTTTAGCAGATCCTGTTAAAAATGAGTTTAATAGATATTATACTGATAATGATTTAAAAAACTATTTTAAAGTATGGTTTACTCAATTAAAAAAACATCCTTTAGTATATGTAGAAGCTACTATAGCTAATACATATGGATATATCTATCCGGTTGAAACTAATTGGTATGTACATATTAAGGGTAAAAAGATAATTAATAACTATGGTTTTGATTATCACTTTAATAAGAAATTAAGGCCTTTAAGAATGGTCTTAGGAGGCTTTGCAATAGCATTTCCATATATTCCATTTATTGGATTATTAATTAATATTGGATTTAACACATGGATTCTTCTATTTATGTTATCTTATTTATTTTACAGAAAAAAATACAAAGATATAATACTTCTTATACCATCATTTTTAATACTTTTAGTATGTTTTGTATCACCTGCTAACACATATTTTAGATACGCACTTCCAAACGTATTTGCACTACCTTTAATGCTTTTAATGTTTGATAAAATAATAAGTAAAAAAGATAAGTAAATCTAATTAATTTGCTTATCTTTTTTGTTTACACATATATTTAGTACTTTACTTGTTATTCCATCACCACAATTAGGATTAAAATGAGAATAAACCATATCTACTGCAAATAACAATATTAATATTAAACATATCGTACTTTTTAAATTAGGATTTATATTTTTATAAAGGTTATCAATTAGTGGTGCTAAACAATAAGTAAACGCACATCCTCCAAGACCAAATATAATAAGACCTTCAAGGCATACTCTTCCGTCAATATTAAAGATATAGCCACTATAATCCCACCATTTCATATGTTTAAATACTTCTAAATACCATCCAGTAAAATATTCAACTATGCCACATAATATAAATGCCGTTATAAATAAAAGCCAAGGATTTTTTCTAAATGGTTTAAGTAAAACAAGAATTAATATGCCACCTGTTCCATATATAGGAAGCCAAGGGCCAAACATGGTTCCACGATTTACAAATACTCCGTCACTTACTAAATGAAGCATAACTTCCCATATCCATCCTATAAATGAGAATGTAAAAAATAATAATATCAAAGAAGTTATACTATAGCGCCTATCAAAATCTAAGCCTTTTAAAACATTTGGTGCTTTAAACCTTTTTTCTATTTTCTCTTCTGGGTAACAGCCTAATGTTACTTTTCCATCTAAAATCTCATCATTCAAAAGTTTTAATGCGTCTTTATTTTCTTTTTTGTATATTTTTCTAAGTGTCATATAAAAAGAAGAATATATGCACTCTTTATATGCATCAAAGTATAATACATCACTTAATCCAACAGTTATAAAGCCTAATAAATACCAAGGTGTTAAGGTAAGTTCAAGTAAAAATAACTTAAACTTATATCCGTTCATCATGTCTTTAGATAACCTTATCGCATCTTTTGCTTTTATATCCGGGTTTTCTGCTAAAATATACGGAACTAAAAAGTATGAATAACGTTTAACAATTCCACCTATTATAGTTAGATTCCATAAAGCTTGATATATATTTTTTAAAAGTAATGAAAAAGATAAATGAATCTGTCTTTTTACTCTGTATGCAAAAAACAAATTTTCTATCTTTGTATCTTCAAATTTATTTTTTTCTAAAAAATACCTTGCCTTACCTATTATGGTAGAATACTTTATTAAAATAATGTATAAAAAATATATTACTGAAAGTAATGCCAAAATAGATATTAATTTATAATTTTTCTTAAAAATAACTTTGTTTATAGAATTTAAAAATCCTAGAAAAAATGATTTAGATTTAGTTAATTCGTTAACTAATAAATTAGTTAAATTCTTTGTATTTCCCTTAACTTCAGCTTTAGCATATCTTACGTCTTTCTTGCCATTTTTTAATATATCATCTAATAAATCAGCGTTAGACTTACTTTTTTTATTTATTTTTTGAGTTTCCTTAACAACCCTATTGTTTGCAGTACTTCTAGCAGACTGTGTTACATAAGAATACCCGCCGTTTATTATAAGAAGTGAAATAAAAGTTATGACAATATTTCTAAAGAAATGTTTTTTTAACACTCTTTTAGCATTCTGTTTTATTTTCTTAAACTGCATTTTAAATACTCCTTTATTACTAATTAATATCCTCTATGAATATGATCTATTAACATTTTAATAAATAGCCAAATAGAAAGTATTATTATAAATACTATTAAGACCATTCTAATTGTTTCGTTTTTTTCGTTTGAAAGTGCTAAAATTAAACTTGCATCTATTATTCCTATTATAAGTTCATGAAGCATCTTCTCTATTTTATCTACTTGCTTTGTAGAACCTGACATTTCAAATTTAATTTTATTATCTCCGTTATTTAAAGTTTTGAAAAACGTTAATACCTCGTTTGGCACCGAAACTAAACTTTTAGTATTTTTAACAATTTCTTTACCTGCTTTAACTATCTTTTCGCTATCTATTAAAGATGTTTTTTTATTTACTATATGATTTGTTAAAACACTTAATAAACTAAGGTTATTATTTAGATTTTTTAATGATGATTCCATAACCAAAATACCCCTAATTAGCATCGTAATATCTTTATCTAATACAAGGTTATTTTCCCTTAACATTTTAAACATATTAGAAGAAAACTTAGCAATGTCTATATCTTTTAAATCTTGACTTGCAACTTCACTTAATATCATAGATACATCACCTTTTAATTTAGACATATCACACTCACCTGTTTTAGTGCACATTAAGACAAGAATTTTAGATAATTCATAGTAATCTTCTTCTATTATTTTTTCTATTGCATCATTTAATAGTTTCTTATTTTTTTCTTTTAAAGTTCCCATCATACCAAGATCAATAAAAACTATTTTATTATCTCTTACCATTATGTTATCAGGATGTGGATCAGCATGAAAGAATCCATCATCTAACGCCTGTTTAATATAATTGTCACTTAAAATATAACTTAAGTTTTCTAAGTTACACCCTTCTTTAATTAAAGCGTCCTTTTCATCTAAAGAAACACCTTTTACATATTCCATAACAAGCACCTTGTTTATTGAAATATTACTATATACTTTAGGAGATGTTACGTAATTATTATCATTTAATTTTTTGAATTTTATTAAGTGGTCTTTTTCTATATTAAAATTACTTTCTTCATATGCAGATGAAAGCATCTCATCAAGTGCTTTATTAAGGTCAATTATTTTTATTATTTTATTTAAATGTAATACCTTTATTGCTTTTTTCATTAATAAAACATCGTTTTGCATCTTTTCATAAACGTTCTTTTTGCAAACCTTTATTGCAACCGTATCCCCGTTTATTAAAGTACCCTTATAAACTTCCGAAATAGAGGCCGCTCCAATACATTCATCTACACTTTTAAATACCTTTTTATAATCATCATATTCTTCTTTTAATATTTTCTCTAGTTCATCCCTTGGCATAACACCTGTGTTATTTCTAAGGTTTGATAGTGCAGCACAATATTCTTTAGGTATCAAATCTATCCTAGTTGATAGTATTTGTCCTATCTTTATAAATGTAGGTCCTAACTCAGCTAATATGTTGCATACTTTTGATGGAGAAATGCCACTTTTTAAATCATTTTTAAGTATTACTTTAGTTATTTCTTCAAGCCTTTTAACATCATTACTCTTCTTCATAATAATCCCTCTTATTCTAATAGCAATTATAACATTTATAAAACAAAAAGAAAAGAAAGCATTTAATAATTCTTGCTTTCTTAAGATCTCTTTTGCATAGATTTGTTTTCTTCGTTATTTTCCTTAATCATTTTATCTAAAGCATCATCTAAAAAATTGCAATCATAAGTAATTACAGGTTTATTAATTACTCTTTTATGAGCATTTTTATCTGATTTCTCTAAATCCAAAAACAACAAATTATGAGCAAGATCTTCACTATCTAATATTATTTGCTCATGTGCCTTAAAATCCGATCTTCCTATATCTCTAGCAAATAAAAAATTAAATTTCAAATCCTTACTGTCTAATATTATTTTCCCATGAGCTTTTACATCTGCTCCTTCTATATTTTTAGCAAAAAAATATGATAGTTCATTATTCTTAAGTGAAAGTATCTTATCTTCGTATCTTTTAACTATTTCCGTTTCTAAAACACCAAGTTCTTTTAGTTTTATTAAAGTATCTTCTATTTGTTCTACTTTGTTTTTCGAAAAATTTTCATCGTTCATATTTAAATCCCCCATTTGACCTGTGCTTATTATATATTAAATCTTCCATCATGCCGACTTTTTAAGACCTCTTTTGCATAGATTTGTTTTCTTCATTATTTTTCTTAATCACTTCATCTAAAACATCATCTATAAAATTATAAGCGCCATCTATAAAATTATTTCTTTCTATAATTTTATATTCATCTTTAAAATTTTCCTTAAACCGGTCATTATATGTTGAATTCTTGCTTTCTATTATCACCTGTCCATGCGCTATTACATCGGCACCTTTTACATGTTTTGCAAAGCCATAATTCCATTCCGGATCTTTACTTTCTAACACCACTTTTTCGAGAGCTTTTGTATCTGTTCCTTCTATATCTCTTGCAAAAAGATAATTCCAAAATGGATTTTTGCTTTCTAACACTACTTTTTCATGGGCTTTTACATCGGCACCTTTTACATCTTTTGCAAAGTCATAATTCCATTCCGGATCTTTGCTTTCTATTATCACTTTTTCATGTGCTTTTACATCTGCTCCTTTTACATCTTTTGCAAACTTATAATTCCATTCTGGTTCTTTGCATTCTATTATCACCTGTCCATGGGCTTTTACATCAAATCCTTTTACATTCTTAGCAAAAACATATGATAACTCAGCATTTTTAAGTGAAAGTATCTTTTTCTCATACCTTTTAATTATTTCATTTTCCAAAACACCATGTTCTTTCAATCCCATTAAAGTATTTTCTATTTGTTCTACTACTTTACTCATATTTACATTCCTCCATTTAATTAACATTTAATTTTTCATTCAAATCTTCCGTTAATCTTGCTTTCTCAAAACCTCTTTTGCATAGATTTGTTTTCTTCATTATTTTCTTCAATCATTTCATCTAA
>OGPT01003473.1_pt1 | contig 11246 bp, 12 predicted proteins | sample 1552951 | NCBI WGS metagenome assembly OGPT01 (sample SAMEA2580224, study PRJEB22360) | human gut metagenome | biome: human gut; feature: human-associated habitat; material: faeces | place: Denmark | collected 2008/2010
ACAGAAGCTCCAACTGAAACTCCGCAAACGGAAGCTCCGACAGAAGCACCACAAACCGAAGCACCAACAGAAGCTCCTGCGACAGAACCAGAACCAGATTCTCCAATTGACGGAAATCTTCATTTTATTTATTGATTTTGAGGAAAAATCAAACAATTTTTTTCATTTCTAAAGTTTCCGAAAAAGCACTTGACAAACGGGTTTGCCCATGCTATACTGTCATTAGTAACTCATCAAGCTTCAGGGTACTGTGTAATTCAGAATCGGTGGTAAAGTCCATGAGCTGCATCAGCAGTTGATTCGGTGAAATTCCGAAACCGACGGTATAGTCCGGATGAAAGAAGAACGATGCGTTTGTAAGATTGGCAATTGTCATTACAAAATGTGCACCATTCCAACGCCCTGTTGCAGTTTTTGCAGCAGGGCGTTTTCGTATCCTGAACCTTCATGTCGAGGAGGGATATTTTTTGACTGAACACACTTTTTATATGCAGCGTGCAATTGCACTGGCGAAGCGTGGCTGTGGAAAAACAAACCCAAATCCAATGGTTGGGGCGGTCATCGTAAAAGACCATCGCATCATTGGAGAGGGCTGGCACGTTCAATACGGTGCTTTGCATGCAGAGCGACACGCTCTTGCAAATTGCACAGAATCGCCGGAGGGTGCAACGCTGTATGTCACGTTAGAGCCATGCTGCCATTATGGCAAACAGCCACCCTGTACCGAAGCAGTTATACAGAGTGGAATTAAAACCGTTTATGTTGGCTCTCGTGACCCCAATCCATTGGTTGCCGGAAAGGGCATTCAGCAACTTCGTGATGCTGGTATCACCGTATATACAGATTTCTTGCGAAAAGAATGCGATGCCATCAATCCGATTTTTTTCCACTATATCACAACGAAACGCCCCTATTGTATTGTAAAATATGCCATGACCATGGATGGAGCAATTGCTTGTGGAAACGGTGCTTCTAAATGGGTTACCGGAGAAGTTGCCCGGAACGATGTTCAACAGACTCGAAAAGCAGTTGCTGCAATTCTGGTTGGGATTCAGACCGTATTAGCAGATGACCCGTTGCTGACTTGTCGCATAGACCCTGCTTGTAATCCAGTACGAATTGTCTGTGATTCGCATTTGCGGATTCCGCTGACTTCCAAACTCGTACAGACTGCAAAAGATGTTCCATTGATTGTAATGACTTGTTCCGATGACCAAGAACAGATTCAGGCATTGCAGCAGAAAAATGTAACCGTCTGCGTGTTACCAGCAGACGAAACCGGACGACCTGCTTTTTCAGCCGTCCTGCAAAAAATCGGTGCATTGAAATTGGACAGCGTGCTGATTGAAGGCGGTGCTTCTATTCATGCATCTGCACTCAAAACCGGATTGGTACAGCAAGTTCAGGTTTATCTTGCACCAAAATGTTTCGGCGGTGATGGATTTTCTCCGATTGCTCCGCTTGGCGTAACAGACCCTATGCAGGCAATTTCATTCTCTGCACCAACTGTTACACCGTTCGGGCAGGATATTCGACTAGATTATTTTGCAAAATAAGGAGGGGTGGATTTGTTTACAGGAATTATTGAAGAAATGGGAACAGTACGGCGTTTAGACCGTACACCGATTTCCTGTCGGCTGACCATTGCAGCAACCCTTGTTTTGCAGGGAACGCAGATTGGCGACAGCATCGCTGTAAATGGTGTTTGTCTGACTGTTACAGACTTGCAGAAAGATGCATTTACAGCGGATGTCATGCCGGAAACTTTACGCCGCAGTAGTCTTGGCATTTTACGTAGTGGCAGTTCCGTCAACTTGGAACGTGCAATGGCTGCAAATGGTCGATTCGGCGGTCACATTGTCAGCGGTCACATTGATGGAACAGGAACGATTTCCAGCAAAGTACCGGAAGGAAATGCTCAGATTGTCACCATTTCCGCTGCTCCGAATTTGCTGCGTTATATTGTGGAAAAGGGTTCGATTGCCATTGATGGCATTAGTCTGACGGTAGCAAGTGTTACGAAAAGCAGCTTTTCCGTCAGTTTGATTCCCCACACGGGTGCTTGTACGACACTGCTTTCTAAACGTCCGGGAGATCCCGTTAATCTGGAAACCGATGTCATTGGAAAGTATGTGGAAAAACTAATGCAGCCGACCACTCCCCCACTGACCGCATCCATGTTACAGAAATATGGATTTTAAATCACAATCAAGAAAGGGTGTACCTTTATGAACTATCATACCATTGAAGAAGCTTTGGACGCACTACGTGCCGGAAAATGTATTCTGGTTACCGATGACCCAGACCGGGAAAACGAAGGCGATTTGATTTGTGCCGGACAATTTGCTACCACTGAAAATGTCAATCTCATGGCATCTGCTGCAAAGGGTTTGATTTGTATGCCAATGAGTGCCGCAAATGTAGAACGGTTGGGTTTATCGCAAATGGTACAGCACAATACCGACAATCATGAAACGGCTTTTACTGTTTCCATTGACCATGTCGACACGACTACGGGGATTTCTGCTGTAGAACGTGGATTAACTGCACGGATGGCAGCTGACCAGAACTCTCGTCCGGCAGATTTTCGCCGACCAGGGCATATGTTCCCACTGACAGCAAAAGCCGGCGGTGTTCTGGAACGGAATGGTCATACAGAAGCTACTGTTGATTTGCTGCGGTTGGCTGGCTTGACGCAAGTTGGTCTTTGCTGCGAAATCATGGCAGAAGATGGCTCTATGATGCGTGGCGAACAGCTGATGGCATTCGCCAAAGAACACGACCTTGTTTTCATCACGATTCGGGAATTGCAGCGTTACCGCAGACAGCATGACCAGTTTGTGCAGGAAGTAGCAGATGCACACTTACCGACTGCTTATGGCGATTTTCAGATTCACGGTTTCCGCAATACCATCAATGGTGAAGAACATGTTGCTCTGGTCATGGGCGATGTTGCAGACGGAAATCCGGTTCTCTGTCGGGTACATTCTGAATGCTTAACAGGGGATGTTTTTGGTTCTTGTCGCTGCGACTGCGGTGAACAGCTCCAGAAAGCCTTGCAGTGCATCCAGAAAGAAGGCAGAGGTATTCTCGTGTATCTCCGTCAGGAAGGCAGAGGCATCGGCTTACTGAATAAAATCAAGGCATATAAGTTACAGGAAGAGGGACTGGACACTGTAGAAGCTAACATTCAGTTGGGATTTGCTCCAGATTTACGAGATTACAGCGTTGGTGCACAGATTCTGAAAGAATTGGGTGCAACCAAGCTTCGTCTGATGACCAATAATCCGGAAAAATTAACTGACCTCTCTGAATATGGTATCACCATCACAGAACGGGTTCCGCTGGATATTCCGGAAAAGCCGGAGAATATCCGTTATTTACAGACCAAGCAATTTAAAATGGGACACTATCTGCACTTCCGGACCTGTGGAAACAGCATCCAGAAGCCAAAGGCAGATTAAATTTAAAAAACAGAAAGGAACGAATCATTATGAAGAACATAGAAGGTATGTATGAGGGCGAAGGCTTAAAGGTTGCTATTGTTGCTTCTCGATTCAACGAATTCATCACCACAAAGCTGGTCGGCGGTGCAGAAGATTGCTTGCTGCGACACGGTGTAGATGCAGACGATATTTCCCTTGCATGGGTACCGGGTGCATTTGAAATTCCGCTGATTGCAAAGAAACTGGCAGATTCTAAAAAGTATGATGCAGTCATCTGCGTTGGTGCAGTCATTCGTGGTGCAACCAGCCACTATGATTATGTTTGTGCAGAAGTTTCCAAGGGCATTGCTCAGGTTGGCTTACAGTCAGAAATTCCAGTACTGTTCGGCGTTCTGACAACAGACACCATCGAACAGGCAATTGAACGGGCTGGCACAAAGGCTGGTAACAAGGGCTATGATTGTGCAATGAGTGCACTGGAAATGGCAAACCTGCTGAAGCAGCTTTAAAAAAATATTCACAAACCGAAACAGGAAAAGCTGCTTGATATCAAGCAGCTTTTTCTAACCAGATTAGAATAGAGGAACAGGAAGTATGAAAAAATTATTGTTTTTTGACATTGACGGAACATTGGTAGACGATGATGGCAGTATCCCAGCATCCACCATTCAAGCAATTGCTTCCGCACAAAAAGCCGGGCATCTGACCTTCATCAACACTGGCAGAACCTGGGGCAATGTTGACCCGGAATTGCGAGCAATTGGCTTTGATGGGTTTATCTGTGGATGTGGAACAGAAATCATTTATCGTAACCAAGTTTTGTTCCATCAACAAGTAAAACCGGAACTTTGTGCATCCATTCGGGAACTTGTCCGTTCCTGCAACGCAACACCGCTCTATGAACGCAGTGACACGATGTTCTATGACCCAACTATGCCAAAACATCCGGCATTCTGCGACCTGATGAAAATCTATGAACGGAAACAAAAAGATGTGCAGGACTTGACTGACCATGCGGACTTTAGTTTTGACAAGTTTGTCATTTGGTACGATGAACAGACAGACTTGAAAAAATTTCAAGATGGCATTGCTCCGGATTTCGATTTTATTGACCGGGAAAACGGTTTTGCAGAAATGGTGCCGAAGAATTGTTCTAAAGCAACTGGCATGCAACAGTTGGTTGATTATTTGCAGATGGATATGAAAGATACCATTGCGTTCGGGGACAGCCTGAATGATTTGCCTATGATGCAAGCAGCAAATATTGCAGTTGGAATGGGAAATGGCACTTCCCTACACCCTTATGTGACATTCATCACAAAAGATATTAAAGAAAATGGCATCTATGAAGCGATGAAACAACTGAATTTGCTTTCTTTATCGTAAATCTGATTGGCATCAACAAAAAAATCAAAAAAGATGCGGCTTTTTCAAAAAATCGCTTGACAATTTTGGAGAATCGTGCTATAATAATATTCGTTGGTTAACGAGAGAACAAAAAAACAAAATATTCGAGTAGAAAACATTTTGTAATTAAAGTGATTCGTTTCCAAACAGAAAGATGTAGCATGATTGCTGTTATAGCTCAGTTGGTAGAGCACTTCCTTGGTAAGGAAGAGGTCACCAGTTCGAATCTGGTTAACAGCTCCAAAAAGCACGGTACAGTTTTTGTACCGTGCTTTTTTGTTACTTTACTTCAAAAATGCGGATGTTTTCTGCTGGCAGCGTCACTTCCCCTAAAATCGCTTCTTTAATCGCTGCCGCCTGTGCACTGTCTAACCCCTCTGTTTTTACAACGACCTTTGCACTGTCGCCGTCTAAATACACAATACAGTCCGTATAACCCTGCGATTTGATCAACGATTCAATATTGCTTTCGCTCTCAATCAGCTTGGAAGTTTCAACGGCTGCGATTGCATCGGTGACCAGTTCATCTTCTGTGCGGTCACCGCCGCCCATAATGGATTGCAGCGTTGCAACCGCTTCATCTCGGCTGGATGTCCGTTCCAATCGAGCCTGTGCAAAATAATCATCTGCATTGAGCTGCTCCATAGCGGCTGCTCCTGCCTCTGTATCGGGTTGAAACGATGCAGGGGCATTTTCTTGTGCAGTCGTTGTTTCTTCCTGTGCAGCGTCTGTTGCCACCTCTGTGGCTTTGGCTGCTTTGGCGTTGACAAACTCCGTTTCTCCATAAGTATGCACACCGCTTTCCGCAGTGGTCAAATTGCGGTCATCTTTGGACATGCTGTAATTGACATATACGGCAACGGCTAGCATCAACGTCAGACAAGAAAGAATCACCTGCTTTTTTCCGATAATCAATGTTGGTTTTTTCATCTCAAATACCTTCCTTTTCTTGAATTGCGGCTATCGCCGTTTTGCAACATAAATCTGATTATTTTTAATTTGCAAGGTAGCTGCTGCCACCTGATAAACTTGTTCTTTTACAACGGCATTCTCTCCCCCATCGCAGACAATTACCACGCCTTGAATCTCTGGATATTGAATGGACTGCACCAGAGCGTGTTCCGATGTTCCATTCCCAATCAAAACATAATCTTGTTTCTGTTCTACTCGGTCAGAAGAGTCCGAACGGCTTTCATCTTTCGCATACTGATAAATAGATGTACTGCGAAGGGTAATCATCACATCGCAAGTTCCAACGCCCTGAATGGTGGAAAGGGTCTGTTCTAACTGCTCTTCCAGCTCTGTACAGTAGGCAGCGGCAGCCAAAACAGAATCTTCAGAGGAATGGTTGGTTTGCTGCGTGTCTGTTTCTTTCGGCTTGGAGAAACATGAGGAGGCAAGAATACAAAGCATCCCCAACAACCCCAATACAACCACGCCTTGTACGGCTTTTTCACTCTTCAGCCGTGCTTGTAGCTGCTTCCACAATCAAATGCACTTCCTCTCCCAAATCGGCTTGCAGCAACTGTTTCGCAGCACCCGGTGCATCACAGACCACATGCACACTACTAATATCTATGCGTTGCTCTTCTGAAATATGTGCACATACGGTCAAATCCGTTACTACAATTCCATGTGTTTCTAACGATACTTGCAAATTCTGTTCTAGATTCTGTTCAATCTGTGTTGTCAGTTGTTCCTGCACCTGTTCTGTAATGCTGGATTCTTCTATAGACTGTGGTTCTAAAAAATTCCAGTCTGGTTGAATCTCTGAAATCCCCTGCATCAACGGAATCAAAATGCTGAACAACATCATTCCAGCTGTCAGCAGTCGCAATTGCCGGTCAAATTTTTCGTTTGGTCGTAAGAGCTGTAACATCCCCGTTACCATACTCATCACACAGGCAGCCAATACTGCCGCTTGTAGGCGTTCCATTATAGATTCGGTCGGCTAATCAGCAGCAATAACGCCACTGTCACCAAAAATAATACCGCAAAACAGATTAAAATCGCAAATAACATGGAAAGCACCTGCTCCGCCCCCTTTAAGAATCGTGAAACTTGCGAAACGGAGAATAAATCTGCACATGCCACGGCAAGTTTCAATACCAACCGATATAATACCACCCGCAGTAAAATCGGCAAGAAAATCAACAGCAAAACTACAATTCCAATCGCACCCGTTGCACTTTTTAATACCTGTAAGCTGCCTAACACCGTTGCATATGCATCAGAAACCGCACCGCCAACAATCGGAACAAAGTTGGAAACCACATATTTTGTGGTTTTGGTTGTCAAGCCATCTGCTGCACTGCTGACAATGCTTTGAATCGAAATCACCCCGATAAAAACAGACATCAAAAAGCCTAAACTCCATGTGACAATGGTTTTATTGAATTGCAGCAATCCGTCCAATGTGTGTTCTGTATAGACTGCGTTTGCAATGGCAATGGCAAAACTCATACTCAAAAATGGCAAAAGAATATGGTCTAGGATTTGCAAAATGCCATTGGTTAAAAATAGCGAACTGGTTTGATAGATTGCAGCACTGCCAAATTGTCCGGTTGCTGTCATGAACATAGAAAATACCGGCGTGAACAGTGTCATAAAATCAGTACACTGGGACAAAATCGCTTTTCCCTGTGAAAAACAATCGCAAAGTTCCTTGGAACAGGCAGATACTGCCCCCATGACCCCCATCATCTCACAAATACCTGCATTTTTTCCATGCTGTACCGCATGCAGCAATGCAGAACAGAGAATCACTGCTAAAAATAACAATAATAATCGTATCGGAGCAGTGATTTCTTTTTGAATGCCATTCAGTACAGTTTTAAAAATACTTCCCACAGAAAATGATTGCAGTTCTTCCGGATGTTCCATGGAAATTCCATAGGATTCTAACTGTTCCTGCAAATCTGGGTCTAATTGCTCTACCCAATCAACTGTTCCACTCTGAAACAGTTCTATTGCTTGTACGGGGACGAACAGCCATCTGCAAAGCAAACTAATTGCAAATAGAATGACAATTACCATCATAGATGTTTTTTTGCTCATTGCAGTACTCCCGTCATCAATTCCAGCAACGATTTTGCCATTGGCAAAAACAAAATTAATAGTGTAACTCTCCCCCATAATTCCGCCACCGATGCCATCGCTGTTTCTCCGGTATCTCTGCAAAGGTCAGCTGCAATGCTGGTCAAGTAACAGATGCCAATGGATTTCCAGAGCAGTTCCAAATACTGCACGTCCAGTTCTGTTTTTAAAAACAATGCTTGAATTTGCTCTGCAATGGGAGAAAGATAAGCACAAATCGAAAGCAAAACCAGAACACAAACACCAATCGAACAAAACAATGCCTGCTCTTTACAGTATTGTTTCAACAGACAAGCCAGCACCGCCCCAATGATGCAAACAGCAGCCGTCATTCCAGTTTCGGCAATCATAAGCCAAACACCGACTTGACTGTTTCAAACAGTCCACCAATTTCCTGTACAATGATGACCAATACCACAATCAAACCAGCCAAGGTCGTCATCATTGCTTGCTCTTCCCGTTCCGCACGTTTCAATACCAGATTTAAGACTGCAACAATGATGCCCGTTCCAGCAATTTTAAAAATCAGGTCTATGTCCATCTTTGCTTCCTCTTTTTTCTCAACAGAGCAGAATTGCCACTGCCATTCCTGCCAGCAGTCCCATACTCTGATACAATCGGATTTTCTTTCGGCTGGTTTCTCGTTGTTCGGCTTCCATTTGTTGCATACGGCTGCGGTATCGCTCTAAAATTTCCTTTTGTGTATATAAATCGCTGATGCCCAATTCTTCCCCCAGTTCACAGAGCATCTGCTGGCTATCTGGCGAAAGTTCCTTATCCGCTTGTACACTAGTTTTCCATGCCTCTGTAAAAGAAACTTGCTGCATTGCAATGAGCTTATCGGATAAAAAAGAAAAAGTCTGATACGTTTCTTGTTCTGATAGCTGCTGAAATAATTCCTGTAATGTGCCCCCGTGACACCACATCCGAATTTCTAACTCATGCAAAAACGCTGCAAGGTGAACCAGCTGTTCTTGCTTTCGGCGAACACGATTCGCTGCAAGAAATCCGCAAATACCACCGCAAAGCACCAGACAAAGCAACCCAATTCCTTTTAACATGCTGCCACCCGCTGTATTTTCTGAACACTGCCCTGCCGCAATAAAACCAGATAGTCAAATACGCCTGCCTCTAACAGTGTCCGCAGTGCGGTTCGGCGATATAAGTCTTGTTCATTGGCAGCGTGTGCCGTTGCAAGAATCTGAACGCCACAGCCATATACCTGCATCAGAGCAGCAGCATCTTCTGCTGTACTGATTTCATCGCAGACAAGTCCATCTGGTGCCATGACACGCAACGCCATTACCGCCCCCTCTGCTCGTGGGAAACCATCATAGACATCTGTATGCAGCCCGATTTCATATTGTGGTACGCTGTTCTGAACGGCTGCCAGTTCTCCACGGCTGTCGATGATACAGAGGCGGTAAGTCTGTCCTAGAATCCGGCATAAATCCCGCAACATGGTTGTTTTCCCAGAACCGACCGTTCCAGCCAGCAAAATGCTGGTCAATCGCTGCGAACAGAGCTTAGATGCCAGCTCCTTGGCACAGTCTTTCACTTGTCGTGCAAGGCGGATATTCAATCCACTGATGTTTCGCATCTGGACATACTGCCCATCTCGGAAAACAGCTGTTCCGCAAATGCCAATTCGATTTCCACCTTGAATGGTCACATAGCCCTCTGCAATTTCCCGTTGATACCGATAGACCGAATATTCACAAGCTGCGTGAAAGATTGCATCTAGCTGTTCTCGCTTCAGAAAAACAGCATCTGTCCAACGGTCATTACAAGTTCCGTCTACATGTAGAAATCGTTCCGCTTGTCCATGATGGATTGCAATTGGTCTTCCAACTCGCAGCCGGATTTCTTGCATTCGTTCCCACTCTGAAACAGGGATTCGCTGAAAAATCTGCCGCAACTCTGGCGGAAAACAAGAAAGAATTGCCTGTCGCATCTGTTCAACCTCCTTTGTGTTTGTCCTTTGCTGTATCCTATGCGGACAGGCAAAAAAAAAGAACCGGACTGCAAGTTTTGCAATCCGGTTCAGGGATATAAAAGAGATTGTTATCGCAAAATTATTCTGCTTCTTCCTGATTCCGACGAGCCAGCAGAGCTTTGATTTTCTGGTTGGAATCAATCACGTTTCCAATCGAAGCATCATGGTTCAATGCGGCAATAAAGAAGGAAATATACTTCGAGCAGTCTACTTCGTGGAACCATTCTCTGGAGAGCAGTTCCTTTGTCCGGTAGGTCAGGTTTGTGCCGAATACAGCGTCAATATATCCGTTTGCATATGCATCGTCAAACTTCTGCAAGCCATTTACAAACAGACCATAAGTTGCATAGCAGAATACCCGGCGAGCGTTCCGCTTCTTCAGTGCATAAGCAATATCCAACATGGATTCGCCAGAGGAAATAATGTCATCGGCAATAAAGACATCCTTGCCTTCTACAGAGTTGCCCAGATATTCATGTGCAACAATCGGATTTCTACCATTGACAATGATGGAATAATCCCGACGCTTATAGAACATTCCCATCGGAACACCCAGCATAGAAGCATAATACATATTCCGGTTCAGTGCACCTTCGTCCGGGCTGATTACCATGAATTCATCCGGTGTTGTCCGCAGGTGCGGAATGTCGTGGAACATTGCCTTCAATACCTGATAAGACGGTACGACATTGTCGAAGCCCATCAGCGGAATGGCATTGCAAACTCTCGGGTCATGTGCATCAAATGTAATGATGTTGGAAACGCCCATCTGTTCCAGTTCCTGCAATGCACAAGCACAGTCCAAAGATTCTCTGTAGTTTCTCCGGTGCTGTCTGCCACCGTAGAGAATCGGCATGATGACATTGACACGGTGTGCTTTACCGCTGGCAGCTTGAATGATTCGCTTTAAATCCTGATAATGATCATCCGGAGACATCACATTCATTCTGTCAAACATCTGATATTCGCAGCTATAGTTGCCAACGTCAATCAAAATAAACAAATCTCTGCCTCGAATGGTGGACTTGATCAAGCCCTTTCCATCTCCGGAAGAAAACCGTGGGCATTCGCAGGCAATCAAAAATGTGTCTACGTCATAGCCGCCTTTTCTTGCCCATTCAACCAGATAAGAATCAATTTTCTTACCGAGTTCCTCTGTTCCCCGCATAGCGATCAAGCCCAACGGTGCAACATTGGTTTCGTGATTGAACAGAATGTCCGATGCTGATGATGATGCTGTTCCCACAGACAGATTTACCGCTACCGGTGCTGCCCGCGATGAGCAGATGGGGCATCTTGCA
>OGPT01003479.1_pt1 | contig 11233 bp, 13 predicted proteins | sample 1552951 | NCBI WGS metagenome assembly OGPT01 (sample SAMEA2580224, study PRJEB22360) | human gut metagenome | biome: human gut; feature: human-associated habitat; material: faeces | place: Denmark | collected 2008/2010
ATTTTATATTACCAAAAGTCAAGGATAATAATTTAAAGAAAGAATTAAACATTCAATACGAAAAATATAAATCTATACATAATAAAATTTGTGAGTTATACCCAGAATATAGCAGAAAAGAACCCCACGAAACTAATGCAATGAATAAAGCTATGACTTGGTACGGAATAGAAATGAAAACTTTAGTAGATGATACGACTTCAAAATTAGCAGAATTATTGATGCAAGGAACGAATATGGGAATTATTGAAGGAAGAAGATTATTAAATCATAAACATACTGATAATAAAGTTAATGATTTAATTCAAGAATATGTCAATATGCAAGAAAATGCTGTTGAAAAATTAAAACAATTTTTATAAACAAGAAACAAGATAAAATTTTAATTATCTTGTTTTTTTGAATTAAATCGTTAAATTGTAATTTGTATTATAATTTTTCTGACCAATCTTTTATTGAATCTCTTATCTTAGATGAGATTGGTTTTTTAAATGATAATTTATATTCTTTTTTAATATTCATTATATTTGATTGCCTATCTACATCCCTTAAAACATGATTAACTTGTTCTGGTGTAGATATTGTAACATTGTCAAATGAAGATATTTCTTCTAGCACTCTATAGTCTGCTTGAACATCTGATTTACCTGTTAATGCTAATATTTTCCCTTTATATGCTTTTAGAAGTTCAATATAGTCTTCTTTTGTTAATGCATTATGTTCCCTTATATATTTAGTTGGGAGGATAGAACCTTTGTAAAAATACATATTATTTTTAGAGTGTTCTGCTTTTAAAAAGAAGTCTGAAATTTGTTTTTCTATACTTTCTTTTTTTAATGTTTTTCTTAAAAACCAACCTAATATACCTTTCATATCTTTAACTTGATCTAATACTAAATAATTTTGATATATCATTGCATCTTTAAGACTCATACATGCTCCTGATAGTAGAATAATTCCTTTTAAATCTAAATCTTCATTTTTAGTTAAAAGTGTTGCAATTATTGCACCTTCGCTATGTCCACATATTACAACTTTATTTTCATCTACATAGTCTAACTTTTTTGCATAATGAATAATATTGGCAGCATCATTAACTAAATCGCTTAATCCAAAATTTAATCCTGAACTTTTTGATTCGTGAGTTCCTCTTTTATCATATCTAACACAGACATAACCCATTTCAACAAACATATTAGATAATTCTTTATATATATTTGATTTAAATCCAAGATTATTTCCATCTCTATCTGATGAACCAGTTCCAGCTATTAATAATACTAATGGTCTTTTTTCTTTTTTATCTTTATAAGCAATAGTTGCACCTAGATTTATATCATTTGAAATAATTGTTTTTTCTTCATCAATCATTATTATTACCTCCTGATAATACTTTTTTATTCCAAGATTTTTTTCCACATTTAGGACATTTCATATATCTAGTTCTATTTATGTGCATCGCCCATAAAACACTTGAATATGTTGGAACATATTTATTGTAGCATTTTTGACATTCATAATATCCTGCTTTTTGCTCAATTCTTATCGCAAATGGTATCATAATTATAAATGGTATAAAACCAGTTATAATAAGTGTTATTCTCAACCATTCTTCCATTTCTATAAATGAAGCAATAAAGATTAATGTTAGAAATACCACACTCATTAATACACCTATTACAATTTCCATTGTTAATAATCTTTTATCCGATTCTTCTTTCTGCTTTACCATATCTAATAAATTTTTTTCTAATCTTTTTTCATTATCTTTCATATCTACAATTTCACCACTAAATAGATCGTTAATAGTAATATTTAAAGTTTCACATAATTCTCTAATTATTCCAGAGTCAGGCATACATATTCCATTTTCCCATTTTGAAATTGCTCTATCTGTAACATTTAACATTTCTGCTAACATACTTTGAGTTATCTTTTTTTCTTTCCTTTTTTGCTTAATAAATTTTCCTATTTTAACTTGGTCCATATAGTTGTCTCCTTTCATAACCTAATTCTACATTAAATTATAGAAATATAACACGAACTAGAAGTTGATTTTATAAATTACTATTTATTTAACAAACTACTAAATTGTAATTTGTATTATTCTTTTGATGAATTATTTATTATCACTAATCATTTTCTTTTTAAATACAATGATTGAAATTATTAATACAACTATTGTATATAGTAAAAATACAATTATATTTCTTGTTGATATAATATCTAAATTGTTATTTAATATACCTTTAATTATATTTAAACAACTTTCAAATGGTAATATTTCACATATTTTAGCAAATACTTTACCAACTGATTCTTTAGGAAAATACATTCCACTTGTAAAACATACAAGTTGAACTACTATACTTCCTATACCACCAGTTCCTCTTTCGCTTACTAAACTTCCAATTAAAATTCCTAATGCTATAAATAAAATTGAAACTATCATTGAGATTAATATCGTAAAAATTATATTAATACTGAAATTTAAACCTAATAAACAAGCGACTACAAAAAATAGTATATCTTGAATTATAATTATAGGTATTAATGAAATTATATAACCTAAAATATAATCACTAGATTTCATAGGGGATGTTCCAAGTCTTATAAGTAAGGATGAGCTTCTATCTTTTGATATTAATGTTGCTGTAAATAAAGAAACAAATGAAAAACCAAATAATATAATTCCAGGAGTAAAATTTTCTAATTTATAATTTTCAGCCGGTATATTAAATTGTTGAAATATAAATAATAAAAATATTGGTAAAGCAATTTGAAAAACTAAACTTAAAGGATCTCTTATTAATTCTTTAAAATTTCTTTTAGCAAAATTTAACATTCTCATTATAATTTACCTCCTGTTGCAATAAATACAAAAGCATCTTCAAAGTTATTAGTTTTTGTTTTCTTTATTAATTCTTTACTTGTTCCTACGTCAACTAATTTTCCATTTGCCATTATACCAATTCTATCAGATAAACTTTCTGCTTCTTCCATATAATGAGTAGTTAAAACAATAGTTATTTTACCTTTTAATTCATTAATAACTTTCCATAATTCTTTTCTAGCGATAACATCTAATCCTAGTGTTGGTTCATCTAAAAACAATATTTTAGGATTATTAATTAAACTTATAGCAATAGATAATCTTCTTTGCCATCCACCAGATAATGTTTTTGCTCTTTTATTTAATATTTCTTCAAGTTTAAATTGTTTAATTAATTCATTAATCTTTTCTTTTTTATTATTTATTTGATAAACTCCTGCCATAAATTCTAAATTTTCTTTAACAGTTAGATTTGGAGCAATAGCAGTTTCTTGTGGTGATACATTTAATATTTCTTTTATTTTAAATATATCTTTTTTTATATCCATATTTTCTATTTCAATATCACCAGCTGTTGGTAATATTAATCCTGATAACATTTTAATTGTTGTAGTTTTGCCGGCACCATTTGTCCCTAAAAGAGCAAATAATTCTCCTTTTTTAATTTGTAAATTGATTCCATCAACTGCAACTTTTTCTTTAAACTTCTTAGTAAGTTGTCTAGTTTCAATAGAATACATTTTATTTTTCTCCTTTTGGGAAAACTTTATCTGCCATATCTTCAATTTCATCAGCTTTAAGAAGGGCTATTCCTTTAGCTTTATCACATAATACAATAATAGAATCTCCAGGATTTATATCAAACATATCTCTTACTTCTTTTGGTATTACTATTTGTCCTTTTTCTCCAACTTTTGCAATTCCTACAAATTTTTCTTTCATATTTTCCTCCTTTTAAGTATAATTGGTTATACTTTTCATACTTATTATATACCATATAGAAATATAATACAATATAAAAGAACAGATTTCTGTTCTAATTTTAAACTTGAAATTTTAATTTTCCTATTTTTGTTTTATATTCAAAATTGAATAAAACAACATTAATAAAAAGCTTGATATTAATATTCCACTAACTATATCAGTAAACCGATGAACGAATGAAATAAATCTACCAATAATAGTAATAATTATTATAAATAGTGATATGACATTTAGATTATACTATTTTCTTATGACGGAATGACAGATAAAAGTGGGTACCCATAAACTCCTGTCATTCTGTCATTTTTATTTTTCTTTGTTATTTTTTATATAAAATTCTTTAGCAAATTTTGAGGTGTGCTTTATATTTGAATGTATCATTAATCTATTAAATAATTGTGTAATTGCTAATAAACAGAATAATATACTGATTACATAAATATTTTGAGTTATGTTTTCATTTATTTCTCTTAAAAAGATAACAGCTAAAAATCCAAAAGCACTTAATATAATTGTAATTGCAGTTGCATCTCTAAAACCTCTTATCATTTTATCAGTTTCATTTTTTTCGGATTTTAATCCATCTACATCCCAATGCATAATTGATATTATATCAACAATTAAGAATAATATTATAGATATCCAATATAATGCGAACATTAAATTAGTTCTTAAAATTAATGTTAAAATAAATATTATTGCTGTTAATATATCCACACTGATAGTTATACCATTTATTACTTTATCATCAACATGAATAATTTTATATGTTATTTTATCTAATATCTTCTTCATTTTTATCTTTCTCCCTTTCTCTAAAGTCATCTACATTAGTATTTAATAGTAATCTTTCAATCTCCTTAGCAGTTTTAATTTGATATTCTGTATCTTCTATTGTTTGTTCCATTATTTCTCTTTCTTGTAGTGATAAACTTTCATCTTTTAATTTTTCTTGAAAAGATTTAATTAATTTTTCCCAAGTTCTTATACTTCCTGAAGTATTAGCAAGTGCTTCTTGTATTTCTTCTCCTTTAAGACTTTTATAATAACTTTTTAAAAACGGATTTAAGTCTGTGACTTGAAAACCTAAACCTGCAGCATACATTAAATCATTATAATTTATTCCTATATGTTGACTTATTTTTCTTAATATTTTAGGATTAGGAACCTCTCTTTCTCCTGATTCAATTCTTGATATATCTGAATGACTTACTTTTGCAAGTTCGGCTAATTGTCTCATAGAAAGATTCTTTTCTTCACGACCTTTTTTTATTAGTTCTCCAACCTTTGTTGTCATACGAATTACTCCTTTCACAAACTATTATAACACTAATGGAGCAAAATTGCAACATTTTTAAAGAAATTGGTGCTAAAATGCTTGACATACATTTTTGATATGCTATAATGGTGTTAAGTTGCACCAGAGATAAAAACAAGTGTAACGAAAAATTGTTCTTTGAAAATTTAGTCTTTGTGGAAATCGCCGATATGCCATAAAGTAAAAAAATGCAAGGTTAGATATCTCTATTGGCACGAGAGTTGTTGGTATTACTAAAACCATCCATAGATAGATTGCTTAACAAGTATCTATAAAGATCAATTAAGAAAGCGAGGTAATAAATGAATCCAAATGAAATATTAAAAGTAATTTCAAAACAATGGTGTTCTCTTGAAGATTTAAAAAAATTAACAGGTTTAGGAAAAAATAATTTATTAAAGTTAAAACGAGATATTAAAAATAACTTAAATAATAACTCTATTCCTAATAAATTACTTCCTATGAATGAAGTTGTTAAATATCTAAATATTGATATAGATTATTTAAAAAAACTTGATAGAAAGGAGGAATAGAATGCTAACGATAAGTGAAGTTAAAAAAAATTATACAAAAAAAGATTTCATAGTTGATAACTTTATGAAATCTAGTGGGATATATTGTTTAGTTGCAAGACCTAAAGTCGGCAAGTCATTATTCGGACTACAACTTGCTCACTCAATCGCAAACGGAACAATATTTCTAGGATTTAAAACAAATCCATCTCCTGTCTTATATATTAGCACAGAAATGAGTTCAATGCAAATATGTGAGCGAATTGAAAAGATGAATTTACACTTTACTGATGATAATTTTTTCATAGAAGATCAAGCATCAAAAGATAGAAAACTTAATCACATGGACTTACAATTAGTTTTTCAAGACTTTGCTCTTAATCATAATGGTAAGTTTATTATAGTTGATATGTTTACTGGTGTTGATGTTAATAATGGATATGATTTAAATAATTATCAAGATATAAATCAATATGTATTTCCAAAATATAGAGAGTTATGTCAAAAGTATGGATTTACAATATTATTAATTCATCATTTAAACAAGAATAATACTTCATTAGGAAGTACTGCTATAGATGGTGCTGTTGATGGAATAATTACTCTAAAAAAAGATAATAATTATCCAAACAAATTATTTTTGAAATACGACAGCAGAGATTATCCTGAAATGGAATTAATTTTAAAAAGAAATGATAATTTAATTTACGAAATATCAGAACTAGAAAAAGAAGATTTACCAACAGAATTAAAGTTATTTTTAAATTACTCAATAAGAAAAAAAGAATTTGATTTTACAGCTAGTGAGATTGTAAGTGCTCTAAACTTAATGATTGAACCATCAGCATTTGGAAGATTATTAAGTAGTCATTTAGATGTTCTTAAAAAAGAAGGACTTTATATTACTGATGCAAGAGTATCTGATAAAAGAAGAAAACATGCATTGTATGAAGAACCAATATTTGAAAATGAATAATTTTCAAATAAGTTTTTGTTAACTTTTTTCAAAAAGTTATATAAGTAAAAAATGAGTGTGGCACGTTTTGTTGCTTTAGCAATGAAAGTGGCGATAACGAATATTTTTACAATTATTAAATGTAGTTTATCTACCTTTAATAATTCATTAAATAATAAGTATCTGGTAGATAGTTATTATTTAATCTTGTTTGTAGCATTTGCCTTTACGATTAGTTTAGGCATTTGCGAAGAACAAGCATAAGGGGTTTTTAGGGAACTCCCTAAACTCACGATTGGGCTATGCCCTAGTGAGATAGGTCTTAAAAGACCTTTTCTAAAGAAACAACACAAAAGGAGGCATAAATATTGTATGATGGAAAGCAAGTTGTACGAGTCGAAACTCAATATAAAAAAGATGATTTATATAATATCGGTGTAGAGATGACTAACAGAAAAGGCACAGGTAATTACTCTGTTGAAAGAAAAGAATTTAACTATGAATATGTTTCACTAACTGAAAAAAATCTATACCAAGAAGTAAAGAAAAATCTTAAAGATAGAAAAATAGAATTTAATAATAAATCAAGTACTAATATGTTAAATGGAATAACAATAACAAGTGGACCTGAATTTTTTCAAGCATTGGGAATGAAATTTGTTGATAGTGGTAGAACCTATCACACAGGAGATAAAAAAGGACAAGCAGTATTGATACCTGAAATTAAATCTCAAAAAGATATACCAACTGCTGTTTCATATTTCTTTGATTGTGGTATGGAATTTCTTAAAAATTATGTTGGTGCAGAAAATATAGTTTTAGCTCAAGTTCACTATGATGAAGATACACCACATCTTCAAGCATACTTTATTCCTGTTGTTAACAAAGTTAAAAGAAAAAGTTATGTTAAAGATAAAGATGGAAATGTTGTAAAAGAAGAAGTATTAAAAAAAGATGGTACTACTTCTGTTGTTCCTAAATTACTTCGTGATGATAAAGGTAAAATCATTTATGAAGAAGTAAATGGTTCATTTCTAAATTGCGATCAGTTTTGGAAAGACAGAGGTGCTAAATCATCATTTCATCAAATGCAAAATGAATTTAATAAATTTATTACCGATAAAGGATTTAATCTCTATCGTGGTGATATAGGTTCTAACAAAGAAAATCAAACAAAATTAGACTACGAAATTGCTGAAAAAAAGGCTGAATTAGAAGAATTAAATAAAGAAAAGGAAAATACCTTAAGAAAAATTGAAAACACTAAAAATGGGCTAAAAGACTTGGAAAAACCTAATAAAGAACATGAAGATATTTTAAATCCTATCAAGAATTTATTTAAATATAAAGATGAAGATGTTATTAGTGTTATTGGATATGCTAAAGGATTACAGAGAAAAGTAATAGTTCTTAATACTGATAATTACAACAAAGATATAACTATAAAAAAATTAACTGAAGAAAACAACACTTTCAAAAATAATAAAGAATTAATAAAAAGAAATGATATTATCAAAGAACAAAAAAATACTATTGAAGAACAAAAACAAGAATTACGGGATTACGTGAACGCCCGGGTAAACAACTTCTCAAAACTACAACTTGTACTCGTACAACACGAACCTTTTGAAAAGACACCTACTCATAAGATCAAACGTTTCTTGTATTGCAAATAATAAAAATCGGGTTTTTAAGAACCCGATTTTTTATTTCTATCATTTTATTTGAAAGTCCAGTAAACATTCCCCGTCTAAAAGAACCCGAAGGCAATCCCCGATAGACAAATTCCTTTGTCGAAAAACTCCCCCACAAAACAAGAAATCTCCTATTTTCAACATATAATACTCAGACATTACGGCAAGTGTCTTCTCCGGTTTTTGCGAAATCTCACCAACTTTACCTGTGAGAACACTTTCCCCATTCAATTCAAATGAAAAAATCATATCTTCCAGCGAGACGCCCGCCAATGATTTCATCGAAGAAATTGCAGCCGAAGAATCAAAAGCCATCGCAGCCGAGGGAGATAACGAAGTCGCCAGCAATTCTCTTTCCAGATTATCCGCATAAAAACGAATTCCAACCCCAACCTCCTCGTAATACCGCTCGGCAAAACGTTCTGCCACGTGTTTTCCGATCTTCCCGATCCGTAATACTATTTGCGGCACACAACTCAACTCCGTGGCAAAAGCCGGAATATAGAAATCATCATTGTTCCGCAGGAGGGCATTGTCGCCAATGACATTATAGGCTACCTCACCCGCCTCATTATACTCCGCACAAAGTAATTTCATTTCTACAATCCAAAATTTAGAATCAAACCTTCAATGATCACAGAATCACCAATTCATCCAAAGCCCGCTTCGGCACGTGGTGCGATCCGTCCGTTTCCCGCCAGTACTTGTAATCACCGTCTTTCATCTCTTCCAACACCACCGTTTCCTTCGGTTTACCCAGTGCGATAACATACATGATCTTCAAATGCTCCGGTAATTGCAATATCTCACGCAAAGACTCGTTCTTAAAAGCCTTAATAATACAACCACCATACCCTTTCTCCACGGCTCCCAACAATATAGTCTGTGCTTGAATCCCGTCATCACACAAACAGTTCTCCACGATAGAAGTATCCAACAATTGGATCAAATAAGCTGCCGGACGTTCTCCCTCTTCCGGACCGTCCCAATCTTTTAGATAACCTGCCCATGCTAAATTAGGAAACACCTTGTCACACAAATCAACATCTGCCACCACCTTATACTTCAACGCCTGCGCATTTCTTCCCGATGCACAATACCGAGTCAGCCCGACTAATTCCGTCAATTCCTCTCGTGAGATCCGAACATCCTGAACAAAACGACGGTAACTTCTATTTTTTAATAACAGTTCTTTCAGCATAAATCTATATTGAATCTAATGATTAAATTGTAAATTTGTTCCGAAACAAAAATAGTAATAAAATATGAATTCGTTTCTCCATCTCCTAGCAAAAGATCTGATTCAGAAATACAGCTATAATTTTGACAACCTGACCATTCTGTTTCCGAACAAACGAGCCGGCTTATTCTTGGCTCAAGAACTGGCCCAACTGATTGATCGTCCCGTGTGGATGCCGGAGATACTGACGTTGAGCGAATTCATAGAACGCCAAACCGGACTGAAAAAAGCCGAAGAACTGACTCTTATCATCAAACTTTACAAAACCTATCAAGAGTACGCCGGAACGACCGAACGTTTTGACGATTTCTATTTTTGGGGCAATATGTTACTTGGCGATTTTGATGACATTGATAAATATCTCGTGGATGCGAAAGATCTCTTTTCAAATATCACGGCATTAAAAGAAATTGAATCCGCCTTCCCCTATCTTACCCCGGAACAGGTGGAGTTTATTCAAAGTTTCTGGCGGAGTTTCAACTCGGAAAAATACAGCCGGGAACAACAGGAATTCTTGAACGTGTGGGATAAACTCTACCCAACCTACACCCGTTTCAAGGCAAAACTACTCGCTGAAAACCTGTGTTACGAAGGAATGGGACAACGTCTGTTCTGCGAACAACTCTCCAAACATCACACCGATCACCAACTGATATTTGCCGGATTCAATGCCTTGAATCAATGCGAGAAACGGATATTTTCCTATTTTCGGGACAATCGACAAGCCCTCTTTTACTGGGATTACGACTTGTACTATTCGGCAAACGACAACCACGAAGCGGGACTCTACATTCGGGAGAATATGAAACTGTTTCCCAATGCCCTTGGATTGGAACATTTCAATAACTTCCGGTACAACGACAAAGCCATCGAGTACATCTCTGTTCCCTCAACCATCGGACAGGCAAAACTAATCCCGACACTGATCGAACAGATCCATCCGGAACGGCAAAATTCATACACGGACACGGCCATCGTTCTTTGCGACGAAAGCCTACTCACCCCGGTTATTCACTCCATTCCCGACACGATCGACAAAATCAACATCACGATGGGGTACCCGGCACAAAACACATCTGTTGCCGCCTTGATTGCCATGCTGGGAGATTTAAAGCACTATGCCAAGAAAGAGGGAGAAATGACCCATTATTACTACAAACCGGTCATTGCCCTGTTGAACCATAAACTGATAAAAAGTTCCTGTTCGGAAGATATTCCAAAGATCACGAATTACATCAACACGAACAATATCGTGTACGTGGCAGAAAAAAGTCTTCAATTCAGTGACATCACACGGGCCATATTCTCCTCATCGGAAGAGAACTTACTCGATTACCTGTTGCGCATTTTGAAGCAACTGATTACTTCCATACAACCCGAAGGCCATGAAAGCCTAGCCATCGAAAAGGAATTTCTATTCACGATTTTCACGACGATTCAAGGCATAAAAAACACCTTTATCGAAGAAAATATTATCCCGGACAACAAGTTTTATTTGCAAATTATTCACAAGATATTACAAGGTGAGTCCATCCCATTCTCCGGAGAACCGCTGGAAGGCATGCAGATCATGGGATTGATGGAAACCCGTATGCTAGATTTCAAAAACCTGATTATCCTGTCTGCCAACGAGGGGATTCTGCCAAAAGGCGGACACGCCTCGTCATTTATCCCCTACAACCTGCGACTGGGATTCG
>OGPT01003480.1_pt1 | contig 11229 bp, 10 predicted proteins | sample 1552951 | NCBI WGS metagenome assembly OGPT01 (sample SAMEA2580224, study PRJEB22360) | human gut metagenome | biome: human gut; feature: human-associated habitat; material: faeces | place: Denmark | collected 2008/2010
CAGGTAGCCAAAGCTACCCAGCTACCTTTGGAAATCATTAAGAATCTGAGCAATTCAAAAAACACAAGTTTGGCATGAACTCAACTTATAGTTTCAGGAGTTTGGCAAATTCCCAGACTACAATACCGGCGGTTACACTGACATTCAGGGAATGCTTGGTGCCGAACTGAGGAATCTCCAGACAGCCATCGCTCATATCCACGATGTTTTGCTTGACTCCCTTCACCTCATTACCGAAGATGACGGCGTAGCCTTTGGGAAGTGAAGAGTGAAGAGTGAAGAGTGAAGAATTCTCTTGCTTTACAGATTCGATTTCCTGATTGAAAAGCTTGTCATGAGCCTCAGGCAGGTTCTGGAGCTTGGTTGAGCCTTCTACCTGCTCGATGCTATATACAAAGTAGCCTTTCTGCTTCAACTTCTCTACCGCCTCTTCGGTAGTCTTGAAGTATTCCCAATCCACGCTGTCTTCGCCACCCAATGCCGTTTTATGAATCTCGGCATTGGGAGGGGTGGCGGTGATTCCGCAGAGATACACCGCCTCTACACGGAAGGCATCGCAGGAACGGAAAACACTTCCTACATTATATAATGAACGCACATCATCCAGGACCACTATCAGGGGCAGTTTCTCGGCTTCCTTGAATTCCTCCAGGGTGAGGCGGTTCATCTCTATCGTTCTTAATTTGCGCATTATAATATACCTTTTATATATAATATAATCAGAGGCGGTTAAGCCTCTGCCTCTTTGGTCTTGTAGGCAAGGGCGTACATGCGAATCTGCTTGATCATCGCCAGAAGACCATTGCTGCGGGTTGGACTCAAATGGTCTTTCAGACCAATTTTCTCTACGAAATAGAGGTCGGCATCCATAATCTCGGTTGGGGTATGACCGCTCAACACACGGATGAGGAGGGCGATGATACCCTTTACGATGAGCGCATCGCTATCGGCAGTGAATACGAGCTTGCCATCTACATAATCGCATTGCAACCATACGCGGCTCTGACAGCCGTCGATAAGGTTCTGCTCGTTCTTGTATTTCTCATCGAGAGGAGCCAACTCGTTGCCCAAGTCAATGAGCATCTGATACTTATCCATCCAGTCGGTAAAATCCTGGAACTCCTCTACTACTTCATCCTGCAATTCATTAATTGTTGCCATTATTTTATTTCTTTAATTTCGTTTACTGTAATCAACTTATAGAGCTTGTCGTTAGGGCGTACCTTATCTGGTACAGGGATGGAAACTCTCCAGCCCTGCTGCGCTGTTTCTACCGGTTTCAGGTCGTAGCGGATTTCATCGGCATGGAGATACATCACACCGGTGGTGTTACCCGTAATCAGCAGTTTCTCGCCCTTGTCGAAGGTAGATGCCTCTACGGCTACTTCTGCCACACCCAACTTAGAGAAATATTTCATCACCTTGCCCACGAGCACCTTCTTCTCAGTAGCTACGGAACCGTAATGCTTATTCCATTCACCGAGAGTCTGCCCCTGGTAATAACCATCCCAGAAACCACGGTTGAAGACGGTGGCGAGTTTCTCATCCCACTCATCCTTCTTCTCCTCGGTAAAGGTTCCGTCGAGCACGGCAGCTATCGCCTCCTTATAACATTTCACTACGGTATATACGTATTCAGGACCACGGGCACGGCCTTCAATCTTGAAGACGCGCACACCGGCATCCATCATGCGGTCGATGAAGCGGATGGTCTTCAGGTCCTTCGGACTCATCACATACTTGTTGTCGATTTCAAGCTGGTTGCCAGTTTCGTTATCTGTAACAGTATAGCTGCGGCGGCAGATCTGCACACACTCGCCACGGTTGGCAGAGCGGTTGGCATTAGCGAGACTCATGTAGCACTTGCCCGATACAGCCATGCACAGAGCACCATGACAGAACATTTCGATGCGGATCTGCTTGCCCATAGGTCCACAGATGTTCTGCTGTTCTATCTGCCCATGGATGTGCTTCACCTGGTCCATGTTCAATTCACGTGCCAGTACGGAAACATCAGCAAAGCGTGCATAAAATTTCAAAGCCTCTGTGTTTGAGATATTTAACTGTGTAGATAAGTGAACCTCCTCGCCCACTTCATTGCAATAGCTCATTACAGCCACATCGCTGGCGATGACAGCAGAGATGCCTGCCTCCTTGGCAGCATCGATGATTTCCTTCATCGTTGGGATGTCGTTATCGTAGATGACAGTATTGACGGTGAGATAGGTCTTGATACCATGCTCGTTGCAGGTAGCAGCAATCTCACGCAAATCATCGATAGTAAAATGGTTGGCTGAATGGGATCGCATGTTCAACTTGCCGATACCAAAGTATACGGAGTCGGCGCCAGCCTGTATGGCAGCAGCCAGTGACTCGCGTGAGCCCACTGGTGCCATCACTTCAAATTCGTTTATCTTTGTATTCATGAATGCAATTTTCTAATTTCAGGTGCAAAGTTACACCAAAATGAAGACAAAACACAGAAAAATGGAGAAAAAATGACAGAAATTCGATTATATTGACAAATCAATCACGATTATTTGTCTATATTTGCCTATAAATAAGAATATATCCCTAGGATATACTTCTTTTTATATGAATCCAATCCAGTTTTACAGCTGGTATTATTAATTAAAATTAAAATGAAAGCGTATGAAGAAAGCTTTTACCTCAGGAATGATTCTGTTCCTGGCAATGACCACAATGGTTAGTTGCACACAAGAAAACGTGATGTTTGAAACAACACCACAAGTCAAGAACCAAGAAGTAAGATTCTGCTTCTTCGAAAGCTCCATTGTGCCTATCGGGCAGGATGAAGAAAGCAATCTTGCCAGAACGAGAGCCGATGGGAGCAAGCAATCGCTCAAGGATGCAAAACTCTACACAGATTTGCAAGTATGTCTCATTCCGAAAGGAGATGAAACTACTGCCGGCTATACCGTAAGACAGGAAAACTGGGATGACGAATTCGGAAACGTCAGCCTGCAGGTGCCGGCAGGAGAATACACGCTCGTTGCCGTAGCAGCAAAAACTGATTTGCAGCAGGAAGAACGAATCGAAGTTAAATCAAGGTATGAAATGACCTTTGCCAACAATATCGTACGCGATATGGCGTATACCCTGCAGGATATCAAGGTGGAAACGGGCAGCAAAGCCGTAACACAGAATGTTTCGCTGAAACGTGCCGTCAGCTGTTTCAGACTGGAAGCTACCGACCCGATGCCTCTTACTACCAATACGCAGGATATCACGATAAGCGGAAGCTGCGGTACGGTGTTCAATCCTTCTACCGGATTCTGCAAAGAAAAGGCTACCATCACCCGAAGTTGGACTTTCGACCCCAAAAAATACCAGAAACCATACATCAAATTCACACTCTACACTCTTCTGACCGCCAATGATGTAACCGACATTCATATAACAACTACTGGAAAGGACAAGGAAGGAAAAGCAGTAAAGACCGTCAACTTTGACAACGTACACCTGGTCATCGGAAAGAAGACTACCTATACCGGTCCGCTCTACACCTACCCTGCCAACAATATGTCGTTCACAATCAACCAGGCGGAGATTCCAGCATCAGGCTATGACAAGAATTTTTAATAACCCATGGCGTTTTAAGAAAGATTAATGCCACAGATTAAAATCTTTTTTGCATTTTTGCGGCATGGAAAGAAAGAACATTATAACCATAGGACTCGCTCTGCTTGTATTCGCCGGTTGCGGATACAGGCAGCAGCGAGCCGGTATCTCAGAGACAGGTGGAGGCGAGGATTATCTTCCGAAGTACATCCACCTGATCAGTACTACACCCGTCAAGGACCAGGGCAACAGCGAACTCTGCTGGGCATACGGCATGCTTGCCACCATCGAAAGCGAGCACATCATGAAGGGGGATTCCGTGAATCTCTCCATCGCCTACATAGCCCGCATGATGCTGGAAGAACAGGCACTGGAATATTACTTTGCACAAGGAAAGAAGAACATCAGCCTGCGCGGTACTGCCCCGATGCTGATACATTATATAGATAAGTATGGTGCACAACCTTACGACAGCTATGAAGATCCGAAGCACGTGAACTACAAGGTGCTCTGCCGCAAGGTGCAGAAACTGTGCGATGGCGCCATCTTGAAGAAAGCGGGCATCAGCCAGCTCAAGGAGGAACTGAACGACCTGTTTGACGCAGAAATAGGCTACATGCCTGCCAAGGCCGTACACATGCTGGGTGCCGAATATACCCCTCAAGAGTTTGCCCACAGCGTATGCTATCCCGAGGAGTATGTATCGCTCACCAGTTTCTCGCATCATCCTTACAGAGAATACTTTGCGCTCGAGATTCCCGATAACCGGATGCACGATGCCTATCTGAACCTTCCGCTCGACGAGCTGATGCTCCACATCAGGAAGGCGGTAGAAAAAGGACACCCGGTATGCTGGGAAGGTGACATCAGCGAACCTGGCTTCAAGGAACCAAGGAAGAACTGTGTAGACATACAGCCGATGGAACGCCCCGTGACCCAGGCATCGCGACAGAAGGAGTTTGAACAGCTTCGCACCACCGATGATCATGTGATGGAAATCATAGGTATCTTCATGAAAGGCAAGCAGAGATTCTACGTCTGCCGCAATTCATGGGGCAAGAACTGGGGCAACAAAGGACTCATCTACCTATCGGAAGACTATCTGCGCCTCAAGACCATCGCCGTGTTCATGAGCGAAGAGGCATATATAATAAGGTATAAGCTCCCAAACAGGCTTCAGACATAAGAAATGTGTTAAAATGGTTGACATACATCAAATAGCTGTTAAATAGCACGTGTGTGCGCACACACATAGTTGATTTATATCAAAAAAGAGGCTTTTTTATGTGATTTTCTCTTAAAACATTTGGTGGGTTCGGAAAATCGTCGTACCTTTGCATCGTCAATAAGACAAAAAGGTTATTAGGTTTTTAGGTTAAGATTGTTAGTTGTTTTAGGTTATTAGTTAGTTTAAAGGTAAATTTAAGATTGTTTATTCAGAGAAACGGTATTAGTTAAGGTAAAGAAAAGATTGTTTATTCAAGGACGACAAAAAGTTTAGGTTATTAGGTTTTTAGGTTTAAGATTGTTAGTTGTTTTTTTATTAGGTTTTAGTTTAAAGGTAAATTTAAAGATTGTTTATTCAAGGACAACAGGATAATTCAACAGGTGAGTTGAAGGTAAAAAGATCAAATGTATGGGATAACCAAAGATGACGCCTGAGCAGAATTGCTGCTTCGGGCTTCGTAATGGAAAGGGTAACAAAAAACCCTTGAGTTATGAGAAATTTGGGAATATCGTATTAGAAGAGCGCAATTTCGAAATCATTCGAAGTTGCGCTCTTTATTTTATCCCCTAGGTAAAGAAGCTAGGACATATGTATTACTACATAAAAACTTTGCCAAAGACTATAGCCATAACTCCTTAAAGTACTTAACTCATTTACTCCTAGACTGGAGAAAGTTCAGTTTGAGAAAAAATAACCGCCAAATTATTTTGTTTTACCAACGAAAAGTCGTAATTTTGCAGAAGATATATAAAGATAAGAAATTATGGCAAGACATCCTCTCTGGAACGAAGAATACTGGCTCCTGCTGTTGCAGCTGTACCAGAAGAAGCCCATGGGCGTGAAACCTCTCTATTCGAAAGGGATGGTCGACTTGAGCTTGGAACTGCATATTCCACCTGAGTTTCTGCACGAACAGATGTTCAAACTCAGAATGGTGACTCCGAGAATCAAGCGACTATGGGAAAAGTATGCCGATAAGCCACAGAAACTGAAGCGCGATATACAGCGCATCAGACAGATGAACGGCTGCGGAAACGCCATACAGTTCTTCGAGGGAGTGGAAGTGAAGGAAACATTCGAGAAAAACTGGGAACCACTGGAAAGTGAACCATCGCTCACCCGCGTGAAACTCATCATCATCCTCGAACTCTACTTCCAGCTTACACCAATCACCATGGTGCCGGAAACACCGGAAATCATCGACCTGGGAAAACTCATCAGGACATCACCGAAGGTCATTGCCGAGGCGATGGGCGTATTCATGTACTGCGACCCCTATCTCAACCGCGAAGATATGCTGATACACCCGCTGCTAGAAGCATGCAACGACATCTGGCACCAATACGGAAACGGAAATCCAGACAAGCTTTACCAGCTTGCCAACGAACTAAAAGAATACTTTAAGTAATTATGGCTCAAAAACTCATACAGACACAGGCACAGAAGTTACAGCAACTTCAAAGACTTTCAGCCCAGCAAATGCTGCAGGTGAAACTGTTGGAAATGCCGCTCACGGAACTGGAAGACAGTATCAATGCAGAACTGGACGATAATCCCGCTCTGGAAAGCGAGAACCCAGACGACATGCTCAACGAGAATGTCGCCAATGATGATTCGCCCGCAGATGATGAGTACGACAACAGCAGCGATGAGGATGCCTACGAGGCTGAATCTGAAAAAGAAGAAAGAAAAGACGAACTGGACCAGGCACTGGAAAGCATCGGAAAAGACGACCAGATGCCTGACTACAATACAGACAGATACAACAACCAGGACAGCGCTGACTACGAAGAAATGGTTTACGGCGACACCACCTCTTTCTATGATAAGCTGAAGGAACAGATGGACATGCAGCCGCTCAGCGACAAGGAGAAGGAAGTAATGGAATATCTCATAGGTTCACTGGATGACGACGGACTGCTCCGCAAGGACCTGGACAGCATCTGCGATGAACTCGCTATCTATCACAACATCGATGTTACGGAAAAAGACATCGAGCACGTGCTCCACATTCTACAGACCGTCGACCCAGCCGGTGTAGGAGGAAGAAGTCTGCAGGAATGCCTCCTGCTGCAGGTTAAGAGACTGCCAAGAGGTGTGCTCCGCAAGACAATGGAAGAGGTGTTTACCGACTATTTTGACGAGTTTACCAAGAAACATTGGGACAAGATCAAGGCAGGACTGGAACTGAACGATACACAGGTAGAAACCCTGCAGGCAGAAATCAGAAAGCTGAACCCGAAACCGGGCGCATCGATGGGCGAAACAGAGGGAAGAAACATGCAGCAGATTACCCCCGACTTCATCATCGACACCAATGATGACGGAACGATTACATTCTCGCTGAACCGTGGCAACATTCCGCAACTGACGGTTTCGCCATCATTCACCGACATGATTGACACCTACAGGAAGCATAAAGACAAGATGAGCCGGAGCGACAAGGAAGCCCTGCTCTACGCCAAGGAAAAGGTGGACAAGGCACAGGGATTCATCGAAGCCATCAAGCAGAGAAGACATACCCTCACCGTCACCATGAAGGCAATTATCGACATACAGCGGCTGTTCTTCCTGGATGGAGACGAGGCTGACCTGAAACCGATGATCCTGAAGGATGTAGCAGAACGCACGGGACTGGACATCAGTACCATCTCGAGAGTGAGCAACGTGAAGTATGCCCAGACTAAATGGGGCACCTTCCCGCTGAAGTTCTTCTTCACAGACAGCTACACCACTGAAGACGGCGAAGAGATGTCTACCCGCAAAATCAAGATTGCCCTGCACGACATCATCGAGAAAGAAGACAAGAAAAAGCCGATCAGCGATGATGCACTCGCCAAACTGCTGAAGGAGAAGGGATTCCCTATCGCACGACGTACGGTGGCAAAATATAGGGAGCAACTGGGCATACCGGTGGCACGACTCAGGAAATAAGATAGTGGTATGAGTCAGGAAGAAACCGGGGCCCACCACAAAATATTTGAGAGATAAAAAGAATATATACGTTATTAGTGTTATGAAAGAGAAGAATATCATATTGACAGCACGCATCATGAGCATGATCTTCACGCCCTTCTATCTGCCGATGGTAGGACTGATTGCTCTGTTCATCTTCAGTTATATGTCGCTGTTACCGATAGGATACAAACTGGTGATGCTGGGCATGGTCTACCTCCTGACCGTCGTAGCTCCATCGCTACTCATCCACCTCTACCGCATGGTTCAAGGCTGGACCTCGCGTGAGCTGGGCAAGAAGGAGCGTCGTATTGTGCCTTACATCCTCTCTATCGTATGTTACTTCGGCTGTTTTTTCTGGATGGAATACCGCAATACGCCTCGCGTCATCAGCATCATCGTAGTGGTAGCGCTGGCGATACAGATGATTTGCGCCTTCATCAATGTATGGTGGAAGATCAGCACCCATACGGCAGCCATCGGAGGTGTGGCAGGAGCTCTGGTGTCTTATTCTGTAGCCTTCAATTTCAATCCGCTGTGGTGGCTCTGCCTTGTGCTGATGATGGCAGGCGCAGTAGGAAGTGCCCGCATGATACTCCGACAACATACGCTGTCACAGGTAGTTACAGGATTTCTGATAGGAACCACCTGTGCTATATTGGTAATATAAAGTTTATAATAAAATATAAGAAGAAATGAAACCATTAGTAAGCATTATTATGGGCAGTACAAGCGATCTGCCTGTTATGGAAAAAGCATGTAAGTGGCTGAACGACAACCAGATTCCTTTCGAGGTTAATGCCCTTTCTGCTCACCGCACTCCAGATGCAGTAGAGTCATTCGCCAAGGGAGCCAAGGAGCGTGGCGTGAAGGTTATCATCGCCGCTGCCGGTATGGCTGCCGCCCTTCCTGGTGTTATCGCAGCATCTACTCCTCTGCCAGTAATCGGCGTGCCTATCAAGGGTATGCTCGATGGTCTTGATGCCATGCTCAGCATCATCCAGATGCCTCCTGGCATTCCTGTAGCTACTGTTGGTGTGAATGCGGCTCAGAACGCTGCCATCCTCGCTGCTGAAATGATTGCCCTTGCCGATGAGGAAGTGGCTCAGAAGGTAGAGGCTTGGAAGGCGGGGCTCGGTGCCAAGATCCAGAAGGCCAACAAGGACCTGGCTGAGGTGAAATACGACTTCAAGTGTAATTAATCTAATATTGTGATATGCCCCATTCTTTTGGGGCATATCTTATCTTATATATTATGGTAGATTTATTCAATTATACCCGCCGTGCCTCTTCTGTGGCACATATCGGAGCCCTCGGCCTGGGTGGCGATAATCCTATCCGCATCCAGTCGATGACCACCACCAACACCAATGATACCGAGGCTTGCGTACAACAGGCTGAGGAGATTATCAAGGCTGGTGGCGAACTGGTGCGCTTCACCACTCAGGGTTCCCGCGAGGCAGAGAACATGAAAAACATCAATGCCGGCATCCGTGCCGACGGCTATCAGACTCCGCTCGTAGCCGATGTTCACTTCAATCCTAACGTTGCCGACGTGGCTGCTCTCTATTGTGAGAAAGTGCGCGTCAATCCTGGCAACTACGTGGATCCTGCCCGCAAGTTCATCAAGCAGGAATATACCGACGAGGAGTATGCCCACGAACTTCAGAAGATTGAGGTTCGCTTCGTACCTTTCCTCAACATCTGCAAGGAGCATCATACTGCCATCCGCATCGGTGTGAATCATGGTTCACTCTCCGACCGCATCCGTAACCGCTACGGCGATACGCCAGAGGGCATCGTAGAGAGCTGTCTCGAGTTTCTGCGCATCTGCAAGAAGGAGAATTTCCACGATGTGGTTATCAGCATCAAGTCATCCAATACCGTTGTGATGGTTCGCTCCATGCGCCTCCTAGTTGAAGAAATGGAGAAGGAAGGCATGAACTACCCACTCCACCTCGGCGTAACCGAAGCTGGCGAAGGCGAAGATGGCAGAATCAAGAGTGCCGTAGGTATCGGTGCTCTCCTGGCTGATGGCATCGGCGATACCGTTCGTGTAAGCCTGAGCGAGGAACCGGCTGCAGAGATTCCTGTGGCACGCCATCTGGTAGATTACATCGGCAAGAAGAAGGGGCATCTGATGATTCCTGCCACAGCTTGTCCTTCATTCGACTGGCTGCGCCCTACCCGCCGCAAAACCGTGGCTGTAGGCAATATCGGCGGCAGCAACGTTCCGGTGGTTATCAGCAACCGAATCAACGGCGAGAGCACCGCTTGTGAGAACAAGGATGCTACTCCAGACTATATCTACATCGGTGGCAAGATGCCTAAGCAGTTTGTGGCTGGCCAGAGCTACATCGTAGATTACAATGTTTACGAGACGCTGAACAGCAAGCCAGAGACTACTGGTGCCAAGCTCTACCCTATCTTCCCTGCCATGGCAATGCCGCTCATCGCCAGCATCAAGGCAGACGTCAAGTTCCTCACCCTGCAGTTTGGAACTCCTGCCGATGAGTATATCGCTTGCCTGAAGGCTCATCCTGAGGTGGTGGTTATCTGCGTAAGCAATCATCAGAACCGTCTGGGCGACCAGCGTGCATTGGTTCACGAGATGATGAATGCCGGCTTGAAGAACCCTGTGATCTTTGCCGAGATGTACCAGCACAGCAAGGAGGAGAAGAGCGCCTTCCAGCTGGAGGCTGCTGCTGATATGGGAGCCTTGATGATTGATGGTCTTACCGATGGTATCTGGCTGATGAACAATGGAGACATCCCTGCCCTGACAATAGATGAAACCGCTTTCGGAATACTTCAGGCAGCCCGTCTGCGCACCAGCAAGACCGAGTATATCAGTTGTCCGGGATGCGGCAGAACCCTCTACGATCTTCGTGAAACCATCGCCAAAATCAAGGAGGCAACCAAGCATCTCAAGGGTCTGAAGATAGGTATCATGGGCTGTATCGTGAATGGTCCAGGCGAAATGGCGGATGCCGATTACGGCTATGTAGGTGCCGGTCCTAACCGAGTAAGCCTCTACCGCAAGCAGGTTTGCGTAGAAAAGAATATTCCGCAGGAGGTGGCAGTAGAGCATCTACTCGCCCTCATCGACTCGGACAAGCAATAATTATTTAGGCACGGATTACACAGATTACACGACTCTTTATTAGAGATTATGATATGGTTTATTAGCAGTTGCGCCATAAATCCGTGTAATCCGCGTAATCCGTACCTAATTTATACCCGCCCCTAATCACTCCCCGTTCCTAATCCATAGTACCTTCAAAAGTTCAGGAATGAATGTTATCTTTAAGTTAATCTCCACCTCTTTATATGGCTCTTTGACAAAAAAAATGTATCTTTGCAACTGTAATCATCAAAAACTGAAAAGATTATGGCAAATACTAAACTGCTCCTGGTAGAGGATGATGAAAACCTCGCCTATATGGAGAAAAGTTGCTTCGAAG
>OGPT01003486.1_pt1 | contig 11207 bp, 3 predicted proteins | sample 1552951 | NCBI WGS metagenome assembly OGPT01 (sample SAMEA2580224, study PRJEB22360) | human gut metagenome | biome: human gut; feature: human-associated habitat; material: faeces | place: Denmark | collected 2008/2010
CCGGTGTCGCCGCCGTAGGTGAAGCGTTTGCCGACGGTCTTAAAGGTCTCCATTATGCTTTCGCTCAGGTTTCCGCTAAAAATGGAGGGCTCAGTGGAGGTATCATATGTAAATTCCCCGGGCTCGGCGCAGACCTCCACGACCTTTCCCTGCTCCACAATGATCATGCACTGCCCGTCGGCCACGGCAATACCGGAGCCGTTGGAGATGATGTTGTCACTCCCCTTCGTGTTGGAGGACCTGCCGCTGACGCGCTTTTGTCCCTTGGTGACCAGCACCTCCTTGGGCATAGACTCACAGTGGAAAAATTCCTTCCACTGGTCGGCAAGAGTGCCACCCAATGCACCGATACCCGCTTTAATAAGTCCCATAATAATAGCTCCTTTCCAATTGTGAGAATGATCCATATACTTTTCCGACCGGAGCCGGCAGATCACTTCTTTTTTCCGTGGACCCCCACGGAATATGAATTACTGTTCTCCCCTTGTTTTTATTGCCGCTCGACAGTAGACCATGTATCGCTTACGGCATCGTAGCGATAGACGAGATTGTCGCACACGCCGTAATAACGTTCTCTGACAAACTGCTCCTCGCTGTCGGTTCCCAGGGCAAACAGCAGGCAGGGGCGGCCTTCGATCCACTGGGTATTTCCGGTATACATAACCTTCATTCCCTGCATGACCGCCTGCTTTACCTCCTCCGTTTCCAGAAGAAGCTCTGTTGCGATCTGAACCGAACGCTCATCGGGCACTTCCTCGTATGTAGAGAAATCGTACACCCCTGCTATCTCCTGCAGATGCCCGTTTTCCATAGACAGCGACGGGCGAAAATCCATGGCCCCGCCGCCGTCAGTAGCGGCAATCAGCACATTGGAGTATATCTCGCTGAGGTTGCACCGCAGCAATAGCGGCTCGCCGGGTTCCCCCACATGGAGGGGATTGTTCTTGTCGTCAGCATACTCGCCGTCTTCGGTTATCATGGATGGGTACACGATTATCGTTCCCTTGTCATTCGGCGGTACAATGGCATACAGTTCCTGTCCCTCAGCCATGTAAAGCGGCGCACGGGAGAGGCTGGGATATTCCTTTCCCGTTTCGCTGCCCGCAACATAGGCGCGCAGGTCCACCTCAGAGCTCTCGCTATCCACATAGCCGATAAAGGCGACGGCGACTGCGCTGCCGCTCTGTGCGATTTTCTTTTGCAGCGCCGTGAAAGCGGCATCCTCTGTGCCTGTACCGTCCGGATCCTTCACGGTGCTGCCGCCGGGAGTCTTGTCTCCGCCGGGGTTTTCCCCGGGCGAATTCACACACCCGCATAAAGAGCAGACCAGTAATATGACTGCGCAAACCAGCAAAGCGGTTTTCTTCATGTCGACCTCCTCTTTTTCTTTTATTCTGAAATATTTCCGCGGCAAAGCATCCAACTACACACCGCTTGCGGGGTCTCGCTTAGTCCCGAAAACGGCGGCGCAGATTTCTCTGCTATTTTGTATATTCTTAAACCTCCGCTTCCGCCTCATATGGCTTATGAGGCGGGAACTTCGGTATTAAGACAAATAAAGTATGCTTACCAAAGTTTTGAGGCGCCTTTTGCATGCGCATTTATGCGTATGACATCCATTGTCGTAACAGTTCCGTCTGTACCCACAACATCTGCACATTTCAGAGCATAATCGGTAAGAAGATTTACACCCCGCGCATGAGAATTTGCACGGATAACATCCATGGTTGTTACCGTTCCGTTACCATCAATGTCTCCTTTCAGGTGGATCTTCACATTCTGCGTCACCGCTTCTCCACCCACTGTAATCGTATACTCCCGGGTGACATGATTCTTCTTCATCACCCGCATGGTGTAGGTACCGGAAGCAATCCCGGAAATACTGTAGGAGGCGGTATATTGATTCCCCACCTTCGTTCCGCTGGAGACGATGGTTTCATACGCAGGCTCTGAGTGTCCCTGCTGAATGAGCTGAACGGTCACCTTATCGGAAGCGGAATTAAAGCTCTTCACCGTGCCGCTGACGGAGCCGCGGGCGTTGGGGTCAACCACCTTATAGGATTCATACACCTGCCAGACATGCCCGTCTGTATTGTCTTCATATTCCATCCATGCGTTTACGCTCTTACCGTTCACCTTGAAATCTTTCCAATTTTTCGGGTATACATAACCCTTTTCTTCGCCGCCCTCAAATCCGATACGAAGATTGAGAAAATACGATTTTCCAACCTCAAATTTGTCAAATTTCCTCATTGGTTTGTGATCGGGTCCCAGCCATTGCATCGACAGCACCTTCATATTATACGGCAGGCTTGTCGGTTTTTCATAGTCGGCAAAGGCAGCGGGGCGGTCCCCCGCCTTAGGCTCCTGTACGCGGATATCGGTCCCGTACTTCACCCCCTCGCTGTTCGGCTCCAACAGTTGGGAGACCCGGTATTTCTGGTTTATCGGTGAATAGCTGATCCAATCGCCCTTATAGACTGTGCTGTATGTTTCCGCAGAGTCGAATATTCCGTTGGCTCTGTAGCCTGCGGGCAGGATCACCTTTACCGAAGCATTCTCGGGGAGATAATAGCCAACCCCCGGCTTTACGTCGAAGTAGACATAACACGTATCGCCTTCACGCAATTGACCGGCCTCTACGCCGTAGGAGTTGCCATAGCCGGGATCGTATACCACCGTATCCTGGAAAGAATACTTTTTCGGTTCATTCGATACGATCTCCGTAAACCCGGCGTCAATGCCGAGACGGAAATTCTTGAGCGTGCCGCGCACATCCGTCAGCTTCCGCTTTGCCACAAGGTAGACAACGAGGCCTTTTTCTCCATAGGTGAATGACCTATATGTAACCTTTGTATGCTGCACATTCAGAGTAACTCCGTTGTCTGCCGTTGCAGTCGAATCGGCAAGCTCATATCCGTGCCGTGCGCTTATCCAGAAGTCCATAGTATACGCATCCTCATCGGATCGATATCTCCACTCGGAGGGGATATCATGTGACCCTGAGGTATAGCATTTCGCCAATGTATCCGGATGCAGGGAGATCTTGTGGGTGGCGCTGGTTGCTTCGGTAAATTCGCCACCCGCCTGCAGAAGCTGAACACTATATATGTATTGTTTGCCGCTGACCGCTTCGTTCATCTGCACATTAAATTCGATGTGTGTCTGATAAAGGACACTCTCTTCTGTCTTCGGTTTACCATAGTCAGTACTTGCCGACGGCCAGCAGGCCCAGTAGAACTCTACACTGTGTTTTCCGGTGCGGTCCACATAAAAATCAATCTTATAGGGTTCTCCTTCATAGCCCTCTTCCTGACCCGGCTTGCACAGGAGGCCGTAGAAATCGAACCTGACTCTGCCTGCATCCCTCAGCTTTTGCATCCACTGGGGCATATACACAATATCCGCAGACATCTCATAGCCCAGGCCGGCCTTCAGGCCCCACACCGTCTGACCCCCCTTCACCTCCTTGAAGTTGAGGTTGAAGCGTATCTGCGGCATGTAGTCTCTGCGATCCAGGGTGAGATTATAGCCGCTGCTGTCGGTTCTTCCGGCTATATACCATTCCCTGCCGATCTTACCGATGCTCCTGTAATACTTAAACACCTTCGCCGGGTCGGTTTCGCCGTTGTTGCCGAATAAGATCCATCCGCCGGAGCCCCGCTGCACATAGACATTCAGGCTCTTTGCGTTGACGAGCTTGAAGTTGTTCATATGGCAGCTCCAAGCGGCGGCGTTGGTCCGGGGATTTTTGATAGAAAGGGAAACATCTCTGGTGGTGTCGATGGTGAGTGTGATCGTCTGAATCAGGGAACTCACATCTCTGTGGCTGTTGCCGCAGACAATATTCAGCGCAGTATCCTCCAGAACCGATGTGTTTTTCGCCACGATGGCATAGTCGGGGCTGGTTTTCCTGGGGGCGCTCGTCGTGACGATACCCAGCTTCCCGTCTCCGCACAGCTCAAAGGTACCGCAGCCGCTCATACTTCCCTCCGACTGGGCCAGATCGATCACCGCGCCGGTCGCACCGTTTTGGGGACAGTAGGCGGTCTTGTTCTTATACCGGGTGCTGTGGCTGAAAGTGACATTGACGCCGTCGGTCACCATCAGCCTCAGATCGACGCCGGGGGCATACAGGGCGGATAGCTTCAGATCGTCGAACAGGATCAGCGTCAGAGACCTTCCCTCAAGCCCTGAAAGATCCAGGAAATCATTCTCAAAACGTGTCCAATACATAAGAACGCCGTCAGTGTATGTCACAACCCGCTGAAGATCTGTATCGCTCTTATAGTTTCTGCACTTACTCGCGTTATACCTATATTTCTCCGGGTCTATATTGGAATAAAGAAAGTGCTCATCCACCTTGCCGTTCTTATAGAAAAAATACTGGTAACCGGAGCGTATCTCCGTCCCCTCGATCAAATTGGTCAGCGTGGGATACGCCCGCGAAGAGGCCCGCACTGCGCCCCGATTGGCACCGGTCGTCTCCTCACCGCCGCTTTCAGCGCCCACCGACAGCACAGAAAACGGCAGCAAGCCCACCAGCATGATCAGCGCCAGCAAAAAGCTGAGCCATTGCTTTTGTTTGCTGTTTTTCATCTTTCTTCCTCCCTTACAAATTTTATAATAGTCGTTTTTTATCCGGGTATATTCACAGATCGCGTTGCCGCACTACCTTTCCAAAGAAAACCAACGGTTTGATTCTCTTTGGAAAAGCGAAAGGGCGGAGGCGGATGGCTTCCGCCCCGCCCTTTGCTTTAATCCTTTAGCCCGGTTTTCCGGTTTGATGGTTTATCTGCTCTTTCTGCGGGAATACAGGGCCGTTCCCATCAGAGCCGCACCGGATACGATCACCAGGGCGATGCTGAGACCCAGCGTGCTGCCGTCGCCGGTCTTGGGAGACTCAGGCTTCTGCGGTGCAGGAGGCGTATCAGGCTTCTGCGGTGCAGGGGGCGTATCGGGCTTCTTGGCGCTATAACTGTTGGTGAAGCCGATTTCCTCCATGGGATTGTTGTGTTCCAGCTCGCCGTTCTCGTCGAACTTGCGGAAGGACCAGCCCCCAACGCTTTCGTAGCTGTCCACAAACAGCGGGATGGCGTAGAACATAGTCTCATCGTAAGTCCAGCCCGCAGCATTGCCCTTGACCTGGCGGATAACGAAGCCCTCGGACAGATTACCGGCCTCATCGTCGCGGATGGTGAAAATGAATTTGCCTTCATAGGTCTTTTCGCCATTGGTCTCCACGGTATCCTGCACCACCGTATAGGTAGTGGGGGCACCGAATTTCTCGACGGCAAACTTGAAGGTCTCCTGACCGGGAGCCATTTCGCCGGTCTTCTTCACAGTGAGCTTGAAGGGGACCTCAACGCGAATGCTGCCGTGCACCCGCTGCGGCTCAAGCACGCGGCCGCAATCGGTACACTTCACAGCGTAATCGTAGGTCGCTCCGCCCTCATGGTCGGGCGTATGGGGCTGCACTTCATCATAGGCGTCGTGATACTGGCACTTGTGGGCGTGACCGGCTTCCCCGCGGTCAACCCACTCATTGCCGTAAACATGTGCGCCCTGCTCGCCGTTATAGAACTTATCCGCAGCGGCGGCATCATCCTTGGCGCTGTGGGTTTCGTCATTGGCGCAGGTGTACCAATAGGTGTCAAATTCGCGGCAATCTGCAGCGGTGGATCTCTTGTGAGCCTCATCGCTGTTTTGCACGGTGTAGCTATGACCCGTCTTGGGAAGCACTACACTGCTGTGATCGGTAATCTCCGTAGCGGCGGCAGCATCCTCGAAGAACTTGCCGCAGGTGCACTGGTAGTACTCCTTGTTGCCGTCAGCGGTGCAGGTAGCATCCTTTTTGTCCACCTTGGTCAGATGGTCGGCATGGACATGGCCCGTTGCAGCCTGCATCACAAATCCGCACTCCGTGCAGGTCTGCGGTGTGGTTTCCGTTGCGGCAGGTCCTGCCGTGTGAGGCACTACGGTATCATGGTGCGCCGGGTTGCGGCTGCAGACATGGGCGTGGCCGTCGGCCTCCTTGTATCCCCAGGCCGTAGTGTCAAAGTCGTGGTTGTCGTTGAGAGCTCTGTACGGGATCTCGGTAAGGGGATTATCGCTCATGTCAAACAGCTTGCCGCAGAGATCGCACTTCTTATAAGCGTCCCAGCCCTTCTCGGTGCAGTTCGACTCCTTCTCCGGGAAGAGGGTAAAGGAGGCGTGACCACAGTTTACCGTCACCTTGCAGGTGGCCGTTTTTGTTCCTGCCGTTGCGGTAATGATCGCTTCACCGGGGGCTACGGCAGTCACCTTGCCCGTGGCGGAATCGACGGTTGCAACATCGGTCTTGCTAGAAGACCATACCACCGTGTCGGTAGAGCCTTCCGGTGTGACCGTCGCTGTCAGAGTCTCATCCTCACCGGCAGTCAGCGTCAGTTCACTCTTGTTAAGAGTGATACCGGTTGCCGGCTTCGGTGCAGCGGTGATGGTGACCGGAGTTTTAGCAACAGAAAATCTGTCTGTATGGTACTCAAATGTCTGACAAGAACCAAACTCAAGATTAGTCAAGCCGACTTCTAATGAACCTGTAGCACCGGCATCTACTTTACACTGAAATTTTGCAAGTTCAGTGTCTGTTGCGCTTTCATAGTCGGCAGCCGAGGCTCCACCGTTAATCATCTTTGATACTTCTGTCCAGTCAAGAAGATCAAAACCGAGTGTTGTCTTCAGATTAGCGGCTAATGTTGTGGAATTCTCAACATAGGTTAACCCAGTCGGAATATCCAACACCATCTGCATAGATCCCATATCAGATACCGGACCCATTACAATGGTGTAGGTGATGATATCACCTGGGGATGCTTTTGTTTTATCGGGAATTACTTTGAGCTGCGTGGACTCAATCGGCGCAGCCAATGCAGGAACTGCAGTTGCCAGCATTACGAATACCATGACAAAACAAAGCAGTAGGGATGTGATTCGCTTGTTCATGACCAAGCTCCTCCTTTAAAGAATATATTTGCGGGACGTCTCTTTACACACCGCTTACGGGGTCTCGCTTAGTCCCGAAAACGGCGGCGCAGATTTCTCTGCTATTTTGTATATTCTTAAACCTCCGCTTCCGCCTCATATGGCTTATGAGGCGGGAACTTCGGTATTAAGACAAATAAAGTATGCTTACCAAAGTTTTGAGGCGCCTTTTGCATGCGCATTTATGCGTATGACATCCATTGTCGTAACAGTTCCGTCTGTACCCACAACATCTGCACATTTCAGAGCATAATCGGTAAGAAGATTTACACCCCGCGCATGAGAATTTGCACGGATAACATCCATGGTTGTTACCGTTCCGTTACCATCAATGTCTCCTTTCAGGTGGATCTTCACATTCTGCGTCACATCCGCAGAGCCAACCGTTACGGTGTACTCTCTTGTGACATGGTTCTGCTTCATCACCTTCATGGTGTAGGTGCCGGCGGGAACATCTGCGATGGAGTAGCTTGCAGTGTTACCCTTGACAACAGCCTCATAAGAAGCTTCGGCCGCACCGCTTTCGGTGAGCTGAATAATCACTTCATCGGTATCGCTGTTAAAGCTCGTTGCCGTGCCGGAAACGGTGTAGCCCACGATCTCCGTTTCCGGGAAGGTGTAGACGCCATGGGCCTGGGAGGTGCTCAGCGGCGTGTCGATGCCGTCCAGCTTCAAGGTAAAGGCGGTATTGTTGATGCGGCCGTCCTCCGCTTCCACGGCGAGGGTCACAAAGGCGCTGTATTTCTTGCCGCCCATAAATCTGCCGTCCTGGGTGAAGCCGTTTTCTGGAGCGCACCGTTCGCCCTCGTCCAATACTCCGTTTTCATTTGCGTCGATAAACCAGACGAGACCGGAAACATACATCTTGTCGCTGGCTTCGCCTGCGGAGTCTCTGCCGGTGACGGTGAGGTCATCGGCGGTCTGGGCTACAGCTCCGGTGACGGGTGCATTCAGGCCTTCGATGGTGCCGTTGATGAGGGAAGGTCTGGGATCGGAGACGAAATAGTAGCCGAGTTTCAGGGAATCGCCATTGTAGCCGGGGTTGCCGAGACTGTCGATGAGCTGTACCTCATGGCCGTTGACCAGTACCCGCACATCCGGAGAGAAGTAATACTTGGTGCCGGCAGCGCTCTGATTTGCCAGATAAATCCCCAATTCATGGGCATAGGTGGCTGCCTCATAGCGGGCATTTTCCAGCTTTTCACGGCTGAGATTGTTTTCCTCGTCACGGAACACAGTAAAACCCTCAAAGGAGTTGCCGTTGTTGGTGGCCTCACCGTCTGCCAAAGGCGTATAGGGTGTGCCGGAGCCAAGGAGAGGCGTGGAGATCTTGAACACATTGCTGCTGCTGGCGAGGAGAGGGCTTCCGTCCTGTGTCGTCTCGCCGCTGAGGGTGAGGACACGCACGCCCATCACGTCATTGGGATGCCAACCTGTCAGATCATCGGGAACCTCGCCGGCGTAGCGCAGGTCGCCCTCACGGGGCTCGGCGGTCTCGATGGCAACGAGATCCACATACACGGTGTTGGGCTCACGCAGCAGCTCCATCTGATAGGAGATGACGATGCCGCATACGCTGGGCGTCTGCAGGGTGTTGGGATTCCACTCTCCGGAGGCCCAATAGCCAAACTTGTCGGCGGTATTCATGTCGCTAGAGCCCACACGGTTGGTGCGGATGGTGGCGGTGTTGGCCCTATACAACCCTTCACCGCTGAGGGTGGTCGCCCGCAGGGGGAACTGGTAGCCCGTCTTGGGCTTGAGGTGAAATGTTATATAGTAGTTGTCGTTGTAGAGTACCCGCTTCTCGGAGGGGTCCCAGCCGTAATCGCCCTCGTAGCGGGCGATGCGGGTCACGGTATTTTCCACATAGCCATTACCGGACTGCCACTCGCCGTTATAGCTGCGGACCTGAAGACCATTCAGCTTCACCTGGGAATACATCAGGTTGAGGCTGTTCTTCCAGTTGGGTTCGTCGATCTTCACCTCGGCGATGGGAACGGTCACCTTGATCCGGCGGGTGAAATTGAGGGTCTCTTGCACGCCGTTCTTGTTGACCAGTTTGCCCTTGTAGGTCATGGTGATGACCACGGTGCCGGGCCGGTAGGCGTACAGCCGGCCGCCCTTCACCTCTGCAATGTTGCGGTTGGAAGAAGACCAGGAGATGTCGGCGCCATTGCTGCTGGGAATGTTGGCGTTGCCGGGGTTATTCATGGCGGAGATGGACACCTTGTTCACCGACTCGCTCATGGTATAGACGGGGGCGTTGTCCTGGGTGTGCTCCACGCCGTTGGTGAGGTTCTCACCGTTGATGGCGATATCCATACTGGTGACCCGCTTATTCACCCTCAGGTTGATGGGGTTGGCTTTCACCAGATCGGGGGCATAGACACCGCCGGCCAGTTCCACCTTTACACAGGGGATGAAGGTATAGTTGCCGGGTACCATGGCTTCCTTGTTCCGCAAGATGGCGGTGGCTGAGAAGAGCTTGCAATCCGTGGGGTCCTGGCCTTTGCCGTTTTTGTTCATGCTGACAAGAACGCCGCCGTCAGGCAGTTTCTCATTTCCCGACCAGGCATACATAGCGTCATAGAAGGCCTTTGGCACATTGTCCTTATAGACGATGACGCCGGGATACCATCTGGCGCCCCAGTCGCCGCTGTTGTGGACGGGGGCATAGGTGAAGATGGCACTGTTGTTCTTGTCTACCTCCATCGACTGGCAGTCGGAGGTCACCTCCAGCTTCTGGCTTGCGGAGTAGTCCTTGCCCTCCACCGAGGCGGCGGGGGAATACCAGCGCTGGCCGTTAAACTCCACGCTGGCCCGGTAGGTGCCGGAGCGGCCGTCCGTCAGCTGCAGGTTGCCCCAGCCCTCCTGGATTCCGGGGGTATTGTTGCCGGTGAGAATCTCCCACTTGCCGGTGTTTTGGTTGAGCATCTCCCACTGGACGCTGGAGGAGGTCATGCCGATCTCCTCCAGCTGCTCATCGGTGGGGGAGCGCAGCCAGACGGTTTGCCCGCTGGCGGGGATGGTGATCCGGTCGTTGGTATAGCTCCGGTAGTCAGTGTTCGTAAGCTTGAACTGGATGTTGGGCATCACAAAGACTTCCTGACGGTTATAGAAGCTGTGGCGTATGCCGGTGATGTCCACACCGTCCATACAGCCCACGATGGTCTGTTTTCCCCCGGGCAGCCCGCTGAGGGAGATCCATTCACCCGCTAAAGCAGATCCGCCACTCGCCAAAGGCAGAAACTCATCGCCGCTCTGGTAGCCGAAGGTGTAACCACGGTCGGTAATGCTGGTGCTGTAGTCCGGGGTTATATCCTCACCCTTGACCTCCAGAGTGAACTCGGACGCATTCATGTCCTGCCGAACGCCGGTAATGCCGAATTTGATGTGGGACTGGTCGAAGTTGGAGGCGTAGAACCGGAACGTTGTGTCATCTATCCGGACGGCGGCTTTCTTATCATAGCCGAACCAGCTCTCCATCAGCTGACAGCGCACATCATACTGATGGCCGTTTTCCAGCTGGGGCGCGCCGGTGCCCTCCACTCTCTGGAAGGTACGCATATCCACGCTCTTATCCAGTTCATCAAAGCTGTTGCCGGTTTTGACGATCTCCTCGCTGACGGGCTGGCCGTCCATGTCGAAGATCTGCCAGATGGTCGCCACATAGTAGTAGCTATTGTTGCTATAGTCCTGGTTCAGCCAGTGCTCCTGCCCCTTGTAGTGGGGGGTGTAGCTGGCGGCGTCCAGGGTAAGGATGCGCTCATTGGAGCCCAGGCCGCTGTAGCCGAAAGAGAAGGTATCCCAGTCCGTGGGCGTAAGCTTCACGCCGGTGGGCTTGGGAGTGACCTTGATGGTCTGGCGGCCTTTGTTGCCGCCGGTGCCGGAAATCGCCACATCGGCGCCGGGGTTGAAAGTCACTTTCTGTTTATTCTTGATGGCGTAGCCGTAAATGCCGAAATAGAACTTGCCGGCATTCGCCCAGAGGCCGTCTTGATTGTCCGACATCAAGCGGTCATTTTTATGGGTATCGAACTCACCGCCGTTGATGATGTAGGTGCCGGTTTTGTCTCTATTATCGATCAACAGGGCGTCGGCGCCGGAATTGCCCTTAAAGTAGCCGCCGTTGATGATGAGGGTGGCGTCGCAGGCACTTATGGCAGCACCATGACAATCATAGT
>OGPT01003487.1_pt1 | contig 11201 bp, 7 predicted proteins | sample 1552951 | NCBI WGS metagenome assembly OGPT01 (sample SAMEA2580224, study PRJEB22360) | human gut metagenome | biome: human gut; feature: human-associated habitat; material: faeces | place: Denmark | collected 2008/2010
TTGTCGTCGTAGACGGGCTATCCAATTGGGGCGATACGGAATTGCTGCAGAAAAGCGGGGATTCTTCGGACATGTATGTCTATGGCTATCTTCCTATGACGGATGGGTCCGTCTTTTATCATCCGCTAATGCGGAATAATTATATGGATATGGAATATTATCACGGAACATTTCAGGAGCATGAGAAGATTCTGAAGGGGCTGAGTGCTTATTTAAAAGGAAAAATTTCCCTGTATCAATTTTTAATCTTATATCGTAAGTCGTTATTGGATATGCTGCCAAAGGGGATTCCGTTAGATCAAATTATTTGGGGAGAGGTTGATGTGTAAAAAATTGAATACTATATAAAAGAGCACGTATGAACGACCACTTTTTCGTACAAATGCCAATTGATTTCTTAAATCCTGTATGCTACGCTTTTTATATAAAAGTAACGTAACTACTAGGAGGGAATCTATGGTTAATTCAAATTTACACAATATTTTAAACACGGTTTCATTGGAATCGCAATATGATGCGCAGGCGAAAAAAGTGCTGGCACAGAAGATTGTTCTGGCGTATATTATGAAAAATACACTGGAGGATTTTAAGGATATGGATCCGCAGGAAATCATGCCGTACATTGAGGGAGAGCCGATGATCGGTGTCGTTCCCGTGGATCCCGGACTTACGAATGCCAAATATTCGGAAGGTGAGGAAGAAGTTGTTGGTTTCAACACAGAAAATACAATAGTCAACGAAGGCAGCGTGAATTTCGATATTGTTTTCTATGTTCACCGTAAGTGTGGTCTGACAAAAGTAATTCTAAATATTGAACCCCAAAAAGACGAACCGAGCAAATATCCTATTTTAAACCGTGGCATATTTTATGTCAGTCGCTTGATCTCGTCGCAGAAATACCGTGATTTCAAGGGACAGGATTATGGAGATATCTGTGAAGTGTACAGTATATGGATCTGTATGAACATGCCGGAAAACAGCATGTGCCACATTCATCTGACACAGGATGATCTGGTGGGAGAGCATAAGTGGGATGGAGATCTGGACTTGATCAATCTTGTGATGATCGGGATTTCCAATGATCTTGCAGAATACGACGAACAGCATGAATTGCACCGATTTTTGGGGGCTTTGTTCTCAAAAGGCTTGACAAGCGAAGAACGACTTAGTATCATGGAAGAAGAATATCATATTCCAAGCCGAGTTTTGGGAAAGGAAGTGGAAACCATGTGTAATTTAAGTCAGGGAATTAAAGAAGATGCGCTTGCCGAAGGCCGTGAAGCAGGAATTGCCGAAGGCCGTGAAGCAAATCTTCTTGAACAAATTTCCAAAAAACTTGCCAAGGGGAAATCGCTTTCGCAGATTGCAGATGAGTGCGAAGAGACAGAAGAACGAATTCAGGAATTGATGAAAAAACTGTAAGGATACAACTGAGAGGAGAACCAACATGCCTGTTTTTGATTTTACCCACACTCCGGATGCCGGAAAAGCACCGGAATGTACATATACAATATTTCAGTCTAATGAGAAAAATCCGACGGTGGATAACCCGCTCATGGTCTTAGAAACATTGGAGGAAGGAAGCTGTCATCATCCGATCGGATTGATCACGAATCCGGTGAAAAAGACAGCATTTGAATATCAGGGAGAAAATGGTACGGTGAGCGCCAATATACTCCGCATGGACGCACGTTTTACCGGGCTTTTTAAGTGGCTTGGGGAGAACCATATTAAAGTGCGCCTTTCCGGAGAAAATACAGCCGAAGGGTATGCGGTTTATAAAGTACGCGAGGTCAGTTTTGGCGGCGGTACGAAACTTTCTGCAGAAGACGGATTTTTGCAGTTTATGATCGGACGGCTTCTTGCCAGCGATGCGCCGGAGATCGATGAACTTGAGGAAGAAGATGAAGACGGCGACAATATGAAACTGACAAGTCTTCAGAGTATCGTCGATTTTATGAATTGCGCCGGAAGAACATTGCCGGACAATGTGCGGCTTTGGGCGAGACGAAATCTTGCCGTGGCAAGATCAAGCGAAGTGACAGCGGAAGAAAAGAGACATGCCCAGAGAGCCCTTTCCATGATGATGAACATTCAGTGGAAGAGCAATTATTTTGAATCCATTGATCCGGACGAGGCAAGACGAATCCTGGATGAGGAATTGTACGGGATGGAATCCGTCAAACAACGTATTATCGAGACGATCATTCAGATCAATCGTACACATACGCTGCCGGCCTATGGCATTTTGCTTTGTGGTCCGGCGGGTACCGGAAAATCGCAGATTGCGTATGCCGTGGCACGTATTCTGCGGCTGCCATGGACGACACTGGATATGAGTTCAATCAACGATCCGGAGCAGCTTACCGGAAGTTCACGTATTTATGCGAATGCAAAAGCAGGTATTATTATGGAAGCCTTTGCGATGGCAGAATCTTCCAATCTTGTATTTATCATCAATGAGTTGGATAAGGCAAATTCCGGAAAAGGAAATGGAAATCCGGCGGACGTGCTTTTGACCTTATTGGACAATCTTGGATTTACGGACAACTACATTGAATGCCGTATTCCGACCGTAGGAGTGTATCCGATTGCGACGGCAAATGACAAGGAAAATATTAGTGCGCCATTGATGTCACGTTTTGCAGTTATTGATATACCGGATTATACGATCGAAGAAAAGAAAACCATCTTTTCTCAGTTCGCCCTTCCGAAAGTGCTGAAACATATGAGCATGCAAAAAGAGGAATGTATCGTCGGCGAAGATGCTTTGGATGCGATCATGGAAAAATACAAAGGAACGACGGGAATCCGTCCATTGGAGCAGGCAGCAGAACATCTTGCGGCACATGCGTTGTACCAGATTGAAGCAAATCATGTGGAAAAAGTAGAATATACAGCGGCGATGGTAAAAGAACTGTTGGACATTGAATAACAAGGGAGGGAGCCGATGCGGTTACTGCATTTGTCAGATCTTCATCTCGGAAAACGAGTGAATGAATTTTCGATGGTGGAAGATCAGCGTTATATATTACGAAAAGTGCTGGAGATCATTGACGAGGAGAAGCCGGATGGGGTAATGATCGCGGGAGATATTTACGATAAATCTGTGCCAAACGAAGAGGCAGTAAAACTTCTTGGCGGATTTTTATCAAACCTTGCGAAACGGGAACTGCAGGTGTATATCATCAGTGGAAACCACGACTCTGCGGTTAAACTTGCCTTTGCGTCAGATCTGATCGACCGCAGCGGGATTCATTTTTCCCCTGTGTATGAGGGGAGGGTGGAACCGTTTTCTTTGGAAGTAAATGGGAATGAAATCAATATTTATATGCTTCCTTTTGTTCGGCCAATTACCGTCAAAACGGTATTTCCAGAGGAAGTTGACAATATCAAAAACTATTCCGATGCGTGCCGCGTGGCAATTGATCATATGGAGATTGACGAAACAAAATGCAATATTCTGATCGCGCACCAGTTTGTGACCGGGGCATCCCGTTCGGATTCGGAGGAAATGATCGGGGGACTGGATAACGTCGATGTTTCGGTGTTTGATGCCTTTGATTATGTCGCACTTGGGCACATTCATGGTCCGCAGCGGGTAGGAAGAGATACGGTCCGCTATAGCGGAACTCCGCTTAAATATTCTTTTTCTGAGGCGAATCACCATAAATCCGTGACGATATTAGACATCGAGGGAAAAACGATTGCGATACGTACGGCTCCGTTGATTCCCAAACATGATATGAGGGAAATCGGTGGGACATTTGAAGAATTGACAGAAGAATCTTTTTATCAGAACCAGAAGACAGACGATTATCTTCACATCACGTTGACGGATGAGGAAGATATTCCGGATGCGATGGGAAAACTTCGAAAAATTTACCCAAATCTTATGAAATTGAATTATGATAATACGCGGACAAGGCAGGACCAACTGGTGGAAAAGGGCGCGGATGTGGAGCATAAACAGCCGATCGAATTGTTTGAAGAATTGTATGAGATGCAGAATAATCAGCCGATGAACAAAGAGCAGCGCGCGTTTGTGCAGGATATGATGAAAACCGTGTGGAAGGAGTGAGGATATGAGACCGTTACATTTGACAATGACAGCATTTGGACCTTACGCGGATACCAAAGAATTAAATATGGGGAAATTAGGAAATGACGGATTGTATCTGATCACGGGAGATACGGGAGCCGGCAAAACGACGATATTTGATGCTATCTGTTATGCGCTGTATGGACGGCCGAGTGGAGAAAACCGCGAGGAATGGATGCTTCGTTCCACGTACGCCGACAGTGACACGAAAACGGAAGTGCGTCTTGTCTTTTCGCATCGGGGACAGACCTACGAGGTGGCAAGAAATCCGGAATACGCGAGAAAAAAACAGCGTGGAGAGGGCATGACGACCGAAAAAGCCAATGCGGAACTGATTCTGCCGGATGGCGTCGTGGTATCGGGGAAAAAGGAAGTAACCACTGTGATAGAAGACCTGCTGGGCGTGGACAGGGAGCAGTTTACCCAGATCGCGATGCTCGCGCAGGGAGATTTCCTGAAACTTTTGATCGCGCCGACATCGGAGAGGCAGGAGATTTTTCGCCGTTTATTTCAGACGGAGCGTTATCTGAATCTGCAAAAGAAACTTTCGGGCGAAGCAAAGCAGTTGTACGGAAACTGCCAGGACCTTAGAAAGAGCATGGAGCAGTATATTCAGGGGATTTTATGTGAGGAAGAAAATGTATTATTTTTGGAAGTGGAAAAAGCAAAAAAGAAGGAACTTCCAATCGAAAAAGTGTTGGAAATATTGGATGGATTAGAACAGGAAGATGTCGAAAAAGCTCGAAAAATCAAGGAAAATGTGGTACAAATAGACGAAGAATTAGAAAACGTAAATGCAAAGATCGGGCAGGCGGAGCAGATAGAAAAAATGCAAAAAGAATGGCAGGAAGCCGGAGAGCAGATTCAGACTCTGCGCGAAGAAAGAGAACTTGCAAAACAGCAGCGGGAGCAGGCGAAAAAAGAGCAGGAGGGGACAGAAGAACTTCTGCGTCAGGCGACGGAGATTCATCTGGAACTTCCAAAGTACGAAAAAGTGGAAGAACTGGGGACAATGATTCAGAAGGCAGAGCATTCTGCCAAGCAGAGCGAAGCCCAATTATTGGAAAAAGACAGAAAGATTCAAGACCTTGAAATAGAATTGGAAAAATACAGACAAGAGTTGCAGACACTCGCAGATACCGGGGAATTGCAGGAAAAATTACGACATGAAATAGAGCGGTTAAACGAAAAAATACAAAAGATCAAACAGATCAAAGCAAAACAGAAAGATCTGACAGAACGGCAAGGCGAAGCAAGGGAAGCGCAGAAACAATATCTTGCGGCAGACGAAGCCTATAAGAAGGAAAAACAGGTATATGAACGGATGGATCAGGCCTATCGTGACGGACAGGCAGGATTATTGGCAAGCCGGCTTGTGGAAGATATGCCGTGTCCGGTCTGCGGTTCATTGAGACATCCAAAACTGGCAGAACTTTCCAGCGATGTGCCGCATGAGGAGGAACTCAAAAAGGCGAAAATGTCGTGCGAGCGAGCTTATGAAAATGTGAATGAGAAGGCAAAACAGGCAAACATTTATCATACCAAAGCAACAGAGGCGGCGAGCCATCTGACGGAGGAACTTTCGCAGTTGTTTGGTAAAGTGACGGACGCGGACGAGCAGATCGCGGCATTGGAAAAAGAGACAAAAGAGAAGCTTTTGAAAAGACAGAACGAATTGGCAGAGGAAGAAAAGAGAATACAGAGAAAAGTTTGGTTAGAGAAAAAAATTCCGGAAAGTGAAACTGCTTATGAGAAAGAAAAACAAAGCAGGGAAGAACTTGTGGCGTCTCAGATTAAGGCGACGGAAACATTTGAAAATGCGAAGAAACAAAAGCAGGAAATAGTGGCAGATCTGCGTTTTTCCGGCTACCGGGAGGCGGCGCAGAAAGAGCAGGAAATCCGAATTTCAGTCAAGAAAAAACAGGAAAAATTTGACAGTGCTGACAAGACATATCAGCAAAAAAGTCAGGCGGTTTCTGCGATGCAGGGAACGATCGAAGGGCTTCAAAAAGCGATTGAAACGGCAGAAATCATAGATCTGCCGAAACTTTTGGAACGCCAGAAGGCTTTGATGGGGGAGCGGACGATGTTGGATGAAAAAATGAAAGAAATCCATACGCGCCGGAAAACGAACGCGGGCATTCGTGAAAATATAAGTAAAAATGCAGGTGAACTTTTGGCGCAGGAGAAAAAATATGCGTGGGTCAATGCACTTTCTGCGACGGCAAACGGAACATTGACGGCGAAAGATAAAATCAGTCTCGAAACCTATGTGCAGATGACGTATTTTGATCGTATCATTTACCGCGCGAATCTACGGTTTATGAAAATGTCCGATGGACAGTATGAGTTAGAGCGCGTGCGGGAAGCGGAGAATAAGCGGAGCCAGAGCGGATTGGAATTGTGTGTTATCGATCATTATAATGGCACGCGGCGAAGTGTCAAGTCGCTTTCCGGCGGGGAGTCGTTTATGGCATCGCTGTCGTTGGCACTGGGGCTCTCCGATGAGGTGCAGGAGTCGGCAGGCGGAATCCAGATCGACACGATGTTTGTCGATGAAGGATTTGGCTCGCTCGATACTGAAAAAACACTTCCACTGGCATACAAGGCGCTGGTCGGAATTACCGAAGGACATAAGCTGGTTGGTATCATATCGCATGTGTCGGAATTGAAGGAAAAAATCGACAAACAGATTGTCGTAACGAAAGATGCGACGGGACGCAGCGACGTTTGTATCCGAGTATGACGAAATAGTTACATCACATTTAATAGATAAGAAAGACTCATCAAAAGCACCAGAAATACGAGGCTGCTTATCGTGAAATACAAAAGATAAGCACCTTTTTTTTCAGGCATTTCTTTGGCTAGAAATTTGAATGAAATCAGGCTTGCCATGGAGGCAATCAGCGTGCCTAGTCCACCAAGATTTACTCCGATGATCAAGTCGGCATATTGACGGGTAAATCCTGACAAAAGAATTGCAGCGGGAACATTACTCATAAACTGGCTGGCGAGGATTGCAGTAAGCGTTTCATGTCCATTGATAATATTAGCAACGGTATCATGAAAAAACGGAATTCGCCCAATATTTCCGATAAAGATAAAAAGGGCGGTAAATGTAAAAAGAAGAGAATAATCAATTTTCTTAAAAGTTTTCCGACTGTAGCTAATCATGCTGATAAGGACAATATTTAAAGTGATTTTCCACGGTATCACATGAAGAACAGTAAGCAGGCAGGTCAGAAAAAGGAGAGAAAAGCCGAGAACGGAAAGCGGACTTTGAATGGATGCCTTTTTTTCAAAATTTACCTGAATAGCACTCGATTCCCGGCGGCATATAATAAGAATCCATGCACAGAGAAGGAGAAGCGAAACGAAAGTAAAAGGCAGCATAAGCAGAAGAAAAGAGCCGATATTGCTGCCGGATTTTTCATAAAGATATAGATTTTGTGGATTGCCGAGCGGAGTCAGCATACTTCCCAGATTGGCGGCAATCGTCTGAAGCACGATGGTGGGAATTAACCATTTTTTTAATTTTGCATCAAGCATGTGGAATACAATAATTGTCAACGGCACAAATGTGATCAGTGCGACGTCGTTGGTAATGAACATACTGCAAAAAAAGCATAAAAGAACTAAGACAAATAAAATCTGTCGTATATTTTTTACGTGGCAGAGGATAGACTGTGCGATTACAGCAAACAGGCCATTTTCCTGAAAACCTGCCATAACGGCCATGAGGCAGAATAAAATTGCCAATGTTCGAAAATCGATATAATCCAAATAAGCGGCATCCGGCGGTACCAGAAAGAGCGAAATGAGCGCAAGGAGAGAAAAAATACAAAGAACGGTTTCTGTTTTTACAAATTTTTTTATCTGATGCATCGGATGAGGTTCCTTTCTTAAATCATAATGTATCATTATTATAAACGAAGAATTCGTGGAAATCAAATAAATTCACACATTATTTATAATTGCGTTAGGAATGCGTTTGTGGTATACTGAAATTATGCAGATTATTGTGGATTTTTCGCATGGGAAACGGAGGAAAACAGATGAAAAGAACGATACGAAAAATGCTTGCGGTCGTATTGTCCTGTGTGCTGTTTACCGGATGTGGCGCGGCGCAGAAAATTGACGATTATGCGACCAACGAAGGAGAACAAAAGACGGCACAGACGGCAGAAAAAGAAGAGACAAAAGCAAAGATTAAAATTGGTGTCATTCATTTGACCGACCCGGCGGAGGGCAGCGGATATACGTATACGCACGATCTTGGAATTCAGGGAATGCAGCAAAATCTGGGACTTTCCGATGATCAGATCATTCGAAAAAATAACGTGTCCGACACCGATGAAAAGGCGACAGAAGAAGCGATTCAAGATTGCGTCGATGAAGGGTGCAAGATCATTTTTGCGACGAGCTGGGGTTACATGAAAAAAGTTGCGGAAATGGCCCAAAAATATCCGGATGTCTATTTTTCACACGGAACCGGCTATATGTCAAACGGAAAAAATTTCAATAACTATTTTGGAAGAATTTACCAGGCGAGATATCTGAGTGGAATCGTGGCAGGGATGAATACGAAGTCAGGAAAGATCGGATATGTTGCGGCGATGGATTCGTCAAATTCCGAAGTGACGGGAGGCGTGGATGCCTTTGCACTTGGGATTTATTCAGTAAATCCGGACGCCAAAGTGTACGTGAAAGTGACGAACAGCTGGTACGATCCGAAAGCGGAAAAAGCCGCGGCTGCAAAACTTTTGGATATGGGCTGCGACGTCATTGCACAGCATTGTGACACTTCCTATCCGCAGACGATGGCACAGGAAAAGGGCGTGTATGGTATCGGTTACAACTCGGATATGAGCAAAGAGGCACCGAAAGCATGCCTTTGCAGCGTGATCTGGAACTGGAGTGCGTATTATACGTCGGCAGTGCAGAGCGTGATCGACGGTACTTGGGACGGTTCGAACTATTACGGCGGAATGAACGAAAATCTGGTGGGAATCACAGAACTTTCCGGTTTTTGTAAAGAGGGAACGGCGGAAAAAGTGGAAGAGGCAAAACAGCAGATTTTATCCGGCGAAAATGGCGTGTTTGACGGCGTAATCGAGACAAACGACGGAAAAACGGTTGGAAAAGAAGGAAAGACATTGGATGATAAGACGATTACCGGTGGAATCAACTGGTATTTTAAAACCGTAGAAGTTGTAAAATAGAACAGGAGGGGAACCAATGAAAATTAAGAAAAAGATATTGTTATTGGCAATCGGACCGGTATTGCTGCTGGGAATTGTGTCTATGGCACTGACCCTTACAATGATGCGCGGTTCGATGCTGGATGAAATTCAGGCAGCACTAAAAGGAACGGCGGCTGCGACGCTTGCGGCGTATGACCAGAACGCCGGACAGTATATACAGTCTACAAATGGCTACGTGTGGAAGGGAAATTATAATGTATCGAAATCTGGCAGTTTGGTGGACCGAATCAAGGAAAATACCGGCATGGACGTGACATTTTTCTACGGAAAAACGAGGATCATGACTTCGGCGAAAGATAAAAACGGTGACCGCGTGCTTCGGTCGGAAGCCGGCGAAGCAATTGTAAAACAGGTGCTGCAGGGAAAGAAAGAATATTTCAGCGATGCAGTATCCATCGAAGGAACATTGAATTATGGTTATTTTATGCCCGTGTATCAGGAAAATTCTGACAGTGACGTCGTAGGAATGGTGTTTGTAGGAACGAACAAACAGCAAAAAGATGCCATCATCAATCAGATGCTCATTACGATCGCGATTGCGGTTGGGTGCATTATGCTTGTATGTATTGGTGTTGCAATGAAACTGGCATCTTCCATGAGTAAGAATATCAATACGAGTGTACATTTGGTACGGACGATCGCCGAAGGAAATCTGGAAGTCGATGTAAAAGAAAAATTATTGAAGCAAAAAGATGAAATCGGTGACCTTTCGCGGGCCACTGTGGCGCTACGCGATACGATGCAGTCGATTATACTGGAAATCTCTGACAATGCAAAAAGCCTTGTGGCAGCCTCGCAGGTACTTGAAAAGGCAGCAGAAGATACCGGTTATACGATGGATAACGTTCGGGAAGCGGTTCATACTGTCGTTCACAATTCGGAAGAACAGGCAGAAAATTCAAGGGATACCTCCCTTCATATGAAGCTGATGGGGGATACGATCACGAAGACTTCTATCGAAGTAGAATCTCTTAATGAGACAGCGGCTTTGATGCAGGAATCCAGCGAAAAAGCGGCAGAGACAATTGCAAATCTGTGCAGTATCAATGAGCAGGTAGAAGCGATGATAAAAAATGTGCAGGAGCAGACAAATCAGACGAATATGTCGGTGCAGAAAATTCAGGAAGCGACGGCATTTATCGCATCTGTGGCAGAAGAAACCAACCTTCTCAGTCTCAATGCTTCGATTGAAGCGGCGAGAGCCGGTGAGAGTGGTCGTGGATTTGCTGTCGTTGCCAATCAGATAAAAACGCTGTCGGAGCAGTCCAATGCTTCCAGTGGTGAGATTGAAAATACGGCAAAACAACTGTATGAGGATTCGCATCGCGCGGTAGAGAGTATGCAGCAGATGCGTGAGACGATTAACAGCCAGAGTGCCAGTATGGAAGCGACGCAGAGGGTGCTGCAGGAAGTGATGGAAGAAATTGGGGATTCTATGCAGCGGATGTCGCAGATGAAGCAGAGTACGGGCGAACTTGAAGAAGTGCGGAATGAAATTCTGGCTTCGATGGATGCTCTCTCAGAATTTGCACAGAACAATCTGACAAGTACGAAACAAACATATGAACAGACAAATGAAGTGGCGGATACATTTGAAAAAGTCAATTCCAGTGCGGAAGAACTTCGCTCGATCGCGACGAAACTGGCAGACAGTATCCGGTATTTTAAGATAGAGAAATGAAGAACAAAACGAATTTTATGACAAAAACCTGGGTGATCGTCATCGGAGCAATGATCTGCTGTACATTGTGGGGAAGTGCGTTCCCGTGCATCAAGATTGGCTACCGCTTGCTGGAGATTGCGGCGGCAGATACGGCATCCCAGATAGTATACGC
>OGPT01003489.1_pt1 | contig 11196 bp, 9 predicted proteins | sample 1552951 | NCBI WGS metagenome assembly OGPT01 (sample SAMEA2580224, study PRJEB22360) | human gut metagenome | biome: human gut; feature: human-associated habitat; material: faeces | place: Denmark | collected 2008/2010
TTGCTTTATTCAATCCGACAGGAGCACGTAATACAGCGTTTATAATTATTGGTATTGCTATTGTTAGTACATTAATAAAGTTTGTTCAAGAATATTCAACGTATAAATTTAATAAGAAATTAGAACAAAATATTTTTACTACTACAACGGTATTGAGAAATAAAAAGGCTAAAGAGATTAGAATTGAAAATGTTGTTATTGGAGATATTATTGAATTGAATGCTGGGGCAATAATACCAGCAGATGTAAGGATAATTGAGAGTAAGGATTTGTTTTTAAATCAATCTGTTTTCACAGGAGAAAGTGTGTTAGTTGAAAAGACAACAGAATCAGGAGAAGCCAAAGAAATTTTTAGCATAAATAATATTTGTCTTATGGGTTCAAGTGTTGTTAGTGGAAGTGCTAAGGCGGTTGTTGTTGAAACAGGTTTTAATACTTATTTAGGAAGAATGAGTAAAAATTTAAATAATAAAAAAGAGAAAACAAATTTTGAAAAAGGTATGGATGGTATTACAAAATTGCTTATCAGATACATGATAGTTGTTTCAATTTTTGTTTTTGTGATTTATGCATTTATTAGACATGATTATATAGAGGCTTTGTTGTTTGCTTTGTCTGTGGCTGTTGGAATAACGCCAAGTATGTTGCCAATGATTGTTAATGTTAATTTAACAAAAGGTACTAAAACTTTGGCAAAGAAAAAGACTTTAGTTAAAAATAGTGAATCAATTCAAAATCTTGGTGCTATAGATATTTTATGTACAGATAAAACTGGAACATTGACAAAAAATAAAATTACTCTTCAAAAATATATAAATGTTATGGGTGAAGAGGATTTAGATATTTTAAAGTATGCATTTGTAAATAGTTATTATGGTACTGGAATAAAGAATTTAGTTGATAGAGCTGTTATTGCATATGGAAATGAACATAAGATTAGAGATGTTTTAAATGAATATACGAAGGTTGATGAGATACCTTTTGACTATACTCGTAAAAGAATGAGTGTTGTTGTTAAATATGAAAATGACTATAAAATGATTACTAAAGGTGCTATTGAAGAAATTTTAAAATGCTGTAAAAATGTTAAATATAAAGATCAAATTATTGAATTAGATGAAAAATTAATAAAGCAAATAGAAGTAAATGCAAATAATCTTTCAAATGTTGGTATGCAAGTAATTGCGTTGGCTGAAAAGAAAGAATATCCAGGTGCTGAGAATTTTAATAGTGAAAGTGAGACGGAAATGACTTTTGTTGGATATGTTGCTTTCTTAGATCCACCAAAGAAAGGTGTAAAAGAGACTATTATTAAATTAAAGAAAGCTGGAGTAAAAACAAAGATCTTAACAGGTGATAATGCATATGCCACTAAGAATATTTGTAATATTGTTGGTTTGCGTTCTGACAATATAATAATTGGAAGTCAATTAGATGAAATGGGTGATGAAGAACTTAAAGAGAAAATAGAAGAAGTTGATGTGTTTGCTAGACTTAATCCATTGCAAAAAGAGCGTGTTGTTAAATTATATAAAGAAAATGGACATGTTGTTGGATATATGGGAGATGGAGTAAATGATGCACCTTCATTACAAGTATCTGATGTGGGAATTTGTGTGGATTCAGCTACTGCTATTGCAAAAGAGGCAAGTGATATTATTTTATTAAAGAAGAGTTTGGATGTTATTTATGATGGGGTTATGGAAGGTAGAAAAGTGTATGGAAATATTATTAAATACATGAAAATGGCTTTAAGTTCTGACTTTGGTGATGTGTTTAGTATTGTTATTTCTAGTATATTTTTACCATTTTTACCATTACTTCCAATTCAAATGTTGATACAGGACTTCTTGTATGATATTTCACAGGTTGCAATTCCATATGATGATGTTGATAAGGAATTTTTAGAGAAGCCAAAGAAGTGGGATACAAGTGGTTTAGGAAGATTTATGAAGGTGATGGGAATAACAAGTTCTGTTATAGATGTTCTTGCATTTTTAGGATTTTGGTTTTTATTTGGATATAATTGTGAGGCTAAGCAAAGCTGGTTCCAAACAGCATGGTTTGTTGAGTGCTTGATTAGTGAGACAATGATAATCCATTATATTAGAACTTCTAAGATACCTTTTGTTGAATCACGACCTAATAAATTGTTGATTATATCAACAATAATGACAATAGTTGGAACGATAGTAACACCAATTATTTTACATAGCGTTGCATCATTTAATTTTGTTATTTTACCATTAAAATATTATGCATTTGTTTTAGTATTATTGGTTGTGTATACTGTGCTAGTTCAGATTGTAAAGAAAAGATATATTAAAAAGTATGGTGAATGGCTATAAAAGTAGATTGATGAATAGTTTGAATATTTTAAGAAAAGTGAAAATATGTAATAATTCTTAGTATAAATTAGAACTGTTAAAGTTAATAAAAAACTCTCTTTCGATGTGAAAGAGAGTTTTTTGTGGTAATAGACCACAGAGCTTACAATATAAAATGTGTTGATCTGTGGCTTTTGTTGTAGCACGAACATAAAATTTTTGCTACTGAGGTTAATTCTTTAGAATCAAGAATGAAACATAATTATTATCACGATATTCGGTTTTTACTGGGTTGCCAAACTCTTTGAGAGCATCGTGAATCTTTGCAGTCTCTTCAACAGAAGGAATTTCCTTCTGGAAAATTACAAGTAGATTTTTGGAATTCTCCCGAGTGTAGACTTCAGGTAAAACCTTTGTGATTCTTGCAATTTCTGTTTCAATTCTCCCAATAGTGTAGTTACTAATCATAAGATTACCTCCTTGATGTATGCTCTAAAGATAGAGCTTGATTAAAATGTTTCTTTTAAAATTATACTATACTTTACATAAAAAAGCAAAGACGAGGGCTTATAAAAAATATTGTGTGTCATATGATGAATTATTTGGAATTATCTTGCAATGAAAAGTCGAATATGGTATTATTATTTTCGGAAATAAAGAAACGAATTTTATGTTAATTATAGATGTGGGAGTGAAGGAAAAAAATGGAACCAAATCAGCTTGCAATCCCTTTTGACGTACGTGTATTGCAAGAGAATATTCTTAAGAAAATAATACAAAAAATATGGAAACTAACGAAAAAATTTATTAGAAGAAGTGTGGATATTATATTCTCATTACTTGTAATTATTTTTTTAATACCAATGACGTTAATTGTTAAGATGGTTTATATGTCAAGAGGAGATTTTGATAGAATTTTTGTAATAGAGGAATGCTTTGGAAAAAAGGGAAAAATTTTTAAAGCAATAAAATATAGATCAACAAATAAAGATGGAACAGTTAATAAACTTAGATTTACAGCATTAGATAATTTGCCTAAAGCAATAAATATTTTATCTGGAAATATGACAATTGTTGGGCCACAGCCATATAAAGTTTCAGATAGAGAGAAAATGGGACTATATTATGACAGAATAATAATGATGAAACCTGGAATAACAGGAATTTCCCAGATATCATATGTTCAAGATTGGTCTTTTGAAAATAGGTTAGATAACGATATAAAATATTATTATAGAAAAAATTGGTTTACTGATTTAAAAATAGTTTTGATAACTACTGCTATAACATTACCAAGAAGAAATAAAGGGAAAATTTTAAGCTTTTTGAATGTTACTATTAGAGATTTTGGAAGGGCAATTTTTAGATTTGTAAATGCTTTTATAAAGAGAATTATTGATATATGCGGTGGTATAACTGGAACGATAATGTTAATTCCATTAACATTAATAGTATATACTATTAATCTTGTGTCAGGAGATCATGGACCTTTATTCTATTCTCAAGAGAGAATTGGAAAAAATGGAAAGCATTTTAAGATGTATAAGTTTAGATCAATGGTGGTTGGAGCAGATGAGAAATTGAAAGAAATTTTGAAAAATGATCCTGAGCTTAGAAAAGAGTATATGCAATACAAGAAAATGAAGAATGACCCAAGAGTTACTAGAGCTGGAAAATTTTTGAGAAAGACTTCTTTAGATGAGTTTCCACAGTTTATTAATGTATTAAAGGGCGAAATGAGTTTAGTTGGACCAAGACCATATTTGCCAAGAGAGATTGATGACATGAAGAATGCATATGGTGTTATTGTAAAACATAAGCCTGGTGTTACTGGCCTATGGCAGATTAGCGGTAGATCTGATGTAACTTTTGATGATAGAATCAGTATGGATTTGCAATATCATAAAGATTGCAATGCAGTAAAAGATATTAAGATTATTTGCAAGACTGTAGTGTCTGTTTTTAAACACGAAGGTGTTGCTTAAATATAAAAAATGAAAGGATGTGTGGGTATGCCTGATTTTATAATTGTGAAAAGAAAGAGAAAGGATTACGAGCAATATACTTGCAGAATTGAGGTTGAATTATTAGAAAAATTAAAGAATATTGTGTATGAAAACAATTTGGATTCTGTTAATGAACTAGTTAATAAATCTATCAAGTTTGCTTTAGAGAACATGAAGATTAAAAATGAAAGTGTTGCTGGTAAAAAGTATACTAATAAAAAGGAAAAGAATGATAAGAAATAGTATAGAATTATGTACATAATGATGTAGTAGTTTTATATTAGAAAGTAATGATGAAAATAGTAACAGGTGACTGTTACTATTTTTGTTGTTACTGAATATATAGTTAATTGATGGAAAAAAATGCCAACTTTACATAATCCAAAAAGAATGGTATAATTATTTAGAAAAAAGTAATAATTTTCCAAATAATTGTTGCCATTTTTTTCCTAATAGTGTATTATATGTTTTATAAAAAACAAATATTATTACAGATATAAAATTGTATGATAAAAAATTGAAAATGAATATAATAAAATAAAAGATTTAACAAATAATATTTTGATGGTAGGTGATTGATATGAAGTTTAGGGAAATGTCTTGGGAAGAATTAAAGGCAGATTTTAGAAAGAAACTTGATAAGTATACAACCAAAAAATTAGTAAAAAGTTTGGAAAAATATAAAATAAAAACAGATGAATATACAATAAATAGAAACATAAATATGAGTAATAAAATTTTTAATGTACCATTTATATTTGAAACAAATGTTAATGGAAAGATAAATTTTGAGTATGAAAATATAAATCGATTAAAAGAACAAGGAGAAAATGTTATATGGAAAAACAAGAAAAAATTGAAAGTAGCTTAAAGTTCTGCGAATATGTAGTGGATGAGGTCTTATTTAAAAGAAACATAAATTTACCGGATGATGTAAATAGCTGGAAAACTGATTTTGATATAGCATGCCAAATTCATGTTAATGAAGAGAAAACTCATATGAATGTTAAATTAGAGGTAGAAATTTTCAAAAAAACAGAAGAACCCCCATTCACTATGAAAGTTGTTATGGAAGGTTTTTTTGAGATGATAGGCGTAGATAAGATAGAAAAGTATAAGGCTAATGCTATAGCTATAATGTATCCATATTTAAGAGCATTAGTTTCAACATATACAGCTAATTCTAATGTGTTACCATTAATTCTACCGGCAATAAATGTTAATGCAATGTTAGAAGAAAAGTAAAAATCAAGAAGAATTTTTTGAAAGTTGTAAGATTCAAAAAGTTCTTTTTTTATGTATTGAGTATATTTGAATTATAGTGAGTAAATTATATAAAAAAGTTAGGAGATAGTAGATGGCAAGAAAAGGTAGAAAATTTGAATTAGCTTATAAATGGTTATATGATTTAGATAAGGATAAGTATAAAGTGACTAGCCCAGCTTATTTATATGACCCATTTGCTGATGAAGAACGAGAAATAGATGTATTAGTGGAATTTAAGGATGGAAATAATATAGATAGAAAATTGGCAATTGAATGTAGAGATAGAAAATCTGCTCAAGATGTGTTGTGGATTGAACAATTACAAAAGAAAAAAGAGGATTTATCATTAGATTATATTTTAGCAACGACAACGTCTAAATTTACTAAAGGTGCCATAAATAAAGCAAAAAGTCATGGAGTTATTATAGAGAAAGCTGAAACTTTTAATCTTGAATCTATAAAAGAAGTAACATCTAATGAATTTTTTTCTGATATTTTCTTTTTTAAAATTGCTTTTAAAGAATTAAGTTTTTTAGTAAAAGATGAAGGCTGGATTGAGTTTAAAGAATATATTAAAAAGTTGAACTTTATTGAACAGATTGAATTGAGAAATGTTTTAAATACTGAGTATTATTATACTATTGATCCACATGAGTTTTTGAAAGAATCTAAAATAAAAGATGATGTTTTCTTTCAAAATGACAAGGATAATAGTATAGTTATAGATAGTGATGTGCATTTTTTGAAAGAGGATGTTCCTGCATTATTTAAAAGAAAGAATATTTTAGGTTTAAAAAATAAAATTAAAGTTTCTCCATTTAGACTATCATTGCCTTTAAATAAGTCATTATCTGTACTTGGCGGTGATGATGGAAAGAATAAAAAATATTGTGCGGTGTTTGGAAATGATGAGGATTACTTTGAATTTGGATATATAGATAACGATTATTATAATAATATGAAACTTAAGAAAAGAAAGTATATGAGATGTGCTGGTGGAAGTATGCGTGTTAATACGTTGTTCCCTGGTGGTGAAAAGAAGATACATATAGATTGGAATAGGATTATTAAAGAGTTAGCGGGAGAGTTTGATTTTAGTGAAGTTTTGTAGAAATAGGAAATTTATAAGTGAATGATGATGAGATAATGAAAATGGTAGAAATAATATTTTTAATACAAAATTAAATAATGAGTAGAATGGTTAATGGCATCAAAAAAAATTAAATTGAATGTGTGAATATTAGTGAAAATATGTCAAAAAAGGTTGAAAAATGGTTGAAAAAAGTAAATGGTATTTATATAATAACAATGTTACAAATTTGAGAGGAATGACAAAAATGAAAAAAAATGAACCAATAGTAATTGCACAAATTATGGGAAAATGGATTGGCGGCGGTGTTGAAGCTGTTGTAATGAATTATTATAGACATATTGATAGAAATAAAATTCAATTTGATTTTATTTGTGATGAGGATTCAACTAACATACCATATGATGAGATAGAAAAATTAGGCGGTAGAGTTATAATTGTTCCACCATATCAACATATTGGTGCATATTTAAAAAAATTAAAACAAATTTTTAAAGAGAATAAATATAAAATTGTACATTCACATATTAATGCTTTGTCAGTATTTCCATTATATGCAGCTAAGTGTGCAGGTGTTCCAGTTAGAATTGCACATAGCCATTCAACAAGTAATAAAAAAGAATGGAAAAAAACATTAATGAAAAATATGTTACGACCATTTAGCAAAGTATTTGCGACAGATTATATGTGTTGTAGCGAGTTAGCTGGAAGATGGTTGTTTGGAAATAAAACTTATGATGAGGGAAAAGTTTATTTACTAAATAATGCTATTGATGTTGAAAAATTTGCGTATAATGAAGATGTTAGAAAAGCCAAAAGAAAAGAATTAGAAATAGCTGATGATACATTTGTTATTGGTCATATAGGCAGATTTGTGGCTCAAAAGAATCATACTTTTTTAATTGATATTTTTAATGAAGTACATAAAGAAAAAGAGAATTCAGTTTTATTATTAGTTGGACAAGGTCCTTTGGAAAATGAAATTAAAGAAAAAGTTGATAGACTTGGATTATCTGATTCAGTTAAATTTCTTGGACAGAGGGATGATGTTTCTGAATTGTATCAAGCTTTTGATGTATTCTTATTGCCAAGTTTGTATGAAGGGCTTCCTGTTGTTGGAGTTGAGGCACAGACCGCTGGTCTATTGTGTGTATTATCAAGTGATATGACAAAAGAAACTAAAATATTGGATTCTACGGAATTTGTTGATTTAGACCAAGAGATTAAAGAATGGGCTAATAAAATTTTAAATAATGATTTAAATAATAGAAAAGAGAAATGCGAGAATTTAGTAAATTCTCAGTATAATATAAAAAAAGAAGCAGTTAGATTAGAAGAAAAATATATGAAATAAGGAGAAATATGAAAAGAATTGTTTTAATTGCTTGCTATTTTGGCAAACTTCCTAATTATTTTGAATATTGGCAAATGTCATGCTTTTATAATAAAGATATTGATTTTATATTATTTACAGATCAGTTTGTAAATAAAGTAAATGAAAACTTTAAAGTTGTTAATATTAGTTTAGATAAATTGAAGGAAAAAATTAATAAGAAAGGATTATATACACCTCAAAAATTTATTCCTTATAAATTATGTGATTATAAACCAGCATATGGAAAGATATTTGAAGATTATATATCACAGTATGAATTTTGGGGGTATTGCGATATTGATTTAATTTTTGGTAATATTTCAAAATATATAACAGATGATATTTTAAATGAAAATGATATAATATTAAATTTAGGACATTTAACAATTTATAGAAACAAAAAAAAATTGTGTGAGATGTATAAAAATGAAGGGGCTATTTATGATTATAAAACAGTGTATATGAATAATGAAAATTTTGCTTTTGATGAAATGTCTGGAATGCATAGAATTTTAAAACGTGAAAAAATAAAACCGTATTTGAATATACCGATTGCAGATATTGATAAAAGATATAGTAGATATAAATTATATGATAGAAAAAATTTTAAAAAGCAAATATTTCTTTTTGATTCAGGAATATATAGATATTATGAAAAAGATGGAGAATTTTTTAATGATGAATATATATATTTACATTTTCAAAAAAAGAAAATATATATAGATGTACGTAATAATGAAAAATTTATTATTGGAAGTAATGGCTTTTTGAACATAGATGATGATATTGAAAAAATACTAGAAAAATATAATATTTATTATGGAAAAAGCTATGAAATAATAGAATTATTAAAATATTATGTAAAAAAAATACAATCTTTTTTTAAAATGAATACAAGGCAAAAAAAGATTTGGATAAAGCAAAAGGTAAAAATATAATTTATTAGTAAATAAAGAAAAGAGGATATGATGAAAGTAGTTTTTATTCAACATGGTTCAAGAGTTAGAGTGTGTGAAAACGGTAAGTTATTTATAGATGGCAATTTTAATAATAATATATGGAAACGTTATAAATCTTATTGTGATGATTTAACGGTTATATTACGAAAATTCCCAGGAAAATTTAAAGAAGAAGATTTAAAAGATAAGTATAACGAAATTGATGAGTCATTAATGAATTTAGTATTAGTAGATGATATATATTCACCTAAAAGTAATTATTTTAACTTAAAAATTAGAAAAAAAATAGAAAGTGTAATAAAAAGAGAGATTGAGAAATGTGATAAAGTGATTTTAAGATCTGCGGGAGATTTTTATACAGATTTAGCATATAAATATGCTAAAAAATTAAATAAAATGTTTTTAGTGGAAGCTATAGGTTTTCCTTTTCCTAGTTTTTGGTATCATAGTCAAGTAGGAAAAATTTTGGCTTTTCCTATTGATTATAAATTCAAAAAAACTGTGAAAGAAGCAAAATATGTGTTATATGTTACAGGAGACGCATTACAACAAAAATATTCAAATAAATACAAAAATATTGGTTGTTCAGATGTAGAAATTTTTGAAACAGAGAATATTAATTCAATAGTAAATAATAAAGTTTTGAAGGTAGAGCAAACTAAAAAAATTGTTTTGGGAACTGCGGCATTTTTAAATGTTAAATGGAAAGGACAAATTAATGTAATAAAGGCATTAAATGTCTTAAAAAAATTAGGATATAATAATTTTGAGTATCAGCTTGTCGGTGCTGGGGATTCACAGCGAATAACAAAATATATTAAAAAGTATGGATTAGATGAAAATGTTAAAATTATTGGTGCGTTACAACATGACAAAGTATATGAGTGGTTGGAAAAAATAGATATATATGTTCAGCCTAGTTATCAAGAAGGATTATGCAGAGCGATTATAGAAGCAATGAGCAAAGGCTGTATGGTTGTGGCTTCAAATGTTGGTGGAAATTATGAATTAATTGAAAAAAAATATCTTTATAAGAAACATAATTACAAACAACTAGCTAAAATATTAGCTGGTGTTACACCTGATGAAATAAAGAAAAATGCAATTAATAATTACAAGAAATCGCAAAAATATTGTAAGGATATTTTAGAAAAAAGACGTGATAAATTTTATAAGGAATTTGTGGAAGAATAGATGAATAGTGTAAAATTTAGTATAATTATTCCAGTATACAATGCTGAAAAATATATTGATAAATGCATTAAAAGTGTATTTGAACAAAAATATGAAAATGTAGAAATAATTGCAATAGATGATGGTTCAAGTGATAAGAGTTTAGAAAGATTAAAACAATATAAAGATAAAATTGAGTTAATAGAACAAAAAAACCATGGTGTTTCATATTCAAGAAATATTGGAATTGAAAAAGCTACTGGTGATTGGCTTATTTTCCTAGATGCTGATGATGAATTATTATGCGGATCGCTAAATTATTTGAGTGAAACAATAAAGGATGCTTCGATAGATTATATTATAACTAATGTAATAAGTGAAATGCCAAATGAACTTCAATTACAGTTTTTTAAAAGAAAAATCACAGATAAAAATGAATTGATAAATTCTATTGTTTCAATTAACTATAGTAAAGAAAAAAATTTTTTTTCAAATAATAGTAGATGCATAGGAGGAAAAATATTTAAGAGAGAGATTGTAAAAAAATATAAAATCAAATTTGATACTGAGTTGAATACGTTTGAAGATGGTTTTTTTAATATGGAATATATTAATTATTGCGAAGATATTTATTTTTTAAATACAAGTATATATTATTATAGAAATGTTAAAACTTCTAAAACACATAGTATAGATGAAAAAAATACGAGTCAGATTCATGCAATTGTAACAAAAATGCAAAGTACTTTAAAAAGAATGTCTGGATATAACTATAATGAAGAAGTTTTTGGCTATTTTATGGTAGATATGTATAGAATATTATGCGGTAATATAGTAAAAAGTTGTAAACTGAATTTATATAAAGCAATAAAGTTAATTAAGGAAGAGTATAAAAAACTTTTCGGAGATAAATTTTACTTTATAAATATTAATGAGCTTAGTTCCAAAAAAGAAAAATTTTTAATAAAAATTATTAAGAAAAAAAATTTTTTTCTTATAT
>OGPT01003491.1_pt1 | contig 11190 bp, 7 predicted proteins | sample 1552951 | NCBI WGS metagenome assembly OGPT01 (sample SAMEA2580224, study PRJEB22360) | human gut metagenome | biome: human gut; feature: human-associated habitat; material: faeces | place: Denmark | collected 2008/2010
AGTGGAGCGTGGCGCCCTTGCCCTTGCGGCCGTCGGCGGGTTCACCGCCGCTGGACTCCGGATCATAGGTGCACAGCACCTCGGTGACGTTGCCGTCCGCGTCCTTCACACAGCCGGTACACTGCACCAGATACGCGCCCTTCAGCCGGCACTCCGGACCGTTGGGGGTCAGTCGCTTGTACTTGGGCACCGGCACCTCCATAAAGTCCTCCGCCTCGATCCACAGATGGCGCGAGAAGGTGATCTCATGGGTGCCCTGCGCCGGGTCGGTGGGGTTGTTCTCCACCGTGAATACCTCGCTCTTGCCCTCGGGATAGTTGGTCACCGTCAGCTTCACCGGGTGCAGCACCGCCATGGTTCGCTCCGCGTGGGCGTTCAGGTCCTCCCGCAGGCAGTGCTCCAGGAAGCCGTACTCAATGGTGTTGGGGGACTTGGCCACGCCGATGCGCTCGCAGAAGCTGCGGATGGCGGCGGCGGTGTATCCCCGGCGGCGCAGGCCACACAGCGTGGGCATACGGGGATCGTCCCAGCCGGAGACATAGTTCTCCTCCACCAGCTTGCGCAGCTTCCGCTTGGACATCACCGTGTGGTCGATGCCCAACCGGGCAAACTCGATCTGCCGGGGATGGGCAGGCAGCTCACAGTGCTCGATGACCCAGTTGTACAGGGGCCGGTGCGCCTCAAACTCCAGCGAGCACAGGCTGTGGGTGATGCCCTCCAGCGCATCCTGAATAGGATGCGCGAAGTCGTACATGGGATAGATGCACCACTTGTTTCCCTGCCGGTGGTGGCTCATGTGGTTGATACGGTAGATGACCGGATCGCGCATATTGAAGTTACCGCTGGCCAGGTCGATCTTGGCCCGCAGCGTCATGGCGCCGTTGGGGAACTCCCCGGCCCGCATACGGGCGAACAGGTCCAGGCTCTCCTCGATGGGCCGATCCCGGTAGGGCGATACGGCGGGGATGCCGATGTCGCCGCGGTTGGCCTTGAACTCCTCCGGTGTCAGCTGGCACACATAGGCCAGCCCCTTTTTGATCAGCAGCACCGCCTGGCGGTAATCCTCCTCAAAGTAGTCGCTGCCGTAGAAGAACCGGTCTCCCCAGTCGAAGCCCAGCCAGTGGATGTCCTGCTTGATGGCCTCCACGAATTCCTCGTCCTCCTTGGTGGGGTTCGTGTCGTCCATACGCAGGTTGCACAGGCCGTTATACCGCTCGGCGGTGCCGAAGTCGATGGTCAGCGCCTTGCAGTGTCCAATATGCAGATAGCCGTTAGGCTCCGGCGGGAAACGGGTGTGGACGGTCATTCCCTGGAACTGACCACCCTCTGCGATGTCCTCGTCGATGAAATTGATAATAAAGTTTTTGCCGGACTCCTCCGTTTCGGGGGTCTTGATTTCCTCGGCCATGATCTTTCTCACACTCCTTGTATGTCGTAATATTGTGCAAAAGCAATTTTTAATTATAACCGCCCATGAGGGGAATTGCAAGAGGTTTGCCCTCCCTCCTGCAAAAAACTCACAGGGCGTCAAATTCCTCCCGGGTCAGCAGGAGATCCAACGCCTCCAGAAGCCCGTTGGCGGTCAGCCGTGCGGGCAGACCCAGCTCCCTTTGCAGCGTTGCCCGCCTTTCGGCGGAGCCGGGGCCGATCAGTCCCTTGTCCAGAAGATCCGCCTTCGTAATACCGGCGGAGCGGCGGGGTGCGTCCTCCCCCTCGAAGGTGGCACCGGCGCGGCGAAGAGCGTCCGTCAGCACCTGCGGCGTCATACCTTCCACGCCCAGCTTGCCCTCCTTCCCCGGCTTTCTCTTGCGCTTCTCCTTGCCGTACACGTCGGGGACATACGCCTGCTTTACTCTGTCCGGGGGCAGCAGCCCCTTCAGGTGGCTGCGGAGCACGAAGCCCGCGCCGTCCGGGTCGGTCAGCAGGATCACGCCCCGCGCCTCCGCCAGACGGCGGAGATACGCCGCCTTTTCCCTGTCGTTGAACAGGGCGAAGCCGCCCACCTCCACCACAGTGGCATCCACTGCCTGCAGGAGCGTATTTCTGTCGTACCGCCCCTCCACCACGATGACTTCCCTGACCCGCGGCTTCACTTCACACCTGCCAATTCCATGAGGAACAGCTTCAGTTCTCCCTCACTGTCCATGTTTCGCTCACTCTTCATACGGTGGTCCAGTGTCTGACAGCGCTTCACCGCCTCACGGCACCAGCTGCGCCGCACGCCTCTGGCTGACTGCATCAGTTTTTTAGCTGGGTAATCGGACTTCATACGCCACAAATCCTTCAGCCACAGCACGTCCTTGCCGCCGTCGATCGCCAGCCGGGCTGTGTACAGCTGCCGCAGCGTCTTTCCCAATGCCGCCAGAATGCGGATAGGCTCCTCCTGCATCCGCAGCAGCTCTGCAAGGCATTCCGCCGCCTTGTCATAGTCACGAGCCGCCACTGCGTCCGTCATGTCGAACACCCGCGCGTCCAGCACAGGGTCCGCCACAGCGGCGATATCCGCCGCTGTGATTTTCGCTCCCCTGGCATAGGCGGCGATCTTGGCGATCTCCGGCACCAAACCGGTCATCAGGCTGCCGCAGGTGAACAGCAGATGGTCTACCGTGCCTGCATCGATATCCTTCCCGGCAGCGGCAAAACGGCGGCGCACCCACTTTTGCAGCTTTTGCTGGCCCTGCTGGGCAAACTCAATCACCTGGGCGCGCTCTGTCAGGGCCGCCGTGAGCTTTTTTAGCTTGGCATCTGTCTTATACGGTATCTGTCGGTACAAAAACACCAGCGTGCAGTACTCCGGGAAGTCCTCCAGCAACGCCACCAGCGCTCCCCGCTGGGCCTCGTCCAACTTGAACAAGTCCATATCCTCCACCATGACCAGGGTGCGCTCCGCCATCATAGGCATGGCCTCCGCCGCCTCGACGACCTCCTGCATAGTCAGGCCCTTGCCTGCAAGCCTGTGATAGTTGAACTCCTCAAAGCCCGCCGGCACAAGCCATGCTTGCAGCTCCGCCACCGCCTGCTGCATCAGGTACGTCTCCTCGCCGTGGAATATATAGACATTCCCCACGGTGCCGCTTTGCAGCGCGTCGTGGAATTCCTCATAACCGGGGGTCTTTTCTTTTTTCTCCTTTGCCATGTTATCCTCCGTTCACGGTGATGCGGATGGTACCCTGCTGGTCTGTGCGCCAGATATCCGCCCCAACTGCCAGCAGCCGCTGGAGCGTCTCCTCCGACGGGTGGCCATAGTTGTTATCGCCCACACTGATGACTGCCGCCTCCGGCATCACCGCCTTCAAAAAGCGTATATTTGAGCTATATCGGGAGCCGTGGTGGCTGACCACCAGCACCTCTATATCCGGCAAGGCATAGGTTTCCACCAGCTTTTTCTCGGTGCTGCCGGACATATCGCCGGTAATGAGCAGATCAAAGTCTCCGGCACTGGCCAGCGCTGTCAGGCCCAGCTCGTTCAGATCGCCGCCGGACTGCACCGGCGGATAGATGGTCAAAACGGTATCGCCCAGCGTATCGGCCGTCTCCTTCGTCACATAGGTCACCTGCGCGCCCTTCTCCTCCGCCAGCGACACCAGACGCTCCCGAACGCCATACTCATCCTCGATGTCCGGCAGGTAGATCGTCTGCACCGGGATGCGGCGCAGCACCTCATACAAACCGTTGGTGTGATCGGCGTGGTAGTGGGTCACCACCACAGCGCTCAGTTCCCGGACGCCCATGCTGTGCAGCGTGTCGGCAGCCAGACCGCCGGGGTCTTTATAGCTGTTGCTACTGCCGCAGTCCACCAGTGCCGTCTCACCGTCGGAGGTCAGAATGACGCTCTCGCCCTGTCCCACATCCAGCGTCAGGGCGGTCAGTACGCCGTACTGATAGTCCTGACGGTTGACCCAGATGGCCGCCGTCAGCGTCAGCACCGACAATGCCGATGCCAGCAGGTATTTCCGCTTGCCGTCCGGCGTGGCGGCACAGCCGATAAAGGCCGCGTACAAAAACAGCAGCCAGTAGATGAGATAGGGATTGGTGAAATACACCGCGTGATAGCGCCAGGACATCATGCCGTTGGCGATCCACAGGATGTACCGCACCAGCGCCCAGGAGATCCAACCCAGCAGGCTGGCCAGCGGCAGCCACACAAAGCCCAGCAGCACCGTCACAAAGGCAGCCATGAAGCTCCATCCCGCCGCAGGCACCGCCAATAAGCTGGACAGCGGCGCTACCAGCACGAAAATGCGGAAATACCAGGCTGTCAGTGGGGCAGTGAACACCACGGCGCTGAGGGTGGCGGACAGGTTCGCCGCGACGAAGCACAGCGCGGCCCGCAGTGGACGGCATTTGCCCTTATACCACCCGGTCAGCAGCTTGTACAGCCGGGGCGACAGCAGCACCATACCCAGCGTAGCGGAAAAGCTCAGCTGCAAGCTGACGCTGGCGGCGGCAAAGGGATTGCACAGCAGGATCACCAGCAGTGCGGCAGCCAAGCTGGTCAGAGGGTCACTGCCCCGCCGGAACAGCGGCGCGATCAGCAGGAATATCTGCATGATGCAGGCGCGGACCACCGAGGGGCTCATGCCCACCATCACCATGTAAAACAACAGCAGCGGAATGGTCACGGCGCACAGCAGTCTCTGCCGCCGGGAGATCAGCAGCGCCAGCAGCGTCACCAGAAAAGCGCAGTGCAGGCCGGACACCGCGAACAGATGCGCCAGGCTCGTCTCCTGCATGGCCAGATAGTCTCCGTCATCCATAGCGGACTTATCACCGGTAAGCTCCGCTGTCAAAAATCCGCTGACACGCGGGTCATCCCAGATGGCGGCCACCTTCTCGCGGAAAGCTTTGCCCGCCCGTTGGGGCAGCCAGCGCAGGGCATCCCCATCCCCCGCCGACAGACGCACATCCTCACGGCCATACAGCAGCGTATACACGCCCCGGGCATTAAAATGGGTCACATCATCGCTGTCGAAATGGGCGGCAGACTGCCACTGGGCCGTGCCCGTGACCGTGTCACCCGGTCGGGCCGCCAGCAGCTCCGCTTCGCCATACAGCACGGCCCTGGCCCGATGATAGCCCTCCAGCTCCACCGTGACCCTGGCGCCGCGCTCCGTGGCCTGCGGCCAATCGCAAACGGTTGCGGTAAAGTCCGACGCCGCACCACAGCGGTCCTCTATCGGCTGGCGCACCAGGTGGTCATACCCGGCAAAATAGGCCAGCGATACCGCCAGCGGCAGCAGGATCAGCAGCCCCCGGCGAAAATATTTTTGCTTGCGTGCAGCAAACAGCCACGCAAGCGCCAGCAACAAAACGCCCCCGGCGGCATACAGCTGCCAGCCGTTCCAGGGCAGCAATGCCGCCAGGAATACACCGGCAGAGAAGGAAAACCCGATCGTGGCCAAAACGCGCATCGTTCTCTCCCCTCCCCCGGTCATAGTATCGTTTTATTATACCAAATATAGCTGCCTGTGACAAGAAAAAAGCCGCCCCTACGGGCGGCTTTTTGTGGTTTATACGCGTGCCAGCTTGTCATTGCACTTCTGCAAAAACCGTGCGTTGTCGATGACAGCGCGGGTATGGATGCCCTCGCCGATCAGGCCATCGGCGTCGTGGGCCGTGACCTTGAAGGTGATCATCTTGCCGTTGGCGGAGATACCCGTCACCTCGGCAGTGGCGGTGACCTTCATGCCCACCGGCGTGGGCGCCAGGTGACTGGAACTGATCTCCACGCCCACGGTGCCCTTGCCCTCCGGCAGCTCCGGCTGCACACACTGCATAGCGGCGTACTCCATCAGGCCCATCATAAATGGGGTGCCGAACACCTCCAGCCCGCCGGAACCGATGGCCTTGGCGGTCATATCCGGGGTGACGGTCTTTTCAGCGGTATAGGTCATACCTACTTCGATCATAGCAATTCCTCCAATTAAGCGCTTTTCTTTAAATACATTTCTTGCCTATACGCAGGGCGGAAAAAACCGCGAATGTCAGACGCCCAACTGTGTCCACAGCTTATCGTAGAACTTCAGCGTCTCCTGTGGCAGGTTGACATAGATCTCACAGCGCTCGCGCTCCTCATCGGGAATGGCCATGATGTTGTAGATCTCCTCGTCCAGCGGCTCGCCATACTGCTCCTCGTAGTACGCGGGATACTCCGCCAGCGCTTCGGCATTGGGAGAGGCATACCAGATGTAGTCCATGTTGGCCAGGTTACTGTCGGTAGAGGCGATAAAGTTGATCCACTCATAGGCCTCGGCCTTGTGCTGGCTGGACTTGAGCACACACATGGCATCCACGAACCAGTTGCTGCCCTCCTCGGGAATGACGAAGGCCAGGTCCTCGTTATTCTCCAGCATGGTCAGATAGTCGCCGGCGTAGTACATGGTGATGGCCGCGTTGCCGCCCTCCATCTTGCCGAAGACCTCGTCCATGACGAAGGCCTGATACACACCCTTGTCTTTGGCATTCTTCACCAGCTCAAAGGCCTCGGTCAGCTGTCCCTCATCGGTGGTGTTGATGTCGTAGCCCAGATAGCACAGGGCGGCCATCAGCGCATCGCGGGAGTTGTTGATCATCAGCACCTGCCCTGCGTACTTCTCGTCGAACATAGCGCCCCAGCTGGTGATGGGCTCGTCCACCATAGTGGTGTTGTAGATAATGCCCACGCTGCCCCAGGTGTAGGGCACGGTGTACTTGTTCTCCGGGTCAAAGCTCAGGTGGGTGAACTGGGGGTCCATCAGCTGAAAATTGGGGATGGCGGCGTAGTCCAGCTCCGCCAGCATATCCTCCTGGATCAGCCGGGCGATCATATAGTCGGAGGGCACGATCACATCAAAGTCCGCGCCGCCCATCTTGATAAGGGAGTACAGCGCCTCATTGCTCTCGGCGGTCTGGTAGTTCACACGGATGCCGGTCTGCTCCTCGAATTCGGTGATCAGGGACTCGTCGATATACTCGCCCCAGGAGCACACATTGACCACGCGCTCACTGCGGGCCGCGGCACCGGTGACGATCAGTACCGCCAACAGCACACAGGCCATAGCGCCTGCGGCGATCTTCTTGCCCAATCCGGGATATTTCTTCGGCGCAGGAGCGAACGTAGCGCTCTCGTGATGGACATTGCGGTGATGCTCGGCATGGTTCTCCCGCAGGTTGATGATGGCCAGCAGGATGATGACCGTGACGAACAGCAGCGTGGATACGGCGTTGATCTCCGGGCTGACGCGCTTTTTGGTCATGCCGTAGATGGTCATGGCCAACGTGGAGGAGGACGTACCCGCCGTGAAGTAGCTGATGATGAAATCATCGATGGACATAGTGAAAGCCGTCAGCGCACCGGAGACGATACCGGGCTTGATCTCCGGAATGATGACCTTCCAGAAGGCCTGCATCCAGGTGCAGCCCAAGTCCTGGGCCGCATCGACCAAATTGCGGTCCATCTGCCGCAGCTTGGGCCCTACGGACAAAATGACGTAGGGGATGTTGAAGCAGATGTGGGCGATCAACAGTGTGCCAAAGCCCAGGGTCAGTCGCTCAGGCAGCACCACCAGTGACTGCCAGCCGTTGACCCACACGGCGAAGCTGTGCCATCCGTTGAAGAACACCACGAACAGCAGGCACAGGCTGACGCCGGTGACGATGTCCGCGTTCATCATGGGAATGTTGTTCACGGCCATCAGCCCGGTGCGCGCCCGGCGTCGCATACCGTAAAAGCCGATAGCGGCAAAGGTGCCCGCCACGGTGGCGATGACGGTAGCCAGCAGGGATACCAGCAGCGTGGTATACACGCTGTGCATAATGAGCCGGTCGTTCAGCAGCTCGGCGTACCAGTGGAGGGAAAAGCCCTTCCACACGCTGGAGCTGTTGCCGGCGTTGAAGGAAAAGACGATCAGGATGATGATGGGTGCGTACAGGAACAGGCCCACCAGGATCATCAGCAGGCGATCGCCGACGGAGTTGCCCTTTCTCTGTCTCATAGCATCACCGCCTGTTCCTCGCCCTCGCCAAAGCGGTTCATCACCAGCATACAGACAACGACGATCAGCATCATCACCAGGGAAATAGCCGCGCCCAGCTGCGGGTTATACGCCCCGCCCAGGAACTGCCGTTCGATCAGGTCGCCCAGCAACAGCTCCGTGCCGCCGCCCAGCATACGGCTGATGGCGAACGTAGACACAGAGGGCACGAACACCATGGTGATGCCGGACAGCACGCCCGGCAGGCTCAGGGGCAGGATGACCTTGCGGAACACCGTGACGGTGTTGGCCCCCAGGTCGCGGGCTGCCTCCAGCAGGGAGTAATCCAGCTTGCAAATCACAGAGTAGATAGGCAGGATCATAAAGGGTAGGTAGTTATAGACCATACCCAGCACCACAGCGCCCTGGGTGTCGATCATGGTAAAATACTCCAGGCTGCTGCCTGTCAGATGGTTGTACAGGGCAATGATACCCAGTTTCTGGAACAGCTGGTTCAGCAGGCCGTTGTTCTCCAGGATGGTCATCCAGGAGTAGGTCCGCAGCAGGAAGTTCATCCACATGGGCAGCATGATCAGTACCATGGCCGTGCGGCGGAAGCGCTCGCCCTCCCGGCTGAGAAGGTACGCCACAGGATAGCCCAACAGCAGGCAGATAGCCGTGGCAATCAGCGCCAGCTTGAAGGAACGGCCGAACACAGCAGCGTAACCGCCCATCTGGACAAAGTTGTCCAGCGTGAAGCCGCCCTCGCTGCCGGCAAAGGCATACACCACCATAATGACAATGGGGGCTACTACAAAAATAGCCATCCACACCACATAGGGCACGGCGAAACGGGAGAGCTTACTCTTCATCCTCGCTCTCCTCCTCTTCCGGCTCAGCACCGGCGTCCGCCAGTTCCTCGTATTCCTCGGAGTAAGAGGAATAGTCGCCGAACATACCGGAATACTCGCTCTTCTTCATAATGTGGAACCCCTCGGGATCGATCTTCACGCCGATACGGGCACCCACCGGAGAGTGATCGGTGGTTTGAATCAACCACTTGAAGCCGCGGAAATCCACGATGATATCATATTGCATCCCCTTGAACGTCACGTTGGTGACAGTGCCTACCAACTGGCCCTGCTCCACCGGCACGATGTCGATATCCTCCGGGCGAATGACCACGTCCACCGGTTCATTTTCGGCGAAGCCGCCGTCCACGCAGGGGAATTCCTTGCCATACATTTTCACGACCCTGTCGCGGACCATCGTGCCGTTGAGGATATTGCTCTCGCCGATGAAGTCCGCCACAAAGGCATTCTTCGGCTCGTTGTAGATATCCTCCGGTGTGCCGATCTGCTGGATGCGGCCCTTGTCCATGACCACCACGGTGTCGGACATGGTCAGGGCTTCCTCCTGATCGTGGGTGACATATATAAACGTGATGCCCATCTGCTGCTGGATACGTTTCAGTTCGTTCTGCATATCCTTACGCAGACGCAGATCCAGCGCGCCCAGCGGCTCGTCCAGCAGCAGCACCTTCGGCCGGTTCACCAGGGCACGGGCAATCGCCACACGCTGCTGCTGACCACCGGAGAGTTGGTCGACACGCCGGCGGTCAAAGCCCTTCAGGCTGACGACCTCCAGCATTTCACCGACACGCTGTCGTATCTCGTCCTCCGGCACTTTTGCGATACGCAGGCCAAAGGCTATGTTTTCAAACACGTCCAGATGCGGAAACAGCGCATATTTCTGGAACACCGTGTTGATCTGCCGTTTGTGTGGCGGAACGTCATTGATCCTCACCCCGTCAAAGGTCACATCACCGGAAGTGGGTGTGGTAAACCCACCGATGATGCGCAGCGTCGTGGTCTTGCCGCAGCCGGAAGGCCCCAGCAGGGTCACGAATTCTCCGTTGCCGATGTTCAGATCCAAATGATCGAGCACCGTTTCCCCGTCAAATGACACGGTAATGTCTTTGAGTTCGATAATATGGTCCATGTCTGCATCCCCCTTTGCGGTGTATACGGTCCGTATCCGGTCCGTACAAAAGTTTCCCGTTGACCCCCCGAAGGGGCCGGTCGGACGAAAAACCGCAGTACTTTGAGCCACGCCCTCCGCAAAGGGTTTTTCACAGCCGTCGTCCCGCTTCCGGAACGCGGCTGCGGCGTCGCCTGATACCGCTTTGATATCCCAAGATGCATCCGCCGCAGGGGCGGAAAAGCGCGCTGCTGAAAGAAGTCCCTCCTTTACAGACAACATCTATCAATATAGAGAGTTTGAGAGAAAAAGTCAATATATTTTCGGATTTTCTAGAAAGAAACAGACTTTATCCCTTTTTACAAGCGAATATTGGTCATTTTGCTCGATAATCCTCTTTTTTTCTTCGGTTTCCTCCGGCTTGTTAGCGGATGGAAGCCTACCATTCCCCCGTGACATAGCCGCGCAGGTGACACATCGCCTCGGCCGCCCGGAGGATATCGGGAATCATCCGGCGGGCAACGGCCAGCAGCTTCGGACGTTCCTTCCGGTCATTAAGCAGATTCTGCGTCAGCTGAAGCAGCACGTCGCTGGTCATGTCCGTGTCCCGGAAATCCCCTTTATAAAACGCTTTGAGCAGCAACGGAAGATCGAAACGGGAACGGAACGCCGCGAATTTTTCAGCGGATACCCGGTCGCAGTCCATCAGTTCCCGCACGAATTCCTCCGCCGTGCAGACCCGCAGCTTATCGAGCCCATACAGCCGGGCGGCATGCTCGAGACCCTTGACCACATTTTCCCCCAGCTCGTCCCGCAGGCGCTGGTACTCCTCGTTCGGGAAATACATCCATTCCCCCGAAAACCGGCCGAACGCCTTCATCGTGTCGTACCAGCCCATATCCATCTTGGTGCGGGCGGTTTCGGGCCGGAACTCGAATGCGGTCCCCAAAGAGTCAATGGGCTTGATATACACGAGGTTCATCTTGGGGTCCAGCCCTTTGGGCAGCCCCACATCTCCAATGTTCACCACGATGATGTTGTCGGGGTGGCGGCGCATCATCATCTTCACCGGCACGTTGTCGATCACGCCGCCGTCCAAATATTTGTGGCCATAAATTTCGGGCTGTTTGAGACCGGGATAGGCAGAGCTGGCCATAATGTAATCCATCAGCCTGCCCCGGGGAATCTGATCCCGGAACAGGTGCCGGGGCTGGCGGCGGCTGAGCTCGAAAGTCACCAAGACGAACTCCACCGGGGA
>OGPT01003496.1_pt1 | contig 11179 bp, 8 predicted proteins | sample 1552951 | NCBI WGS metagenome assembly OGPT01 (sample SAMEA2580224, study PRJEB22360) | human gut metagenome | biome: human gut; feature: human-associated habitat; material: faeces | place: Denmark | collected 2008/2010
TGGGGTCGGTGGACAGGGTGGTCTTGCCGGTGCCGGACAGACCGAAGAAGATGGCAGTGTTCTTGCCCTCCATATCGGTGTTGGCAGAGCAGTGCATGGAAGCAATGCCCTTCAGCGGCAGGAAGTAGTTCATCATGGAGAACATACCCTTCTTCATCTCGCCGCCGTACCAAGTATTGATGATAACCTGCTCATGGCTGGTGATGTTGAATACTACTGCAGTCTCAGAGTTAAGACCTAATTCCTTGTAGTTCTCAACCTTAGCCTTAGATGCGTTGTAAACAACGAAATCTGGCTTGAAGTTCTCCAGCTCCTCAGCTGTTGGACGGATAAACATGTTAGTTACAAAGTGAGCCTGCCAAGCAACCTCTACGATGAAACGAACTGCCATTCTGGTGTCCTTGTTTGCACCACAGAATGCATCTACAACATACAGCTTCTTGTTAGAAAGTTCTTCCTGAGCGATCTTCTTTACTGCTGCCCATGCTTCTTCGCTTGCCGGATGATTATCGTTCTTATACTCGTCAGAGGTCCACCATACTGTGTCCTTAGAGTTCTCATCCATAACGATGAACTTATCCTTAGGAGAACGTCCGGTGTAGATACCAGTCATGACATTAACAGCACCCAGCTCGGTAACCTGTCCCTTCTCATAGCCTTCCAGTTCCGGCTTTGTCTCCTCTGCAAACAGATCTTCATAAGAAGGATTGTATACAACTTCTGTAGTTCCAGTAATACCATACTGGCTTAAATCCACTTTTGCCATTTTACATTAACCTCTCTTTTCTTAAATATCTGTATATAATTGGTGTCTTTGGGGCAAACCAAAAAGCTTCCCAATCTACCTATATTATTCCAGAATTTTCACTAAAAGTCAATTGCTTTTTTTACCAATTGGGCACATCTTTTTGCCAGTTTTTAGGCTTTTTTGTTAAAAAATTAACATTGTGTTTAAACGCCATATACAAGCTGTCCAAGCCAGATGATAAATGGGATTGTTGCAGCAAATAAAATCGTAGACAGAAGCGTTGCCCTCGCACAAAGAGCTGGTTCCATATCGTGCTGAATTGCATATACGCTTGTCAGATTTGCCACCGGACATGCCACATAAATCAACACTGCCATTCTTAAATTCGGATCTAACGGAAGAAGTGCCATCACTACTAACATTATAAGCGGGCAAATCAAATTTCGGATTAATGAGATCACATACGCTCTTTTTTCTGTCACAATCTGAAGAAGATTTCCATCTGCAAGCATAACGCCGACGATGATCAGCGCAAGCGGTGTTGTAATGCCGCCGATATTGGAGCAGACGGTCTGAATTGGTCGTGGAAAATGCACATGAAAAATCAGCATCAAAATGAGTACAAATGTGCTTATATTAAGCGGTGTTAAGAAAATTTTGGGATGAAATTTCTGCCTTGTAAAAAGAGAAATCTGAAGCGTGAAAAACAGCAAATTAAATGCAATAATTCCTGCTGCACCATAAAGTGTTCCCCACTCTCCCATTAACGCAATACATAGAGGCATTCCAATAAAGGTGCAATTAGGATATGTACACAGTCCCGTGTAGGCTGCACGCTTTTTTTCTGGCACCTGTTTTATTTTTGCATACAGCATACACCCAGCTGATGTAAGTGCCATACAGGAAAAAAGAAGCGCCACGGCAATGGCAACATTTACTATATCTTGTCCACTTGCCTCCATGCTACTTGCTGACAGCACTGTAAATGGAAGAATGAGTGATGAAACAAGTTTTGAAAGATAGCGCTGCTGCTCTTTTGTGATCAGATTCTTCTTTCCAGCCACGTAGCCGACGATTACATAGCCAAAGATTATAAGAATCTGCTCAAACACAATTTGCATTGACATAAAATAGTCCCCCTTGTTTTTTTGCAAATCCATTATACCGAAAGGATTCCCACAGCGCAATAAAAAACTCCCACCATTCCTTTCGGATGATGAGAGTCTTTTTTTCTATCAATCAATTTTAAAAAATCTTTTGCAGGCAATTATGCTGCATGTGTTCCGTTTGACGTGCCTGATGTCTTTGCGCACTCTGCTTCAAATTCACGCAGCTTTCTTGCTGCCTGTGGTGTAAGTGTCGTTGGTACCTGGATCTCGACAACCGCATACTGATCGCCGAAGACTTTGGAATCCTTCATTGATACAATACCTTTGCCTCTTAAACGGATCTTGCTGCCTGACTGAGTACCTGGTTTGATCTTGCAGATGACATCACCGTGAATAGTCTGAATGCGAGCCTCGCCGCCAAATACAGCTGTTGTAAATGGAATCTGCACTGTCGTGTATACATCCATTCCTTCACGACGAAATCCTAGCTTATCCTGTACAGTTACTTTAAGTAACAGATCACCTGTACGGCCGTTTCTTCCGACATTGCCTTTTCCTTTAAGACGAATTGTCTTTCCTGTATCTATACCTGCTGGAATCTTGATTTCAAGTGTCTGAACCTTTCCATCAGAACCCTGCAGACGAACTCTCTTGTTTGCACCAAAGGCTGCTTCATCAAAGCTAACTGTAACTTCTGCTTTGACATCAAGGGAATTTGCTTCATCTGCACCAGTTCCAAAGCCTGAACCATAATCGGATCCAAAGTCTGAATAACTACTGTAGCCATCTGCGTCCTGACCAAAACCAGAACCAAAGCCACTAGACGAATAGCTTCTTCTGCCTGAACTTCCAGTACCGCCAAAACCACCCTTAAAATGACCGCCGCCGAACAAATTTTTTAATATATCATCCATGTCGGCTTCATTTCCATTAAAATGATACTCCTGATAACCGCCGTTTTGGCCGGCATTCTTAAATCCACCAAAACCACCAAAGCCGCCTGCTCCACCGGAATAGCTACCTGAGTAACCATTTGCACCCTGACCAAAGCCTTCCTCAAATGCGGCATGGCCATACTGGTCATAAAGCTTACGCTTCTTCTCGTCACCGAGTACATCGTAAGCCTCATTTACCTCTTTAAAATGCTCTGCCGCTGATGCATCTCCTACGTTACTATCTGGATGATACTTCTTGGCTAATTTTCTATATGCTTTCTTTATTGCAGATGCGTCTGCACTGCGGCTGACGCCTAATACTTCATAGTAATCTCTTTTCATCACAGTTCTCACTCCTTTTTTATGAAACGCTCCAAATAAAGAGCTTCGTGCTTAACTGTTTCCAAATGGCAGAACGATATTGTTGTTCTGCTCTACATGTACTATAACACTTATTATTCTATCTGTCAATAAAATTCATAATTTATTTTGTGAAAGTTTTGCGATACCTACAGTTCACGCATCTATATTACGAAAGACCTTCACCTTCGGGCTTTGCCTCAATATTGGCTTCTATTTGAACTGTAGCGTCAATATCAATCACTTCTTCCCCACGATAATTCCATACATCTCTGGTCTTCTGTCGCGGAATAGTCCCCACTCGAGGCGCTTTTGTGCTAGCTCTTCCAAATCAAATTCGCTATAAAGAATTTCTTCCTGATCGCGTGATGCTTCGCTTATAAGCTCTCCTGTTTCGTCTGCAATAAATGATGAACCATAAAAATTTAATGCAGATGTCTGGCCACCATTTCCTTCGCATGGCTCTACTGTTTCTGTTCCAATTCGGTTTGCTGCTATGACTGGCATCAGATTTGCTGCCGCATGACCCTGCATGACGCGTCTCCAGTGCGGCATGCTGTCGCACTCTAGGATTGGTTCGGAGCCGATGGCTGTCGGGTAGAGCAAAATTTCTGCACCTAAAAGTGCCATGCTGCGTGCTGTCTCTGGAAACCACTGATCCCAGCAGATGCCAATTCCGATTGTTCCATAGCGTGTTTTAAATGCCTTGAAGCCTGTATCGCCCGGTGTGAAATAAAATTTTTCCTGATAATAATGATCATCCGGGATGTGCGTTTTTCGATATACGCCAAGCAGTGTTCCGTCTGCGTCTATACATGCTACGGAATTATACAGATTGTTGACATCCTTCTCATAAAAACTGATTGGAAGAACAACCTGAAGCTCTTTTGCAAGGCGCTTGCCCATCTGAACTGCCTTATTTTCTTCTACTGTCTTAGCATACTGATAGAAATCGTAGCGGCGCTGCTGACAGAAATATTCGCGCTCAAACAACTCTGGCAAAAGAATGACATTGGCGCCGTTTGCTGCGGCTTCTCTGACCATTTCTTCTGCATGCGAAAGACTCTCTTTGGGATTTGTGCTGCATTTCATCTGAATTGCTGCTGCTTTTATTTTACTCATGAATTTTCCTCTCTTCTCCACAAATATCGCGTACAGCGTCCGATTTCGCTATAAGGATATCATGCGCTGCTATTTCGTTTCAATCATCTTGGAATCTGCTGTGTTATGCAGTGAATATTTCCGCCTCCTGTCAAAATATCTCTCGCAAAAACAGGTATTACCTTTCGGTCTGGATTCCACTGCTGCATAAGCTGCACAGCTCGCTCATCGCTTTCCTTATTTTCACCGCCAAACACTGGCAAAATGATCGCATCATTTGAAAAATAAAAATTGACATAGGATGCTGCAAGACGCTCTCCAACTTCTCGCATATCCTCGCCTTCCTCAAATGTATAGCCGTCAAGATCCTCTTTTGTGATGCATATCGGATGATCCGGAATTGGAAGCTTATGAATAACAAGCTTGCGGCCTTTTGCATCTCGCACATTTTCAAGATACGATAAGCTTTGATGTGACAGCTCATACTGAGGATCATCTTTATTATCTGTCCACGCAAGCACTACCTCACCTGGGCGAAGAAAGGCACACACATTGTCTACATGCTCATTTGTCTCATCCTGATAAATTCCTCGCGGAAGCCATAATACCTTCTTGATTCCAAGAAAACGTGACAGCTGTTCTTCAATCTGTTCTCTCGAAAGATTTGGATTTCGTCCGGCACTTAACAGACAGCTTTCTGTCGTTAAAAGTGTACCCTCTCCATCGCTGTGAATGGAACCACCTTCTAATACAAATGGCGCAGCATCGTACCAGTCAAAGCCAAACTGATCTGCAAATGCACTGGCAAATACATTATCTTTTTCCCAAGAAGCATACAAACCATCTACATTTCCGCCCCACGCATTAAATTCCCAATTTACGGCTCGAATATCAGAATCACTAGCAGAGTTTGAACTTTGATCTGAACCTTCTTTATTTGAATTTGTAGTATTGTGTTCATTTGATTTAACAAAAGTAGGTGCCACATCTCTTGCCCATGCATCATCGGTATCTGCAAAGAAAAGCTCAATATTGTCCTGCTGCATTATGTCCGCGTTTTTATTTTCTCCAAACAGCTTTTCTTGTGCAATTGGAAGTGTTTTTTTCGTGACCGCAACGTAGACCTTCTCACTCTGTGCTATGGCTTTGATCACTGCTGCAAATGCATTCCCTGCCGCTTTTGCCTCATATCCCCACGAACCTGGGCGCTTTGGCCATATTAGAATGCAGCCCTGATGCGGCTCAAACTCGCCGGGCATGTAAAAGCCGTCCTCACTCGGAATTTGCTTTATCAATTTCATATAAATTTCTGATTCCTTCCTCTTTCTTAGATGAATTCTATACGCGTCAATGTTTGACGAAACCATTACACCGGTGGTGTTTCGTAACACCACTAAGAAAGTCTATTTTTGAAATCTTCATATCCAAAGCGCTTTACTGTCTCGATGGCTCCATCTTCATGAAGCAAGCAAATATCTGGCAGACCAATTCCATTAAATGTATTGTTTTTTACCATGGAATAAATTGCCATATCTTCAAATACAAGGCGGTCTCCCACATGAATTTCATGATCAAAGCTATAATCACCAATCACATCTCCAGCCAGACATGTCATGGATGAGAGGCGATATGTATAAGGCTTCTTACCAGCTTCATCGCCGCCTTTAAGCGGTGGGCGGTACGGCATCTCTAATACATCCGGCATATGACATGCTGCAGATGCATCCAATATCAGAATAGAAAGGTCATTGTCCACAATATCCTGAACCTCTGTTATCAGATAACCCGCGTTTAATGCAATTGCTTCACCAGGCTCCAGATATACTTCCAGATGATAGGTATCCTTTATTCGCTTTATAAGGCGAATCAGACGTTCAATATCATAGCCTGGTCTTGTGATGTGGTGACCGCCTCCGAGATTAAGCCATTTGATCTTCTTTAAATATGGTTCAAAAGACTTTTCAAAAGCGTTGAAGGTTGCCTCCAAATCATCAGAATCCTGCTCGCAGAGCGTATGCATATGAAGTCCTTCTATTTCTTTTGGAAGTGTTTCTGGAAATTTTGCGCGCACTACACCAAGACGTGAACCTGGTGCACACGGATCATATATTGCATGACCCTCCTGTGTGGAAAACTCTGGATTGACACGCATTCCGATACTTACACGATTCCCGTTTTCTCTCTGACTGTTATTATATTCAGAAATGATTTCTTTGTGCTTTTCAAACTGCGCAAAGGAATTGAAAATGATATGATCACAGATCGTTACAAGCTCCTTCATATCCTCTGTCTTGTAAGCTGGTGCAAAGACATGGTTTTCTTTTTTCATCTCTTCATATCCAAGCCTTGCCTCATAAAGACCGCTGGCGGTCGTACCACTTAAGTACGACCCGATCAGCGGATATACGCGAAACATTGAAAAAGCTTTCTGTGCCAAAAGGATATGACAGCCCGTCTCTTCTTCGACACGATGCAGACATTCCAGATTTTCTCTTAGCTTTTTTTCATCAACCACATAGGCTGGTGTTTTGATTGTTTCCCACATAGCTTCATTACTCCACGATCTGCGGATTTTCATCTACTACCCACGGCAGACCATAGCGGTTTAACATATCCATGTATGGATCTGGATCAAACTCTTCTACATTGAATACACCTGGCTTTTTCCATACCTTATCCATAACAAGTGCTGTTCCAATCATTGCCGGAACACCTGTTGTATAAGAGATTGCCTGGGAACCTACCTCGCGGTAGCACTCCTGATGATCACATACATTGTAGATATAGATGGTCTTCTTCTTTCCATCCTTAGTTCCTGTATAAATACAGCCAATATTTGTCTTTCCTACTGTTCTTGGTCCTAAGGAAGCCGGATCTGGCAGCAATGCCTTTAAGAACTGAATCGGAACGATCTCTTTTCCTTCAAAGTTAATAGGTGATGTGGAAAGCATACCAACATTTTCAAGGCACTTCATATGAGTCAGATAACTCTGACCAAATGTCATAAAGAAGCGAATGCGCTTTACGCCTGGAATATTCTTTGCAAGAGACTCGATCTCTTCGTGGTGCGGGAGGTACATATCCTTCTCTCCGACCTGCGGGAAGTTGTACTCGCGCTTGATCTCCATCGGCTTTGTCTCTACCCAGTGACCATTCTCCCAGTAGGAGCCATTTGCAGAAACCTCTCTTAAGTTGATTTCCGGATTGAAGTTTGTTGCAAACGGATAGCCATGATCGCCACCGTTGCAGTCTAAGATATCAATTGTCTCGATCTCATCAAAATAGTGCTTTAATGCATATGCACTGAAAACACTTGTTACGCCTGGGTCAAAGCCAGTTCCAAGAAGTGCAGTCAGACCTGCCTTTTCAAAACGCTCCTTATATGCCCACTGCCATGAATAATCAAAGTAAGCAGTGAAACCTTCATCCTTGCAGCGCTTTTCATAAATAGCTCTCCACTCTGGATCATCTGTATCCTCTGGCTCATAGTTTGCAGTATCAATATAGTCAACACCACATGCAAGACATGCATCCATAATGGTCAAATCCTGATAAGGAAGTGCAACATTCAAAACAGCCTGTGGCTTATAGGAATTGATTAATGCCTTTAACTCTTCTACGTTGTCTGCATCTACCTGTGCTGTTGTGATTACAGTCTTTGTGGTACCCTCAAGCTTTTCCTTTAATGCATCACACTTTGATTTTGTACGGCTTGCAATGCAGATCTCTGTAAAGGTATCGCTGTTCTGGCAGCACTTATGAATTGCTACACTTGCTACTCCACCACATCCAATAATTAAAAGTCTTCCCATCGTTTTGTCCTCCTGTTTTGTATTAATTTTCCTCTTCTTCCAGCATATCCTCAACATATCGAGGAAGCATAAATGCACCCTTGTGCAGATTCGTGGTGTAATACCACGTTTTTATATTGCGCTCCTTCCAGCGTTCCACATTTAAATCTGTCAACGGATGATATTTTTTTGACGTAAATCCAAACAGCCAATAACCTGATGCACATGTTGGAATATGTGCCTGATATACTCTGCTTATTGGAAAGCTGTGGCTTGCTTTTCGGTGCATTGCGCGGCATGTATCCTCATCTTCATCATAGAATGGACTTCCATGCTGATAAACCATGATGCCATCCTCTTTTAAAGCGCGATAGCAATTTCCATAAAATTCCTTCGTAAACAATCCTGCCGTATGACCTAACGGATCAATTGCATCATTTATAATCAGATCATATTGATCATTCTTTGAACGAAGAAAACGAAGACCATCTGCGTAAAAGACGCGCACACGCGGATCATCCAGACCTCTTGCATTGTCTGGGAAAAACTTCTTGCAGACCTCTACAAATACCTCATCTGGCTCAACAACATCAATCTCTTCAATCTCTTTATAATAAGAAAGCTCTCTTGCTACGCCTCCATCTCCGCCTCCAATTACAAGCACATGGCGCACATTTGGATGAACTGCCATAGGCACATGAACGATCATCTCGTCATATACAAACTCATCCTTCTCGGAAAATACAATGCTTCCATCGGAGCTGATAAATCGTCCAAATTCCTTTGAATCAAACACGTCTATTCGCTGGAAATCGGTCTGCTCGCCGAACAGCTGCTTTTCCACTTTCACTGACATTTTTACCTTGTCAGTATGATAATCTGAAAACCAAAGCTCCATTTTTTATCCTTTCAGCTGCCACATTTTATTCTGCAGCCTTATAATACATTTAAATACTCTACTGCTGGATCTTCCGTTCCCTGCATAGAACAGCCCTTTTCCTTTGCATAAAGTACATATTCAATAATTTCGTCTGTAATAAGCTCGCCTGGTGCCAAAATCGGGATTCCCGGCGGATAACACATGACAAATTCGGCACAAATGCGGCCAGATGTCTCTCTAATTGGAAGGCGTGTCTTTTCTGAATAAAATGCTGTCTGCGGTGATACAAGTACCTTCGGATTAATGTACTCTGTATTTAACATACTAGCCGGGTCCTTTGAATATAAACGCTTTATATCGGCAAGTGCACCAACAAGACGCTCTATATCCTGAATGCGGTCTCCGATAGAAATATAAGCTAAAATATTTGCTATATCACCAAGCTCAATCTGAATATCATACTCATCACGAAGCAAATCATAGACTTCGATTCCCGCAAGACCAATATCTCTTGTGTAAACAGAAAGCTTTGTGACATCAAAATCATAAACGCTTCCTCCATTGATTAAATCCTTGCCGTAGGCATAATAGCCGCCAATCGCATTGATTTCATCACGGGCATACTCTGCCATTTTTGCGACCTTTGCGAAGGATTCTTTTCCGCGAAGTGCCAGATTTCTTCTGGAAATGTCAAGGCTTGACATCAACAGATATGATGCACTTGTTGTCTGTGTCAGGTTAATGATCTGACTGACATACTCCCAATTTACGTTCTTTCCTGTTAAAAGGATGGAGCTTTGCGTCAGGCTTCCGCCTGATTTGTGCATGGAGACTGAGGCCATATCTGCTCCTGCATCCATCGCACAAACTGGAAGATTTTCTCCAAAATAAAGATGCGTTCCATGTGCCTCATCTACAAGCACCTTCATGCCATGTGCATGTGCCACCTTTACAATGGAACGAAGATCCGAACAAATTCCATAGTATGTCGGATTATTGACAAGGACAGCTACTGCCTTTGGATGTTCAAGAATCGCCTTTTCTACCTCGCTTACCTGCATACCAAGCGAGATTCCCAGACGATTATCCATCTCCGGATTTACATATACTGGAATTGCACCGCAAAGCACAAGTGCATTTATTACACTCTTATGAACATTTCTCGGTAAAATGATTTCATCTCCTGCCTTGCAGACAGAAAGCACCATACCCTGAACAGAGGACGTTGTTCCTCCAACCATAAAAAATGCATGATCGGCACGAAATGCCTCTGCCGCTAACTCTTCTGCCTCCTTAATTACTGAAACCGGATGACACAGATTATCAAGCGGCTTCATGGAATTGACATCAAGACTGACGCATTTTTCACCAAGAAGCTCGACTAATTCCGGGTTTCCACGTCCTCTCTTATGTCCTGGCACATCAAACGGAACCACTCTTCGTTTCTTTAGCTTTTCAAGCGCCTCATAAACTGGCGCGCGCATTTGTCCTTTTTCCATTTGCCTACAGTCCTCTCAATTTGATGACCTGTTTCTTTTATAAAAAAAGGAACAGGCTGCATCACCTGTTCCGTAAAGTCCTATGTATCGTTTTTTCGCACGCATGCTTTTGCCCAGATGTGCATCCGATTATTATTGACCGTTTCACAAGTGATGTTTCGACCGGATGAGCACACTACTGTGCCATGTCCCGTCAACTTATAAAATTTGAGCTTCTAACTCAATCAATAACGCAGTTTAAAAACCACAATCGGCAGCTGCCCCGCCTGTCCGTATGGGCTTAACCAATCTCTTGGTGGGCAAATATTTGCATGAAAATCATTTCTGCTTCATGTATTAGATTCCAGAGTCAAAAGGTCTTCTGACCCTAATATCATTTCAAGTATAGCATGGCAATTTTTGAATTGCAAGTTAAAAAATCTTTACATCTCATCGAGAAGTTTTCGGAACTCTTCCTGTGGAATCGGACGGTAATAATAATATCCCTGAATATAATCACAGTGGCTCTTCTTCAGGAAATCTGCCTGAACTTCTGTCTCGACGCCTTCTGCAACGATATGAATACCCATCTCATGTGCCATATCGATCAGGAATCGTAACATACTTTTCGTCTTTGGATTTGTCTCGATCTGGCAGATGAAACTCATGTCAATCTTCATAATATCGAAATTGTACTGCTGAAGCATACCAAACGAAGAATAACCGGTTCCGAAGTCATCCATCATGATCTTGACACCTTCTGTACGGAAGGATTCA
>OGPT01003498.1_pt1 | contig 11177 bp, 9 predicted proteins | sample 1552951 | NCBI WGS metagenome assembly OGPT01 (sample SAMEA2580224, study PRJEB22360) | human gut metagenome | biome: human gut; feature: human-associated habitat; material: faeces | place: Denmark | collected 2008/2010
CCGCAGGACGGCCGTAGGGGGCCGAAAGGCCCCCCAGCCCCGGCGCAGCCGGGGCGGCCTGCGGCCCGCCCCTCCCCTTGCGGAAACTCCGCCTTTATACCAAATACAATCCGTATAATTCAATCAAATTTATACTCTTTTCGACAGATCTCCCGCCCTCTGCCATTCGGCGGACCAGCATCTCTTGCCAAAAGTCCGCATCCATCGGGCCAAGTCCATGCAAGGGACTAGCTTGGGAAACGGCAGCTCGCCCACTCCTCCGCGGGCTTTGTGCCAGGCCAAGGAATCGGGGCGCAGCCCCCTCCGGCCTTTCTTATACATACTGTATTTTATTATCAAATTATACATCTATTCGACGGAATCCCCCATGGCTTTGCGATTACAAATGCCGTGTATCATTTTTGCCGCATCAAAACTCCGCAGAACAATCCAGTGAAAGAAAATCAAAAATAACATCGTCAACGATGGTTTACGCTTGGAAGAAGAGAGGACACCCCACAGTGGGGCGGGCTTACCCCTTAGGTTCATCTAAAGCAGGCCTTTACGACACATCGAGAGACACTAACTTACCCTCTTTGCCGCACTTCCCCCTACGACCTTTCCGCCGTCCACAAACCCCTTATCAAGATAAAATGCCGTTTCCTGTTATTCTGCGGCGGCCTTCACCACATCCTCCGCCAGCCGCTTTATGTCGTCCAGCGTCTGTAATTCCCCGGCACGGCGGCGCAGCTGGGCCGCCCCCCGCACCCCACTGATGTACCATCCACAGTGCTTGCGGGCCTCATGGCTGGCCACCCGCTCGCCCTTGTATTGCACGGCCAGGGTCATCTGCTCCACCATCAGCTCCATGCGTTTTTCCAGCGGAGGGGTCGGCTCATATGCCCCGGTTTGCAGGTACTGCCGCACCTGCCGGAACAGCCACGGGGCCCCCAGGGCGCCCCGACCGATCATGATGAGATCGCAGCCGGTGGTTTCGTACAGGGCCTTGGCGGTTTCGGGGCTCACCACATCGCCATTGCCAATGACCGGGATGGAAACCGCGTTTTTCACCTGGCGGATGATCTCCCAATCCACCGGGGGAGCGTACATCTGCTGCCGGGTCCTGCCATGAACCGTCACGGCATCAGCCCCGGCGGCTTCGGCCATTTGGGCAAATTCCACGGCGTTGATGTGGCTGTCATCCCAGCCCTTGCGGAACTTGACGGTGACCGGGATGCTGCTGGCCTCCTTCACCGCGCGTATAATGCTTTCGGCCCGGTCCGGCTCCAGCATCAGGGCGCTGCCGCTGCGGTTGCCGGCAATTTTGGGAGCGGGGCAGCCCATGTTCAGATCCACGCCTGCACAGGCGTGTTCCATCAGGACCTGCGCATCCCTTGCCAGGTATTCCGGTTCATGGCCCACGAGCTGTCCGTAAATGGGGCGGCCTGTAGGATTTTCATCAATGGAGCGCAGAATGTATGGCGACATCTTTTTATGATGGGCCACCGTCCGGAAATACTCCGTGATGAAATAATCCGGCAGGGAATTCAAGTCCTTCAATGTGTTGAGGAAAGCCAGATCCGTCACATCTTTCATGGGGGCCAGGGCCAGGAGCATGGGTCTGTGCATACCGTGAAAAGCTCCGGTTGGCAAGCTGTGATTGTCTTGACGAAAGAAGGAAAGTGTGGAAGCTGGGAGCATGAATCAGGACTCAACCCGCAAAGCCAGAGTGAATGTGAGACGGGCCGAAGTAATGGAGCAGGTGGAAAAGGAAATCCAGCAGCATTACCAGAGTGAATTGATTTCCCACATCCGTTCTGTGGGCAATGTGTACAATCTGGGCCATACGGAATTTTTTCTCGCCCGGGAGTTCGGGTTCTGCAACGGCGTGCGCCGTGCTATTGATATAGCATATGCGGCACGCAGAGTGTTTCCTGACCGGCGGATTTTTCTGATTGGGGACATTATTCACAATCCGGAAGTGAACCGGCAGCTGGAGGAAATGGGCATTCGAAAACTTCCCTGGAAGCAGTTGGATTCCTCCTATGACCGGGTTGCTCCGGACGATGTGGTGATTATTCCCGCGTTCGGTGTTCCCACTCCTTTCATGGATGCGCTGGAGGAGAAGGGCGTGCAGATTGTGGATACGACATGCGGAGACGTGATGAAGGTCTGGAAAAGAGTGAAGAATTACGCCGCCATGGGGATTACCTCCATTATCCACGGTAAGGCTACCCATGAGGAAACCAGCGCTACGGCTTCCCGGGCTCTTGGGGAACGGGGAAGGGGGAAATACCTGGTGGTTTACGATTTGGAGGATGCCCGTATCCTGTGCGACTACATCATGGGCCGCGGAGACCGCGAGGCATTCCTGAAACGGTTTGAAGGATGCTGTTCCCCGGGATTCGATCCCGACCGGGATCTGGAGGAGGTTGGCATCGCCAACCAGACCACCATGTTGAAAACGGAGACGCAGACGCTCCAGAAGATGGTGAAGGATGCCATTGTTCAGAGGGACGGGGACGATGATAATTTTTATGTGTTTGACACCATTTGCGGTGCTACCCAGGATCGCCAAGATGCCCTGTATGAACTGCTGAAAAATCCTCTGGACGTCATGTTTGTGGTGGGTGGCTACAACAGTTCCAACACAACGCATCTGGTGGATATTGCCAGGGAGCATGTGCCCACGTACTTCATTGAGTCCGCAGAATGCATCAAGTCCATCCAGTATGTGGATGCTTTTGATACGAAGACGCGGGAAGTGCGCCGCATGACTACGGAACCGGTAGTGCAGAACCTGGGCAAATCCCTGAAGGTGGGAATTACGGCGGGCGCCTCATGCCCGGCCAACCTGATTGAGGCCACCATCCTCCGCATTGCGGATCTGCGCAAGTAGCAAAACGCCTCCGGTTTGGTGAATGAGAAAAAAGAGTTCTCTTTCAACGGCGGCACGGCCGTTTTTTCCGTAACACGGCGCAGTTGCCTGGGCCGCGGAAGAAAGCATAGGGAAAACTGCGCGGGAGCGTTTCCTAAATTTCCAAATCTTCCGGTGTAACGGAACGTTGTTCCCGGGATGCAAGCAGTACAGCTTGTTCCACGACATATTCCGTATTGGAGTCAAAACGGTAGGCGTTGCAGTTGGGACACACTGCCGTAGTCAGGGATACGATGGAACCGCAGGCTTCGCAAACCTTGAAGTCCCCGGGACGGTCAATAATCAGTTTGGCTTTATCCAGGCGGGATTGCTGCATGGGAGTAGAAAATAAAACAAGCCGCTCAGCAGAACAGAGCGGCTTGCCATAAAGAATCGTCAGAAAACCGAAGTGAAAACTCAGGCGATTTTTGCGATGGCCTTGGCGGCCTTGCTCTTGTAGTTGGCTGCACGATTGGCGGGGATGATGCCAACCTTGGCGGCTTTGTCAACGGCTGAGGAGAAAGTGTTGTAGGCAGCAGCAGCGGCTTCCTTGTCGGACGTTTCCACCGCAGCGGCAACTTTCTTGCGGAGGGTCTTCAACTTGGAGGTCACGGCGCGGTTGCGGGCGGTGCGGGTTGCTGTCTGGCGGATGCGCTTGAGTGCGGATTTGGTATTGGCCATGTTTAAAAAAGGTTCGGTTTCCGTTTCGAGGTGGCAAAAACATTAGAATAACAGGACAAAATGTCAAGCTCTTGATGTATTTTTTAAGGCATTCCTTTCCTGCACGGGCTGACTGTGGGCTTTACCGGAAAAGGAGTTTGTGGCACTATATTCTCCCGTTATGAAGAAACGCGTGGATTTGCCTGAAAAAAAATATGAAGGATATATTTTTGATTTGGACGGCACCCTGGTGGACAGTATGCCGCTCCATTACAGGGCATGGCGTGAAGCCCTGGCTCGAGCGGGGGCTCCGGACCATGTGTTCCGGGCGGATGAATTTTATTCCTGCGGCGGAAAATCCGCCAATGATGTGGTGCGTTTTTTAAATGAACGGTACGGCATGCACATGGATGCGGCGTCCACAGCTGCGGACAAGCGCCGCATTTATTTGGAAATGCTGGAAAAGGAAGGCATGCAGCCTATCCGGGAAGTGGTGGAATTCGTGCATTCCCTGGGAGACGCCCCCAAGGCGATAGCTACCGGGAGCGCCATGCCGGGAGCGTCCCGGACTCTGGCTGCTGCCGGACTTTCAGGCCTTTTTGATGTGATTTTGACGCCGGATGAGGTGGAGCATGGCAAACCTGCTCCGGACATGTTTTTGAAGGCGGCGGAACTCCTGGGGGCATCCCCGGACCGTTGCGTGGTTTTTGAGGATGCCGAACCCGGCATGAAAGCTGCCGCGGCCGCAGGAATGGACTGCGTACAGGTCCGGCGGCCATCCCTGTCCTGATTCCTCTTTCCGGATTTGGTACGGAAGGGGATTCCGGGATTTTCCTCCTTTCTCCATGCCCTTCTTCCTTTTAAGGAAAAGGCTTCACATTGCGCCCGGAATGCGTTAGAACCTTTTTTCCTATTGAACAAATAAAATATTATTTGCACATGAGCACAAACGACAAAACATCATCCGCCCCGACGAAAACCCGCATGACAGGAGCTGAAGTGCTCGTGGAATGCCTCGTGCGTGAAGGTGTAGACGTCGTCTTTGCCTATCCTGGCGGCGCCAGCATGCCGATTCATCAGGCCCTGAGCCATCAGCCCAAGATACGGACCATCCTGCCCCGCCATGAACAGGGCGGGGCATTCGGCGCGGAAGGCTATGGCCGCGTTACGGGCAAGGTGGGCGTTTGCATTTCCACTTCCGGCCCCGGCGCCACCAACATGATTACCTCTATTGCGGATGCTTATCTGGACTCCACGCCTCTGGTGGCGATTACGGCTCAGGTCATGCGCTCCTTGATTGGACGCGGCGCCTTCCAGGAAACAGACGTATTCGGCATGACCGCCCCTATCGTGAAGCACAGCTATCTGGTGACGGAACCGGAAGAACTGCCCCGTATCATCAAGGAAGCCTTCTACATCGCCTCTACGGGCCGTCCGGGCCCTGTGCTGATTGACATGCCCAAGGACGTGCAGGAGGCCGTGTTTACACCGGACTTTGACATGGAGATGGATATTCCCGGCTACAACCCCGTGCTGCCCGTCCCTGCGGATAAGCTGGAAGAACTCATCCCGTTGATTGAAAACGCCAGGCGGCCTGTCATTTACGCCGGCGGCGGCATCATTTCTGCGGAAGCTTCCGGGGATCTTCTGGAATTTGCGGAACGTTCCCAGATTCCTGTGGCGACCACCCTGATGGGCATTGGCGCCATGCCGGAAACCCACCCTCTTTCCCTGCGTTGGCTGGGCATGCACGGAGCCGTGTTTGCGAATAACGCCGTGAATGAAGCGGATCTGGTTATTGCCCTGGGCGCCCGGTTTGACGACCGCGTGACAGGCGCCGTCAATATGTTCTGTCCGGAATCCACGATCGTTCACATTGATATCGACGCCAGCGAGATCAATAAAAACAAGAAGGTGGCGTATCCCATCCGCGCAAACGTGAAGGACGCCCTCCGGGTGCTCAACTCCGCTCTGGCCGCAAAAGGCTGGGAGCGCAAATCCTCCGTCTACACCCGCACTCCTGAATGGTTCGGCGTGATTGACGGCTGGAAAAAACAGTACCCCTTCTCCTATGAGGACCGCAAAGGGTATATCGCCCCGCAGGCTGTCATTGAGGAGCTCTACCGCCAGACGGCGGACAAGGACCCCATCATCTGCACGGGGGTGGGCCAGCATCAGATGTTTGCCGCTCAATTCTTCAAATTTGACAAGCCCCGCCGTCTGGCCACTTCCGGCGGTTTGGGAACCATGGGCTATGGACTTCCCGCCTCCATGGGAGCGTGCCTGGCTTATCCGGACAGACTGGTTGTGAATATTGACGGGGACGGTCCCATGCTCATGAATATTCAGGAGCTGGCAACCATTCATGTGGAGCGTCTGCCCGTCAAATGCATTATTCTGAACAACCAGCACCTGGGCATGGTGGTCCAATGGGAAGATTTGAAGTATGATTCCAACCGGGCCCAAACCTTCCTGGCGGACCCGCACGACAATTATGATCCTACCCATAAAACGGAAGATGTCATCTACCCGAACTATCCACTTATTTGTGCCGGGTTCGGCGTCAAGTGCGAGCGTGTGCTTCGCATAGAGGAGCTTCCGGCGGCTATCACTCGGATGATTGAATCCCCTGAGGCCTATGTCCTGGACGTCATGGTTCCCCATGATGTGCATGTGCTGCCGATGATTCTGGGGGGCATGAGCTACAAGGATGTGATTCTGGAACGTATTGCCGGGGATGGTTCCGCCAAAAAGGCGTCTGAACTGGGCAAGGAAATCCCGACTGCCCTGTAAGAGCGAGGCAAGCTTCTTCTATTGAGCCTTAAACAGGAGCCGTCCGTAAGGGCGGCTCCTGTTGCATGGCGGCGCAAGTGGAATGCAGGTCAGTTGACTGCCATTAGGGTGGCAGCAAGGCATGTATATAGATCCGGATATTCCTGTTTTCCGGTAGGTGAATTCCTGGTTTTGTGAAGGAATGAGGAAGATGTTTCTGGACGCAGTAAAAAAGAACGGTTAGCATCAATGAGCCAAATTGAGTGCAAGCTGGCTCGGACGTGAAGTAACTGAGGTTTTCTAAGATGATGCCACATCGGATGCTGCGCTTGCGCCAACCTCAAGCTCACAGAAAATTTCCGGGAATCCGGCGCATGCTGTAAGCGATTGAGAAATGTAGCTTGACAGAAAAATTCCCTTTGATCAGGCCTGACCGCATCTGGTTCTTGCATCAGGTTGGCGCAAGACCTTTGTTGCATGTTTGATACTCAAACCGTATTCGTCAGGCCGTCGCACCCACACGGGTGCGTGAATTGAAACCAACAAACCGATACGTCCCCCAAGTTGTTTCTTAGTCGCACCCTCACGGGTGCGTGAATTGAAGTTTTTATGTATGTTTGACATATTTAAATACGAATCGTTGTTTTATTAAGGGAGGGAGATATATTGAAATAAGGGTATTTGTTGCTGAAGAATGAAAGATGGATTTTTGTGTTTTTTGTTGAATGCAATATTTTGACGGAGGAAGTTGGTTTTTGGCTGATAGAGGAGAAATGACGGGAAGTATTATTGGACGAATATGAAAAGATATTGTCTGGTTTCCGGGTTATGTTTGTGCCTGTTCATGGGGATATTTTCATGTATTCCGGAAGCTCCGGAGCATAAGACGGAAAAAGATGCCTCAGCCATTGTTCTGGATGAGGATTCGGATATAATCTGGAGGAATTTTTCTTTGGGCTGCGTTTCATTCGATGATAAGGCTCCGCATAGTAAAGGTTCCCGCATTTTTCACCGATTGATTCCAGATACGGAGGTTTATATCCGTCAGTTGTCCCGTATTGTTCTCCATACGTTGTATGAGAGTCCTGAAGAATGTATTGTTCCTGTCCACCATTTGCGTTTCATGCTGGAGGATACCGATGGAGTTGCCTGCAAATGGGGAGGAAATGGAGAGGTTGCCATTTCCTGCAGCACGCGCCATATTGAGGGGTTGTTTAAAGATGATGATGATGCGACGAAGGTTTATTTTGAAATTCGAGGAGTCTTGTTGTATGAGCTAACCCATGTTTACCAACAGGAACCCCAGGGGATAGGTTCCTATGGAACGAACAGGGAATTTAGAGCATTTATCGAGGGGATGGCTGACGCCGTTCGTATAGCTAACGGGAGATTCCATAGAGGAGCTTACCGTCCTACAGGCGGCAGTTATATGGATGGCTACCTCCATGCAGGTTATTTTTTTGTGTGGCTGCGGGATTATAAAGACCCTGAATTTCTACGCAAATTGAACCGTAGTGCTCTTGAGGTCGTTCCATGGTCGTTTGATGGCGCCGTTAAATATGCTTTGGGCAGCGAGTATCATATTGATGAGTTGTGGCGGGAGTATCAAAGGGTAATGGAAGAGGAGAAATAGGGGCGCTTCATAGTTCAGGAGTTTTGATGGGATATCTAGACAGGAGGCTGGAATAGAAGGAATGGCCGTGGAGAGTGTTCTTAAGGCGTGGGTATTTCTCGTTTACCATTTTTGAAAAGCAAGGTCTGAGTGGCCCGGCAGAAAGACAGGATGCCTCATGCTTCGCAGTATTGGAATCCTGGGCGGGACAGGGTGCCTTGGACAGAGGGATGGGAAACGGTGAGGAGGAGCGAAGCCCCCATGCTGCATGCTGGAAACGGGAGGCAGGGATATTCTTTCGGCTGGACAAACGGAGGGACGGAAGACATTCTAGGCGTTCCATGGAGGGCATACGCTATTACAACCGATATACGGGCAGGGAGGAACGGGAGCAGGTACCGGGGGAGAAGTATATGCAATGGATTTACGGCACTGCTTCGGGGAAGGCGGCACTGCATGTCCTGATTAAACGCGGCGTTTTTTCCCGTTTGCTGGGTTGGTTGAAGAATCGCCCTTCCAGCGCCCGCTCCATTCCCTCCTTTGTGGAGGAGTACGGCATTAATATGGAAGATTCTCTCAAGGGAGTGGGGGAGTTCAGGCATTTCAACGATTTTTTCTACCGCCGCCTGAAACCGGGAGCTCGCCCTTTGGCCGGCGGGGAGGATACGGCCGTTTTTCCCGCGGATGCCCGGCACATGGGCTGGGAACGCGCCGACCGAATTAAGAACGTTTTCGTGAAAGGGCAGCGTTTTGACCTGCCTTCCCTTCTGGGGAGCGACACCCTGGCTGAGCGGTATGCGGCCGGCGCCGTCGTCTTGTCGCGCCTGTGCCCTACGGATTACCACCGTTTTCATTTTCCGGTGTCCGGGGTGCCCGGTCCCTGGACGAAGCTGGGAGGCCCGCTGGCAAGCGTGTCTCCGTATTGCCTGCGCGGCCGTCTGGCGTGGCTATGGACTAATAAAAGGAATTTGACCCTGATCCGGTCAGGGTTGTGGGGAGAGGTCGCCATGCTGGAGGTGGGAGCTACCGGTGTTGGGTTGATTGAAGAGACGTATGTTCCGGGTGTTTTCTCCGCAAGAGGGGCGGAGAAGGGGTATTTTGCTTTTGGAGGCTCCACGGTAATGTGCTTTTTTGAACCGGGAAGAGTCAGTTTGGCTTCCGATTTGTTGGAAAAGACGGAAGAAGGCCTGGAGCTGTTTGCCCGGCAGGGTGATATGATGGGCACGGCAGCGACATAGCCTCTGGGCTGGCGTGCCTGTCCCGCAATGTTTTGAGTAGGGCTCTTCCCTAAAGCCTGATGATGGAACGCCCGGGGATGGACTCCGGCGTTTCAGGGCGGATTTTCGGATTTTTTGATTTTCCGAAGTGCCAGGCGGGTTATTTCATTTCCGCAATGGCGCGGGCCATATCCGGAGCCTTGAAGGTAGAGGAGCCTGCCACCAGCACATCCGCTCCGGCCAGAGCGCATTGAGCGGCATTGTTTTGGCCAATTCCTCCGTCCATTTGAATGAGGAAGGAGGCGCGGTTTTCCGTGCGCCATTCGGCGGCTTTTTCCACCTTGTCCAATACGGAAGGCATGAAGGACTGGCCGCCGAAGCCAGGCACTACGGACATGACCAGCAGCAGGTCTATTTCCGCCAGGTAAGGTTCTACGGCTTCAAAGGATGTGGCCGGGTTGAGAGCCAGGCCGTTTTTTACTCCGGCTTCCCGGATTCGCCCGAGTGTGTTGCGAATGTAGTAGGAGTCTCCCAGTTCCACGTGAAAGCAGATGAGGTTCACACCTGCCCTGACGAAGCGGTCAAAGTAGTGGTCCGGCCGTTCTATCATCAGGTGGGCATCCAGAAAGCGGTCCGGCCCCACCGCTTTTCTGACGGCGGCGCAGATTTCCGGGCCAAAGGAGATGTTGTCCACAAAGTGGCCGTCCATGATGTCCAGATGCAGCCAGTCGGCGCCGGAGTCAAAGGCTCGCCGCGCTTCCTCCCCAATGCGGGAGAAATCAGCGGCCAGCAGGGACGGGGAGATTATGGTCATGGCTGAGGGAGGCTTTTCGGGATGTCAGTTGGCTACAATGTTGACGAGGCGGCCGGGTACGACAATTACCTTGCGCACAGTGACGCCGTCCAGGAAGGTTTTCACCTTGGCGGAGGCCAGGGCCTGTTTTTCCAGTTCTTCCCGGGAGATGTCCTTGGGCACTTCCAGTTTGTCCCTCAGCTTGCCGTTCACCTGGATGACCATGGGAACGGTATTTTCCTCCAGCAGGGCTTCCTCCCATTCAGGCCAGCTTTTCTGGCAAAGCTGCGTCTGGGCCAGAGCCGGGAAGGCTGTTTGCAGGCGGCTGTGTATTTCTTCCGTAAGGTGGGGGGCAAAGGGATTCAGCAGGGTCAGGAAAGCATCATAGTCCTGAACGTCCACCACATCCGCGGAGGTCATGGCATTGGTGCATTCCATCATTTTCGCGATGGCGGTGTTGAAGGACATGCCATTGATGTCCTCCGTCACTTTTTTAATGGTTTTGTGCAATTCCTTGCGTACGGCAAGCACCCCGGCTTCCGGAGCGTTCTCCACCAGTTTGGAGTTGATTTCCCATTCTCCTTCCTGATTTTCCCGGAAGGCCACGCGCCAGACGCGGGCCAGGAAGCGGGAAATGCCTTCCACGCCTTTGGTTGCCCAGGGTTTCACGTCCTTGAGAGGGCCCATGAACATTTCATATAACCGCAGGGAGTCCGCGCCATATTCGCGGACGATGTCGTCCGGATTGACGACGTTGCCGCGGGATTTGGACATTTTCTGGCCGTCTTCCCCCAGGATGAGCCCCTGGTTGACGAGTTTCTGGAAGGGTTCATTGGTGCTGAGGTAGCCCAGGTCAAAGAGTACCTTGTGCCAGAAACGGGCATAGAGAAGGTGGAGCACGGCGTGTTCCGTGCCGCCCACGTACAGGTCCACGCCTCCGGGGGAGCCGGCGGAACCCATCCAGTATTGTTCCGCTTCCCGGCTGACGAAGCGTTCCGTGTTGGCCGGATCCAGGTAACGCAGGTAGTACCAGCAGGAGCCGGCCCATTGGGGCATGGTGTTTGTTTCCCGGTGGGCCGTGGGCGTGTAGGCTATCCATTCCGCAGCCTTGACCAGCGGGCCGCGGGGGTCTCCCGTGGGGGCGAAGTCGTCCAGATCCGGCTGGAGTACGGGGAGTTCGCTTTCCGGCAGGGCGCGGTGGTGACCGTTTTCCCATACGATGGGGAA
>OGPT01003499.1_pt1 | contig 11176 bp, 7 predicted proteins | sample 1552951 | NCBI WGS metagenome assembly OGPT01 (sample SAMEA2580224, study PRJEB22360) | human gut metagenome | biome: human gut; feature: human-associated habitat; material: faeces | place: Denmark | collected 2008/2010
GCCATCCATGGCTTTTTCTCCGCTATACTGTTTTGTCTGACCGCATGGTCAGGTGGCCTCTCGAATATCTCCAGAGGCCAATGCGTTCTGGGACTCCCGCTTCCTATACCAGCGTTCTCTATATCATGGCGCCTCCATTATCCGCCCATACCACTGCCGAGATCCTCCCCAAGGTCGCAGGTGTAGTGCCACTCCACGACGTCGCCGTCCTTCACCTGGTATCGGGAACAGCCGTAGTTGGGATACCAGCCGTTGACGTTATACATCCACCCAGAGAGACTGCCCACGTCGAACTCGTATAGGTTATTGATCCCCTCTACATACGCGCTGTTATACATGGGCGTCCAGTTGGATTCCATGTGAATAGCGTTGTCACGGCATACGCGCTGGAGCACATCGAACACACTCTCGCCCTCGCTGAACTCTACCTCCGTGGCAGGAAAAACAATGCCGTCCGCCGGCACAAGAAACTTCTTGTTCTCCACGCACTTGTCCATGTTGTCCAGAATTGTCTCGCAGGAAATGGAAAACGTGCAGGTGTGCGTTACGGTGGTATCCATCGTCGTGTCCTGCGGCTCTACCGGGTCGGGCTTTCCCTCCGGGACAGGCTCGGTCATGTACTGATCCTTATCGACGGTGTCCTCCGGCTGCTCCACTTGTGTTTGGCCGCAGGCGGCGCAAAAAAGCAGCACCGCTGTTAAGAGCAGCAAACAAAACGACTTCTTTTTCATGTTGAAAACCTCACAAAAGCACCTTACGCAGGGACGCTTCCGCGCCCCTGCGTTGGTGTATTCAAGAATTACTCCGCATCTCTGCCATGCCGTTTTTTGCTGGTCACCGCCAGTGCGGCAATACCACCGACAGCCACCACGCCGATGACCACCCACAGCACCACCTGTCCACCACTGGAGGCCTCTCCGACCTCCGTATCGACAGGTGTATCCGTGTCGGCAGTATCATCCGACTTGTCGGTATCATCGACCGGCTCTTCGGCCTTGACGCCCTCCAGTTTCACATCCGTCATGTCATACAGGCTGGTCTGGCCGTTCAGTAGCCGGTAATATGCCACCAGTGCATAAAACCCCTGCTCCGTCGCCATGCCGTTGGCACTTGTCTCGGTGGCGAGGTGCTTGAATCCTCCGCCATTCACCGCGAAGCTGCACAGCGCGTCCAGCACGCTGACACCATTCTTGATGAACCGACTGTCCTTGGTCGGGTCAATGCCCAGTGCAGTCAGCGCAACGATGACCTGCGCGCAGGATTCGCTGTTGGCTGCGCCCCAGCTGGTGAATCCGCCGTCATTCTGCTGCACGGAGCTGAGCCAGCTCAGTCCCTTGTCCACAGCCTTCTTCGCGCTGCTGTTGCTTTTGTAGTAGGCTGCCAGCGCCTGGATAGCCATGGCGGTCATGTCCACATCGGCGTTCTTGCCGTCCAGGCTCCAGCCGCCGTCACTGCTGATCTGCGCTTCCAAAATAGCCTGTACCAGCTTGTCGCGGGTCACATCGCCGGCAGGCGTGTAGTTGTGGCTGTCCAGCGCGATCAGCGTGAATATCGCACCGTTGATGCCCTGCTTGGAGAGGTAGGACATCTCATTCAGCCCGGCCAGCAGGTCATGGCCGTCCACATTCGTCACATCCTTGCCGATGGCCGTCAGCGCCAGGATAATGCGGGCGTTTTCGGTGGCCTTGTTCTTGTCCAGCCGTCCGTTGCTGTCGATGTTGTCCTTGACATACTTGACCACAGCGTCATAGTAGCCCTCTGGGACAGTGCGACCACTGCGGGCCAACCCCAGCGCCATCCACTCGCCGCCGATGCTGCCCACGCTGGGCGTGCCCAGCTTTGCCAGATAGTCGCCGGTGGTCTTGTAGATGCTGTCCGCCTTCTTGCCCAGCTCGGCCACCAGCTTGGCGTAGGCCGCCTCAGCGTCCAGGAGCGTCTGATAGTTGGTCACCAGCTTCTTGTCCGCCGCGGAAAGCGCGTCATACGCGGCGCGTGCCTTGGCGATGACATCGCCCTTGGTCAGATCCACCACGCCGATGGCGTTGATAAGGGCGATGACCTCATCAGCGGTCTTTTTCTCCTCCGGCGCGGGGCCCATGTCCGCCGCCTCCAGCGTGTAGTCATCCGTGTAGTGGAACACGATGACGTCGCCCTTCTTCAGATACTGCTCACTGACGCCCAGCATGGGGTACTTGCCGTTCAGCGTATACATCCAGCCGGAGTTCTTGCCGTTAGTGAACTCGCCAATGGTCACACCGCCGTAGGTCACGCTCTTGATGTAGTTTCCGGTGGGGTTATCCCATGTTACGCCGGGCAGCTTCTGCAGCGCGTCCCACACAGTCATGTTGGTGGTCACTTCCACCTTGTGGCCGCTGACCCACGCGGTCAGGCCGCCCTTGGACAGTCCGTGTACCTGGCCGTTGTCGCCGTGGGCCTTGTCGCCCAGCAGGGTGATGGTCACGGTAATGTCCTCCGGCTCTTTATACAGCACGGTGACGACGATCTCTACCTTAGCCGCGCCGTACTGGAGCGTCACCGTCTGCTGACCGTGCTTGCTGCTGTCGTAGCCGGTGATCTTGAGGTCGGGATCATTCAGCGGTACATTGGTAGTCGTACCGTCAGACCACTTGGCCGTCAGCGTAAGGCCGGACAGATTCAGAGCATCGCCGACATAGTGCCGGTTTTTGATTTCGCCTCCGACAACAAGCTCGTAGGCAACGGCCTCTTGGCGGAGAATCGGCCCGGTCGCACCTTGAATCCAGTTGCGGAAGCTGGTTTTAGAACTGTTGAGCAGTGCAACAACGGTTTCATTTGTCAGGTCTTCCTTCGTGACACGCTTTACCAGTTTATCTGCGTCTTTACCTACAGGGTCATCAGTACGATTATAACCACCCCTTTGATCAAAACCGAAAATATCAGGGACTTCAATTGCGGTATTCACATAGCGGGTGTTGCTGTCTGTTTCGTGTTCGGCACTGGTATCAACGATAGCGATCTCGCCAATACCCTTAGCCGCACCGCTATCTTCGCAATAATAGTTGTCGCTGACCCAATTATACTTATTCAGCGACTGCATATAGCCAATGATGCCGCCAACAAATTTCCCCTCGCCAGTGGCTGTGATCGTACCGTAGAATACATTATCGACTACATCACCAGCACCATTGCCCCACGCTTGTACGACACCGGGTTCACCGCCGGTGATACCGCCGATTTTATCGGCGCCTGTAATGCTGCCGCTGACAAAGCAATTGCGGACTGTTGCCAAAGGCGAGTTCGGTGCAGACCAGGCATTATATCCCGAACCCAAAATGCCGCCGACATAATTGCCAGTAGCGATGACAGCGCCGGTAAAAGAGCAGTTTTGAATTTGGAATAGGCCCATAGACTGGCCTTTATTTCCGACTAGGCCGCCAACTCGGTTCTTGCCCTTTACCGTGGCAGAACTGGTACAGTTTATGAGCATACCATTGAACTCACCGCCAAATGAACCAATACCACTTTCGGCCCCGGTGTATCCTATCGTGACACCTTCCTCTATGGTACAATCAATGATATACACATAGTTCTTGCCTGACGCATAACCCCCGATAAAGCCCGACTTCAGGGTGGAAGAGCCTTTTAGCAAGCGGCAATTCTCGATCCGAATGGTTTCAGGAACATCGCCAACATTATAGTCGCCGTTGTCCCCATAATCAACCACATAGCTGTTTAAGAGGCCGTAACCATTGATTTCTTCACCATAGATATTAAGGTTTTTTACGACCGCATCCCGTGCATATCCAATCAAAGGCAGTCCGCCCTTTGGGATGATGATCTTATGCCCGTCGCCGTCTATGATCCCGCTGAAAGCATTGATATTGACGCCCCGATCGGGAAGGGCAGCGCCTTCCTTCAGGCTGCCCAGCGGCTCCCAATCCTGCGGAAGTTCAATATCATTTGCAAATTTGAAGTAGGTATTTCGGAAGGGCTTGCCATCCCCGTTGGCTACAAGGTTTTGCAGCGCTGCCAACTGTGCGCCCGTTGAAAGAATATAAGGATCTTTTTCGGTTCCGCTTCCTGTAACGCCTTCCGGCATTCCGCCAGTTACTTCGACCCGTACAATATCTGAGGTCACTTTCTTGCTGGTGATTTTGTTTTTGCCCGTACCATATGTATCCTGCACGACGCAGTAATAGTAATATATGCCGCCCGCTCCTGTGTCGGGAATGTATTCGTTTTTGTTTTTGCTTTTGTTTTCGACAGACTCCGCCCCGTCGGTGCTGCATTTAGTGTTTTTGTACCATGTATATGAAAGTTTGCCGCCTGCAGATCCTTCCGCCACGACACACAAAGGAGAAGCCTTGTTGCCCGTTTCGTATGTCGCTGAGACAGGCTGACTCGTGATAACAGGATCCTTTAGACTATTTCCCCTTACCGTGACAAGAAAGCTCGCCGTACTGGTATATTTTAAGCCATCCACCACAACGGATGCCTCAAATATGTGCTTGTTTTGCATTCCATTTGCAGGATTTGATGTGTCTATTTCAACCGTATTGGTTGTGCTGACGATTTTCCCGCTAAGAGTCCTCCATTGAAGGTCTGCGTCCGGCGCAGAAGCCGTTACCGTTATTGAATACTTCTCACCAATGTTCGTTGATACCATGGTGTTTGGTTTCGCTAGAGTCTTGCCGTTATAGGTTAATTCCGGAAAATAATCTTTCTCAATCGGGTCGAGCAGAAGTGTATAGGTGCGTCCCTCCACGCCCCATTCTTCGGAACCACGCGTCACGATAGTCACGGTGGTCTTTTCGGTGATGGTGTATGCTTTAGTTTTGACGCCATCCACCAACGCACATCCATTATGACCTATAGGATCAAGGAGAGCACTGACATTGCTGTTTACATTTGGCTTAACAGTTATTTCTTTGCCTGTTACAGCAGTAGCATAATACTTGAACAGTTCTATTTCTTTGTAAGGACGTGCGATGTTCGAACGATATGTGGGAAGGGGCTTGCTCTCTTCAACCCCTACTGTTTCAAGATCACAATACGGCTGCACAGATATATCGTAGGTCGCCCCATCAACATACAGCTGCATACTCCGTGAAAACATCAATTCCGTATCTCCCAAAGAAGGCGCACTCCCAACCGAATAGGCTTCGGCGGTAAGTATTCCTTCCTCAGATTTTGCTTCCCATGGAGAAGGGGCTATTTTATACGCACCCGGCACATAACTGTCGTATTTTAACGAAAAAATTTCCGTGTAGCTCTCAGGCGCGATTATTTTTATGCAGTGATTCCGATCTACGACACCACTCACGGGAATATAGAGCGTATAGGTTCCGTCCTCTGCTTGGCGCAACTCTAGCGAGGTCGTCTTGGTCGTGCTGACATCATAAAAAGAAAATTCGAGAGGGGACGGAGGTGTCTCCTCAATGCTTTGCGCCTCCATCAGGGCTAATGTTTCCGTAGTAGGCGCGGCGTCTTCTTGCTTTGAGTAGGCCGAAGAAGGAAGAGAATCTGTCGCACCTGTTTCTGCGGAGTCCTCACTGCTTGTGGAAACGTTCAGTTCCTCGCCGATGTACTCGACCTCGGCATTTTGCCCCACTGAAGGTGTTACCTCCTGTGGCAGATCATTTTCTGCGGCAAAAGCACTTACCGGCAGCAAGCTGAGTGTCAACACGGCAGCTAAAAGCAATGCCTGCGCCCTTGCCAAAAAATTCTTTTTCGTAGACATATTACACATACCCTTCTGCATTAATAGGGAGATGGGGCAGATTTCCCGCCCCATCTCCTTATCCGCTGTGATTATTTAGTTGTCGGTGTGAACCTCATAAATGGTATAGGGGCTAAAGTCGAAAATAATGACCATACCATTTACCAGTTCGACATTTGTACCATACACCTCAGCCGCGCTGATATTATTCAGACCCATGCCGTAGGCAATATTCCAACCTTGGCCGCTATACTTGTCGTAGACAACGCCGTTAATAGTTTCGGTATCGGGATTGTCATATACGGCGTAGTTGGGATTAACGCCATTGATATAGCCACCAGCAGGTCCGCTAACAGGATTTGCATCCCACCCGGCGACTACGTTGGAGAATATATCCACGTTCGCATCAAAGAACGCCGCAAGGATGGCATCCAAAATGTTCGGAGTCTTCAGGGTAGTTGCAGATTCGGGAGCCTCGTAAATCAGCTGCGTAGAACTGACATAATCCGTCGCGATAGTATTGATGTTAAGTTCATATCCCATGATGCTAAAGTTGGGGTTTGAATAGATCGTGCCGCCCTTATAAGCCGGGTATTCATTTATACCGCCTGTGGTAAACATACCCGTGGTGACGTACACCGTCACAGTGCCGCTTGTGTCTGTTGTGGCAGATGCCGGAACCACAAGGGCTACGAGCATCATGACTGCCATCAGCAGAGACAGTACTCTCTTCTTCATGTCATTTTCCTCCTTAAAAATTTTATAAACTCGTCATGTGCCATCATGACGTGCTTACCGGGTAACAGTTTGAGGACGGCAGGAGGGGTCGGCGAACCCCTCCCGCCCCTATGGAAAGCTGACAGTCTCTGTTCAGACTGTCTCGGCTTGACAAGGGTTGGTGTCTTTTTCGGCGGCGGCTTTCTCGGCCTCGGCTGCCTCCCGCTGGGCGCGGCGCTTCACGGCCTTTTCGTGGGCCAGTTGGCCCTGCCGCAGGTTCTTCTCGATCTGCTTCTGCCGCTTCTTCTCCTTGCGTTCGGAAAGAAACAGCGGCAGCAGCTTTTCTTTTTCCATGCGGTAACGCAGTGTGTTGTTAAGTTTAGGTGTGGTTTTTGGCCGGGGCAATCCTGCGGCTGTCATGGCATTATCCCAGCTGCCGAATCGCTGCTCGATAAACGCACCACCGTCGATCTCTGTGGGGCTGGGACTATGCCCCAGCGCAGCGGCACATACATTTAGATACTGCGTTAGGGCCGCACGAGTCACCCCGGCATTGTTCTCGGCGAACGCTGCATCCCGCGCTGTCAGCGAGGCTTTAGCTCGTTCGGCGACCTGACCATTTAACCAATTTTGATAGTCAAATCGTTGGCGTGGATCTCTGTTTGACATATTTTCCCCCTCAATGATGACAAATGCCGCCTCTTTCAGCTAAACTGAAAAAAGCGGCAAGCACCCAAAATAGAAGTGCGTAAACAAACTATGATAGCTGTCACAACAAGCACTCCTGTCACAACGCGTGGAGAATCCGCCCACCGCTAATGGCCCTAATCATACAAGTCTCCCGCCTCGCGCCACGGAGCTGCTGCTCCTCGTTTGCTACCTACCTTCTCAAGGGGCATCCCTCAATGGCGGACTTTCGTCCAACAGCTACTGCTGTTTTGGTGCATTCTTGCGCCCACGGTGCCGTTCGCGTGGGATTATTATTCCCGTTCCTTTTATACAATTACCTGACCGCGCACAGAACGCAGTTCGGATAACCGCTGTAAGACATCCCAGGGCCTATGAAGCTTTTATGTGTATCAGCAGGGTATATTAAGGCATAATACAGAAATGTAATGGCCTTCCTGCCGCACTTCCGCAAAGTAAACTAACTTTGCGGAACTCGCAGCTCATAAACGCTGCATGAGCGCACTACCCATCAATTGTGTTGGTATAAATGTTTCTTGTACGGGTAAAAAGCAGATGTTTTGTACGGCCTGTGACTTATGGGCTAATGATGGGTGATGGTACAGATTCAAAGTCGTCTTAATATCTGAGTGTCCGAGCATTTCGCTCACACTTTTTACATCTATTCCCCGTTCAACACAGCGAGTTGCATAGGTGTGGCGCAGAATGTGAAAATTTCGATAGTGAATTCCACATTCCTTTAAAAACAACTTGTACTGGTATTGACAGGTGCGAGGGGCCATAGGTGCGTCCGTGCCTGTCATCAAAAAGCTGTCTATTGAATTAGAAAGACGCACTTGTTTCAGCAACGCTAACATATCTGCAGGAATGGGTATCCGTCGTAGGGATGATAAACTTTTAGGGGGCTGGATCACCAATTTGCCCACTCCATCTACGGTCAATCTCTGTACTGTGCGCTGGACAGAAATTACTCCCGATGAAAAGTCAATATCAGACCACCGTAGCGCACACAACTCTCCTAATCGCAAACCACTGTTCAATGTCAGCAAAATAGCTATTCCTAGGATACTCGGTACATCAAGTACTCTATTGGCAATGGAGTTTATCTCCGCATCCGAAAAGATTTCCGGCATATTTTGCCGATACTTCGGGAGTTTTGCACCATGTGCAGGACTGCTGCAATTGAATGTAGTCTCTGCATACTTTAAAACGCCCTTCAATAATGTGCCTATATCTTTCAACGTCTTCTGTGACAGCTCGCTATCTATCTGTTTTTGCTGCAGAAAAGATGTGAATGCTTTTGTTGATAACTGATCTACACATACACGGCCCAACGATGGGAGAATATGCTTTCGCAGCATCTGCTCATAGCGCAGGTAAGATGAGAGCTTTATAGTGTTTTCCTTTTCGGCCAAGAAGCCTGTTACGGCCTCTTGGATAGTGACCACACCTCTTTGCTGAATGGCATTCTTCTCAGTTTTAGGATAACCCCTGTAGCGTGAATCATTGCTCCTAATAATTATCTGTTCTGAGTTTTTGGCCTTAGATGCCTTGCGGATGTAGATGCCTCTTTGCGACCACTGCCGTGTTCCTGCATTACAATACTCTCTTTTGCAATGCTGCATAGTCATCCTCCTTTGCCTATCAATCTCAAATTTGTCTACAATATTCGAATGTTGGAGAACTTCCATTAATCAATCGATTATTGCACTTTCCTGTTGACTTCTGCCAATAAGTGTAGTACATTTATACCACAAGATGCTCCGCAAAGTTAGTTTACTTTGCGGAATTTTTGTATTCGTCTTTCTTAAAACGCATTAAACCTCCTATTGCTCTAGTAAAACGGCCAGCAAGCTTTTACCAGCATATTGCAATAGGAGGTTTTACTCGTGTTAAAGATTTTTTCGTTCCCTTGTTAGAGCTGTGGTTTTATTTCTTTGCCTAAAGATGTCAAAAATGCCCCGCCGCAGGAAATCCCTGCGACGGGGCATTTCGCATCAGCCGCCCTTGTGCCACAATTTGTACTTATGAAAATGTGGCCATGGCCCGGTTTTTTATTTCTTGATAAGCTCTTTCACCAGTCCGGCCACGGTCAGCACCACACCGCCGATAAGCATGAAGTCCGCCAGGTTCCACACCAGCGCCCGTTTTTTGGCCTTTCGGTGGGGGAATTGCAGATAGTCCGTCACGCTGCCCCGCCGCAGCCGGTCCCATTGGTTGCTGATGCCGCCCAGCAGCACCGACAGAATGCCCAGCTGTGCCGCGAAGGCCCGCTTGCCCAGCTCCGGCAGCAGACACGCTGCCGCCGCCAGCCATACGCCCAGCGGCAGCCAGCGCAGCAGCTTCTCGTGCTTCTGTCCCAGCCCCAGAAAGAACCCCCGGTTCTCCAGATGGGTCAGGCGCACATACCGACGCTCCCATTTCAGCTTCCCCGTCCGGGACAGATATTTCAATATCCGGTCGGCGGCAAACAGCGCCGCCGCAATGCCGATGGCCATGTACATCCGTTACCTCCGTCCCCGCCGCACGGTAAAGCCGAACACCAGGCCGCACAGGCCGCCTACGATGTGGGCGATCTGGGAGACGTTGTCCTGCTTGAACAGTCCGTCCATGATCTCGCCGCCCAGGTAGAAGATGACCACCAGAATCAGCGTCACGGGGATCTCGCCCTTCCGCGCCGCCGTAAAGGAGGACAGCACGATCATCATGAACACCACGCCGCTGGCGCCCAGCAGCGCCGTGTGGGGAAAGAAGATAAAATTCACCAGGCCGGTGACCAGCGCCGTCAGCGCGATCATCCACACCATGGTGCCGCTGCCGTATTTCTCCTCCAGACCGGGGCCCACCAGCAGCAGGAGCAGCATATTGCCCATGTAGTGGTCATAGCCGGAGTGCCCCAGCACATGGCCGAAAAAGCGTACGTATGTCAGAGGGTCGGCCAGCGAGGACCGGTATACGGAGAAATACTGCGTCGTGGCGGCACCGTTGGTCCAGTTGCCCAGCAGCAGGGCGATCAGGCTCAGCAGGGCGAAGGATAATATCACCGGCGCGTTGAAGCGAATAATGATCTTTTTCAAGCAGGATACCTCTTTTCAAATACGTTTGAAAAGAGTATACTATACATTCAGAAAAAAGTAAACCAAGGAGGGCCTGTGCCGTGAAAAAATGGGTGAAGATCATTCTCTGTGTTCTGCTGGCGTTGTTGCTGCTGGCGGGCGGCTATGTGGCCTATGTGTTTATCGACTATCACCGTATCGGCGACCAGATGCTGACGCCGGTGCAGTCCACCGATGCCGCCCGGTCCGTCGATACGAATACGGCCTATACGGTCGTTTCCTGGAACATCGGTTTCGGCGCTTACGAGGACGACTACGGCTTTTTCATGGACGGCGGCACGGAATCCCGCGCCTGGTCAAAAGAGCGCCTGACGGCCAATATGGAGGACCTGGGTTATTTCAGCTCCGTGCTCCAGGAACGCGGTCTGGACTATCCCTTTGCGCGCGTCTTCCAGGCGTCGCTGACCGTAAACCTCTGACCGATGACAAAACGCACCGTACTCCTTTCCGCGCTTCTCCTCTCCTCGGGCCTCGTGTCGTGCGATTTTCTCGACATCGACACCCCGGGCATCGTGAATAAGGACAAAATGTTCGAGAACGAGCAGGGATTCATCGACGCCATGAACGGCGTCTACGCTTCGCTGGCCGACGGCGATCTCTACGGCGAACAGCTCTCGTTCGGCTTCGTCGATGAGATCGCACAGCTTTACTACAACGACTACGAGGCCAGCGAAACGGTGCTCAACCGCACGTACGACCTCAAATACCGCGACGAGGACGTGCGTGCGAAAGTCGATGCCGTTTGGTCGCGGGGCTACAACGTCATCGCCTCGGTGAACAGCGTGCTCGACAATGCCGCAGGGCGGGACTACGCGATTCTGCCCCGCATCCGCGGCGAGGCGCTGGCCATCCGGGCCTTCGTGCATTTCGACCTGCTGCGGCTCTTCGCTCCGAACATCGGGCGCGGCGATGAAAAGGCGATTCCCTATGTCGAGCACTTTTCGATCGACCCCGTTCG
>OGPT01003504.1_pt1 | contig 11164 bp, 9 predicted proteins | sample 1552951 | NCBI WGS metagenome assembly OGPT01 (sample SAMEA2580224, study PRJEB22360) | human gut metagenome | biome: human gut; feature: human-associated habitat; material: faeces | place: Denmark | collected 2008/2010
TGTTTTAGCAAATAGTGATTCTGAAGAAGATCAACAATTAAAATTAAAAGTAAGAGATGCTTTACTTTCATATATGAATACTTTATCTTCAAATTGCAATACAAAAGAGGAAGCTATACAAATTGCAACTCAACATCAAAATGAATTTCAAACAATTGCTGAAAATGTAATTGTTGAAAATGGTTACAATTATCCTGTTCAAATAAAAATTAATAATTTTTATTTTCCAACCAAATCATATGGAGATATTTCATTACCAGCTGGATATTATGATGCTTTAAGAGTAGAAATTGGTAATGCAAAAGGGAAAAATTGGTGGTGTGTAATGTTTCCATCTTTATGTTTTATAGATATCAGCTCAGGAATCGTTGATTCTGAAGGAAAAGAAAAACTAGAAAATAATTTAGATTCAGAATCATATGAATTAATTTCAGAAAGCAAAACTTCAACTGAATTTAAACTAAAATTTAAATTATTAGAAGTATTTTCACATAATGGACTATTCACTGCAAAAAATTAAAAATCTATTGTAATCTTTATTCTTTTATGATATATTTTATGTGATTATTTTAAATACGAGGAGGAATACTTTTGGAAAAACTAGTAATAACTGGACCAACACATTTAAATGGAGAAGTAACAATAAGTGGAGCCAAAAATGCAGCTGTTGCTATATTACCAGCAACACTTTTAATAGATGGCGTTTGTACAATAGAAAATCTTCCTAATATAAGTGATGTAAAAATGTCATGTAAGATATTAGAAGGTCTAGGAGCAAAAATAACATGGATTACACAAAATGAGATTATGATTGATACACGAAATATAGATAAAACTATTGCATCAGAAGAATTAACAAGAAAATTTAGGGCATCTTATTATATAATTGGAAGTATGCTTGGACGTAAAGGTGCTGTAACTGTTGGAATGCCTGGTGGTTGCAAATTAGGTGCAAGACCTATTGACCAACATATTAAAGGGTTTGAAGCCTTAGGAGCAAAAGTTGACACAACTCAAGGAAAGATTACAGCTAAAGCATCAAAATTGGTTGGAACTTCAATATATATGGATGTTGTTTCTGTTGGTGCAACTATTAATGTAATGCTTGCTTCTGTTCTTGCAGAAGGAACGACTATTATAGATAATGCTGCTAAAGAGCCTCACATCGTAGACGTTGCTAATTTTTTAAATACAATGGGTGCCGACATTCGTGGGGCTGGAACAGATGTAATTAAAATTAATGGTGTAAAAAAACTTACTGGTAATGCAACATATTCTGTTGTTCCAGATCAAATAGAAGCCGGAACATTTATGCTTGCAGCAGTTGCAACAAAAGGTGATATTTTAATAAAAAATTGTATAACAAAACACTTAGAATCAATAACTGCAAAAATCACTGAAATTGGTGGTCAAGTAGAAGACTTTGGAGATAGCATAAGAGTAAAATGTAATAAAAGACCATCTAATGCTATTATAAAAACACTTCCTTATCCAGGTTTCCCTACTGATTTACAACCACAAATGGGAGTTGTTTTATCAACTGCTAATGGAACAAGCAGAATTATAGAAAGTATTTGGGAATCAAGATTTCAATATACTGATGAATTAAACAAAATGGGAGCAAAAATTACAGCTCAAGGAAAATCAGCATTTTTTGAAGGTGTTGATAAATTATATGGTGCACCTGTTTATTCAACAGACTTACGTGCTGGTGCAGCATTAATTATTGCAGGAATTACAGCCAAAGGAAAAACTGAAGTTTACAATTTAGAACACATTGATAGAGGATATGAAAATATTGAGCAAAAATTCAGAAATCTTGGTGCAAGAATTGAAAGAGTAACAGAGTAATATTAGAAAGAAGAAATACATATGCTAAATTTTTGTAGTTTATATAGTGGAAGTAGTGGAAATAGTTTATTTGTCGAAACAGAAAATACAAAAGTATTAGTTGATGTTGGATTAAGTTGTAAAAAGATTGAAGAAGCTTTATCTACTATAGAAAAAGATCCTAATTCTATTGATGCAATACTTATCACCCATGAACATTCTGATCATATAAAAGGTTTATCAACAATATCACATAAATTTGATATTCCTGTTTTTGCAACAAGAGAAACATTTGATGCAATGCCAACACAAACTGAAAAAATATCAAATAAAAATATTAATTACTTTTATCCTGATGAAAAATTCAATATAAATGATTTAGAAATTACCCCTTTCAGTATTCCACATGATGCAGCAAATCCATGCGGATTCACAATAAATAATGAAAAACATCAATTAAGTATTGCAACAGATATTGGTCATATGACAAATGACATTGTAAAACATTTAGAAGGTAGTGAACTTTTACTATTAGAATCAAATTATGATACAGAAGTACTAAAATGTTGTAAATATCCATTTCATTTAAAAGCTAGAATTGCTGGAAGCACAGGACATCTTTCAAATACTATGTCTGGAAAAACAATTTCTTATTTATTAAAAAATAGCAATTTAAATACAGCTATTCTTGGACATTTAAGTAAAGAAAGTAATTTTCCAGAACTAGCATATCAGACAGTCGTTGATGAATTACTAGCAAATAACTGTAACACAGATTCGGTAAATTTATCTGTAGCAAGTAGAGAACTACCAGGTAAATTAATAAAATTATAAATTATATATATAGGCTTAAATAGAGCCTATTTTTTTATGGTATTGTAAAGAGAATATACAGGAACAATTAATAATATTGGTCTTTTTTCGGTAATAGTAAATTGGGGGCCTATTATTGAAGAAAATCTATATGACAAAAAAGATGTTTTTCATCTATTATTATTGATTTATGGGGAAATAGTATATTCCCTTTACAAGATTAAAAACTTATTTATTAGAAAAGCATTTTTTAATATCTTCTTGCTAATCTACAATTATGTTACAACATATCTTTTTATTTGTCAATAAAAATCGTTCGACGGCAATCGACAAAACCATATACATTTCAGTATTTTCAGCATATACGTCTAAAAAAATTTGTTACAAATTATTATTGCCGAAATAATTCCAGTTATATCTGCTAATAATGATGCAATCAAAATATAACGTGTTTTTTTTACTTTAATTGAACTTGTATAAACAGCAATCGTATATAATGTTGTTTCTGTTGCTCCCATTATCACAGAAGCTATCAATCCTATTTTAGAATCTACTCCATTTTGTTCAATTATATTTATAGCAATTGTCATTGAAGCACTACCAGAAATTGGTCTTAATATTGCTAATGGGACTATTTCTTTTGGAAATCTCATAATTTTTAATACTGGAGATATTATTGTTATTAAGAATTCTATTATTCCAGAACTATTTAATAAACCAATTGCAAAAAATAATCCTATTAATGTAGGAAAAATTTTTAATGTTATTTCTATTCCTTTTATTGCTCCTTTTATAAATAAATCAAAAATAGGCTTTTTTTCTATAATTCCAACAAAAACTATTATCAAAATAAGCATTGGTATTGATATTATCGAAATATAATTTATAATCTTAATTTTATTCACATCCTTTTTCAGTTATATGTATTATCAATTTTGTAGCTACTATTCCAACAATTCCAGCACATATCGTAGAAAACCATACAGGAAAAATTATCTTTGTTGGATCATTAGACCCTAATGATGTTCTAATAGCAATTATAGTTGTTGGAATAATTTGTAAAGAAGATGTATTCAAAATTATTAACACCATCATATTATTACTTAAACAATCTTTATTATGATTTTCTTTTTGAAGTTCTTCCATAAGCCTGTTTGTTTCCTTGTCATCAAACGGTTCTGCCAGTAACGTATGCAATTCCACCTCGACATGTTTCTCGGTCACATACACTTCGTGATGATTAACCGAATGTGCCGGATTTTTCACAAAGCCAAGGTTTTCCATCCTTTCTCCCGCTTTCGAAAGCTGTGCCGGATTCGTCAAAAAAAGATCGACATCTCCGCTTTTCCGAAGTTCCGGAACCGGATAAAACTCTGCCGTTGAGGCACCTTTCAAAAGAACCACATTCACTCCTGCTTCCTGCAGGGTGCGAATAATCCGGTGTTCCAGATAAAGCAGATGATAATTCTGCCGCACCGTCTTCCTCGCTTCTTCCCGGATGCATATTTTTACATTTTCCGGAATTTTTCCACATTCTTCCGGTTCGTCTAAAAGCGGATCCAGCAAAGGAAGAACGGCATGCTGCTTTGCCAGTTGCAAAATACTGTTCCAATCCTGCTCTCCGTCTGCTTCGATTGGATTCTTTGCTCCGAGAACTTTTGCCAGTTTGGCAAACAACCATTGTTTTTCTTTGTTCACGACGTCTTCCTCCGTTTTTTTATTAGTGACATAATCTTCTCCCACAAGAAACAAAATTCCTTTGTACGCACATAACATACCAAAAAGATTACATTGGGAACCACCACACATATGCATATTCTCTTAAAAAATATCTCTGCCATGCTTCCTCCCATCTGCCGGCATGAAATGTGAGTCAACATCCCGGCGGCAAACACGATCCCGGTATAAAGTGCATATTTTACAAAATAATGAACCACCGAAACTTTCAGGGAATGCCGGTACAAAACCAGCGGCTCCACCCAAAAAGAGGTAAGGAGGGTACTGAAAAGTGTTCCTAAAAATACGCCAAACGCCCCACACTCCTTAGCGAGTACTATTGAAAAAACAATATTCAGCAAAGCGTTTGCGATGGATTTGTAACGATCAAACCAAAAGAGTCCGAGTGAATCCCGGAACACCAATGCTGCCTGGCGCATTCCCAGGATAAAAAAGTTCAGACACAAAACAAACACAACATTTTCCGGGAATACATATTCTGCCCCAAAACTAAACTCTACAAACAGATTGATCAGTTCATACAGACAGATTGCTGCAAAACCATACATCCATTGTCCGACAAAAAAGGAACTGGCAAAGACTTTACGGATCCGTTCTTTTCCCTGCGTGACACCAAGATTTCCGACACTTGCCGTAAGTCCCTGAAACATTCGAGTCATGATTGAATGCACCGATGCAATGATCAGATAATAATTGGAATAGCATCCTACACTGATCAGTCCTACCATCGCTGACAGGATAAGATTATCCGTATTATTTACCAGCACATCCCCGACTTTATGCATGAGCATCGCCCGGATATTCTGGTAAATACCACTTCGCTCCTCTTTCGGGATCGGCTTTATGTCTTTATCTTTTAAAAACGGATACAAACGGTCCGCTTTGTAAGAAATCCATATATTGTTACCAATTGTTGCCAGTAACATCATACACAAAAACAGGTAGAAATTTTGGGTTGTCAACAAAACCGTGACCTGCAGTGCGTCCTGTACGAGAATAGAAACCGTCATGCTGATCTCCCCCAGATAACTGAGTTGGTGGGCATCCAGCATGGATTTCTTATAAATAAGCAAATACGAAAACACAGAATTTGCCAGGTAAAGAAGATAGATCGCGATCAAATGGTCGACCGATTCATATCCCTTCACAAGAAAATCCATAAACGGAATGACAGCAAGTCCGGCTGCCAGCACGAATCCTCCCATAATATGGTAAATTTTGCGGTACAGCTGCATCAGGGATTTTTGTTTTTCTACGTCACCCTTCGCAACCGGTTCATATAAGGCATAAGTAATTGCCGTTCCCACGCCAAATTCCGAGAGAGAAAATACATTTAAAATATCCCAGAACAAACCATTGATCCCCACATAGGTCTGGCTGAGGCAGTGCGTGAACACCACTCTTGTGATAAATCCGGTCAAAAGCGCGATCATCTTTGCAATCATCGCTGTCGTCGTGTTTTGAACCGAATGCTCTGTTCTGCTTTTTTCCTCCATTTTTTAAATTCCCTCATTTCTTTCTCGTAATTTCCTTCCAAATATGATAAGATAACTTTGAAAGGAGTTTATTATGTCAAAAAAATCTTATTTAACATATATTATCCTGCTTATCATCTTGATTATCGGTATTGGCATTATGCTCTATACCCACTTTCGCACACCTTCCTTTGAGGCAGCAAAGCAGTCCGAGTCCACGGATGCCGTCAGCAATCCCTACTGTGGATTTTATCACCTGTATGGCTACCAATTATCGGAAGAAGGGAATACCCCTGCCAAAAAATGGGTATCCTCTGTGCTTGCAAACGACGATAATTACGTTGTCCTGCTTCAGATCAATCTGGTGAATTACAAAAATAAACCAATCAGCGATTCTGCTCTATCACAGTTTGACAGCATTATATCATCTTTTGCCGCAGCAAACAAGCAGATCATTCTACGCTTCTTATACGACTGGGACGGAAACGCACTTCAAAGTGAACCGTCTTCCATCGAACAGGTTTCCAGCCACATGGATGACGTTGCCCCTGTCGTAAACGCACACAAAGACGCTGTCTTTCTGCTTCAAGGCATTTTTACCGGGAACTGCGGAGAAATGAATCAGACACATTATGGTTCCAATGATGATATCCGTAGTCTGATGAAGGAACTTTCTTCCGTCATTTCTCCGGAAATCTATCTTTCCGTCCGCACCCCGGCACAGCTTCGCACAATTTTGGGAACGACTTCACCTTTTGCCAATGCCTCTCCCTATGACGGAAGTCTCTATGCCAGACTTGGTCTTTTCAATGACGGCATGTTTGGCAATGAATTTGACTGCGGCACCTACGACGACACACCTCTTGCAGATACTTCCGACATTACGCAGAAAGGAACCCGCAAAGAAGAAATTGCCTTCCAGAGTAATCTCTGTTCCTATGTGCCAAATGGCGGCGAGGCCGTTTTAGCAAATCCGTATAACGACCTTGTAAAGGCCATTCCGGATCTTTATGACATGCGTGTTTCCTACCTCAGCTGCGACCACGAGGCCTCCGTGCTGAACAAATGGAAAAACACAGTATATTCCGGCGAAGATACCGTATTTTCCGGAGTAAGCGGTTACGATTATATCCGCGCCCATCTCGGATACCGCTATGTACTAACCGGTACACAGGTATCTTTTTCCGGTTTATTTTCCTCCCATATTCAGTTTAAAATAACTGTAGAAAACCGAGGATTTTCTCCCTGCTACCGTCCTTTTGATATCCAGCTGGTTCTGCAGGGCAAAACCGGAAATTCTTTCCAATATCCGGTTTCCTTTGATACACGGACGATTGACAGCCGGCAGTCAAAAACATTTTCCACTTTTCTTAAGCAATCGGAACTTCCGAAAGGAACCTACTCACTTTCCTTAAAAATGAGTGACATTGCGACGAACAACCGTATTTCTTTTGCCAACGCTTCCATCAGCGAAGATGGCAGCGTGCCACTTGGCACTTTAACCATTCCTTAATGCAGTACAGACAGGGAAATCCCTTCTTCTGCCCCTTCGTTGGCAAACAAAATAGGATTTCCTTTGGCATCGTGCATTACAAGTTTCCATTCTCCCGAAAAAAGATCTTCGTCACATACCATCTTGCATTTCTGTTCTTTTCCCGGCTTCAGACATGTCAGGGGCTGTCGGATAGCACATTGCCTTTCGCCACAAGATTTTTTTTCCAATTCCAAGAAAATCTCTTCATAAGAAACCGCAAATCCGGTATTTTCGATTTCAAGTGTAACGATACTGCGGTGAAATCTTTTCCGCAGACTTCCCTTGCGAAGGACAAAGCGATACCCCAGATGTGCCTCCACGTAATCATAGAGGGAGTGCCCTTTCCAGACACCCTCTGCCCCACAATCCATCGTTTTCCATCGTTCCAATTCCTTTTTATCATGATCCCGGTTCAAATACGTAATTCCTGCTGTCCGCAGACGCAAAACAATATCTTCTGCCGTCTGAGGGGAGCCACCGATCACTTCTCCGCCATGCGGGGCATATTGAGCACACCGGGCAATGAGTGACTGTTCTCTTTCCGGCGGCCACGCCTCCTCCCAGGCATATTCCCGTTCTTCTCCCGGAGCCGCAAAGGTACCGAGATCCGTCTCTGATCCAAACATGCCATCGTTATACAAACCGATCTTTTCTGAAAAGACTTCCTTCTCCTCGGTGCAAAGCATACGCCAATGCACTGGTTTTCGTACACTGCGGATAATTTTTGGAGATATATTTTCTTTTATCTGAATTTCCAATTTTTGTATATTTTCTTTTGTGAGATACCGGGATGAATGCATCTCCCCCCAACTCCCCAAAAAGATTCCCTGCAAAACAAAAATATGATCTGCAAATTTCTTTAACACCGGAAAAATCTGTCTCATATGACGTTCCACCACAGAAAGAGACGAAGGATCCTTCTCCCTTCCTTTTCCCTCAAAATCATAGGAAAATCGGAGAATCAGATCCAGCTTTTTTTGTACAAAAAAGGAAAATACATCACAAAGCCTCTGCAATTCCGGCTCTTCTATGTCTTCTCCCGGAATCAGTATTTCCAGCAAAACCAGTGTGTCTCCGGCGGCCAGACTGGCCTCTGCCACTGCCGGATCCCACTTTTCCCCCAGTGTAACAGGGAAAATACGGTACCAGCCGCGACGGGCATTGGAAACTGCCACCGTACTCTCTGCCGGCAGTTTCCTCTTTTTACTCCTCATCCGACACCTCTTCATCAATCTTAAATATTTTTATGCCAATCCATACGGCTACAATAGAAAACATCATGCGAAACATATACATAACCGGTTTTAATCCGGAGTGCATACTCTTTCCTTCCATACGCGGATGCATCACTGCCGGCACCTCGACAAGACGGTAGCCAAGTAACAGCATCTGCATGATAATATTGGCATCCGGGTATTTATCATCAAAATGATTGTACGTCGAATAGAAAATCACGACACGACGGCTGAGCCCCTGTAATCCGGTCGTTGGGTCAGCGATTTTACGCTTTGTGCCTAGATAGATCAGTCCTCGGAACAGCCCCCAGGCGATCTTTTTCAAAAACGATACCGGAAAATCAGAACTTCCTTCCATAAAACGGGAACCAAGAACAATATCCGGATATTTTCCATTTTCGTCCTTTGTCTTTAATTTCTCATAGATGACAGGAATGTTGCACACATCATGCTGGCCATCTGCGTCCATCTGAATGACATATTCATAGCCACGGCGGATTGCATACTTATAGCCAAGCTGGAGTGCACTTCCGTAGCCAAGATTAAATACGTGTGTCACAATTGCGTGATCGCGTGCCTTTACAATCCAGTTCGTATCGTCAGAAGACGCATCATTCATGATAAGGACATCTGCAATCTCCGCAATTTCCGGACTTTCAAGTTTTTCCAACAATTTTGTAATATTATTTGCCTCATTATACGCAGGAATGATAATCAATAATTCTTTCTTTACCTTTTTCTCACCTGTCATCTTCATTCCCTCTCATTTTCCATTAAATTTAGTAATTCTGTCAGCTGTATCTTTTCGGATAATTCTTTCTTTTGTGCCATCTTTCCGTAAGCTGCACAAGCCTCTTTATCATCTATTAAACCACAAATTGTATCACAGATTCCTTCGGCACTGAGCGGACACATTTTTCCATCCACGCCATCCTGAATCTGTTCCCGGTTTCCCGGACAGTCCGACGCAAGGATCGTGCAGCCTAGTGTCTGTGCCTCCTGAATCGCAATACTCTTTCCTTCAAACCGGGTTGCATGCACATAAATATCGCACTGCTTATAATAAGGATACGGATTTTCTTTCGCACCTAACAGCAGAAAATCCTGTTCCAATCCATACTCTTTAATCTTTTTTTCAAGTGCCTTCCGCTCTTCACCTTCCCCAAGAATGTACCAGCGGACATTGCGTCCCCGCTCCTTCAAAAGCTTCATCGCATCGACAGCGATCTCATATGCCTTTTGCGCCGTCAGACGCCCTACTGTCAAAAGCCGCACACCGGCAAAATCATCTTCAAATCCACCGGACTTTTCTGCTCCTTCGCGAATCTTATCCGTATCGATCATATTGTGAAATACTTTCGTCTTTGCCTCATACCTCGGATACACCGCAAGAAAATGTTCTTTCACTTCATCGGACACCGGACAGATGCGGTCAAACAGATCATAACAACCGCCGTCAAGCTGCCTCGTATAACCCGCTTTTTCATAATCAATATGTACAAAGCCGACTTTTACATCCGCTGACACATAATCTGCCACATAGTAAGTGGAACCGCCCTCCAGATAAGCGATTGCCATATCATAATGAGCGGCGAACCGAGGAGCCGCCTCCGCCATCACCCGCCATAACAGTTTATCCGGCAAAATCCGTTTACTGCGGATCATCGGCACCAACCCGCGGAATATATATGGTAATTTTTTCCAAATCGCTCCCCTGTGAAACAATTGGGAGAAAATATAACGGTTTAATTCTTTCTTTCCTTCTTTACTCAGTACGGAACTGTCTGAAAAATGCTCATTTAATATGGTTACCGATTCGGGAAGCCGGTGAATCATTTCTCCCTGATTTAGCAGAACAAATACCGATATTTTATATTTTTCCGGGTCCATATTCCGGATCATCTCGATCATTGCTGTCTCGGCACCGGCGCAGCCAAGCGTATTGATCACAAATAATACCTGTTTCATTTTGACTCCTTTTTGACAGCGTCCTGTACTTCCTGAATTTTTTCCAAAAGCATCTCATTTTCCTGATTTAACAGCGACACCTGCATCGCAAGCTCTTGATTTTTTCTACTCAGAACAGAAAGCTGTGTACTCAGATAAAACAGACACCAAAGTGCACAGATTCCGATTACGACGATCACAGCCATTCCCCGTGTGCTGACATACTGGTTCCAAAGGGTCGGCCGGATGCAGATTCCGGAAATGATCAGTCCAAGTGCAATCACTCCCCACAAAAGACAAAACTGCTCTTTTAATTTGCGCCTTGCCAGCGACAATATCGTCTTTATCACCAAAAAACAACCGAGAAAAATCAATAAAATTCGTAACATATCTCCTGTTTGCATTTTCTTCTTCCTTTCCTGTGTCAATCCTTATACCGGTCAAATACTTTTGATTCCGGCGGAACTCCTCTTTTGTGCCGCAATAGGCTGCCCCTGCAGAATACGTGCTCATCAAGATTTTTTTCAAGCCAGCGAAGTCTCGCATATGCGACGCAGAAGCCGACAAACGAACCGATAAACACTCCAATCCCA
>OGPT01003512.1_pt1 | contig 11151 bp, 10 predicted proteins | sample 1552951 | NCBI WGS metagenome assembly OGPT01 (sample SAMEA2580224, study PRJEB22360) | human gut metagenome | biome: human gut; feature: human-associated habitat; material: faeces | place: Denmark | collected 2008/2010
GTTTTTGCTTCTGCCGGAAATCCGGCCGCTGCATATCGAGTTCGTGGAGCGCAGGCGCGCCGAACAGCTCCAACGTCAGCAGGAAGAGGAACGGCAGCGGCAGACGCAGGAGGCGCGGGACAGGGAGCGTCGGCAGGCGCACTCCACCCGTGGCATGAGAATGAGGTGAGGCGTCGGGGGGAAATCTTCGCACAGGCCGAAGATATAGCCCACTATGCTTCACTTGCGTGAAGCGTGGGCGACCGTCCCGCTCGACCGGAAAGACAAATCATCAATCCGGGGCATGGCCCCGGCGAACCACAGGAAAAGCACCATGACCATTACCGCGACTCAGTTGAAGGAAATCAGACAGGAATTCGCCACTCTCAAACCCGCTTCCGTCACACTGGAGGGGAACAGAGTCATGTCCGTCAAAGAAGCCGTCTTCGTTCTGGCCCCGACACTGGAGCGGATGAGAAAGCGTGGCTTCGACACACAGGAGATTGTCGAGCGCTTGCACGAAAAGGGTATTGAGGTGAAACCCCAAACCCTGACCAAGTATCTGACCGAAGCCAGACGGCAACGGGAAGGACGAAAGGCAAAGAGGCAAGACACACCCCCGCCGCCTCCGAAACGCGAACAACGCTCCAGCTTCATTACTCCTGATATACCCGATGATGAACTATGAACATAAATCCACTGAAAGGAGAAAATCTTATGGCAGAAACTTACGGATATATTCGCGTATCCAGTACAGATCAGAACGAGAGCCGTCAGCGCATCGCCCTTGAGCGGCAAGCCATCCCGTCAGACCGCATTTTCATGGATAAACTGTCGGGCAAGGATTTTCAGCGCCCGCAGTATCAGGCCATGCTCAAAAAGCTCAGAGCCGGGGATCTGCTCTGCATTACGAGCATTGACCGGCTGGGCAGAAACTATGAGGAAATTCTGGAACAGTGGCGGATAATTACCAAAGAGAAGCGCGTGGATATCCTCGTTCTGGACATGCCTCTGCTTGACACCCGGCGCGACAAAAACCTGCTCGGCACCTTCATTGCCGACCTTGTTTTGCAAGTACTTTCCTTTGTGGCTCAGAACGAACGGGAGAATATCCGTAGCAGGCAGGCCGAAGGTATCGCTGCAGCCAAAGGGCGCGGTGTGCGTTTTGGACGCAAAATCAAACCCCTGCCGGACAACTTTCTGGAAAATTGCGACCTCTGGCGCAATGGCCAAATCTCAGGGCTGGAAGCGGCCAAAAGATGCCGAATGCCTCAAAGCACCTTTTACCGGAAAGCTGGACGGCTTCGGGAAAATGACGCTAATAGTGTCTAACAAGGTGTACTTTTTGGGAAAATCAATTTTTCTTCCTTTAGGTAAAAAAATAGTCGCTGTCAAACCTCGCTGGATAATAAAATTCTCCTTCGCCCCTCGTCCTCTCAAAGTACAGTTTTTGGGGAACGGGTGGAGCAATGGCAACATCTCTCCAAGTTAAATCAAAACAGCGCGTGGCCGCGCATGGCGAAGTCTTCACCGCCGAACGGGAAGTCAAAGCCATGTGCGATCTCGTTGCTGACGAATGTTCCCGTATAGACAGTCGTTTTCTTGAGCCCGCCTGCGGCAATGGTAACTTTCTCGCTGAAGTGCTTCGACGCAAGCTGGAAGTCGTAAAAAGACGCTACGGCAAAAGCAGGCATGAGTATGAGCGCTACGCTGTTTTGGCGCTGTCCAGTCTCTATGGCGTGGACATCCTGAGCGATAATGCGGAAGAGTGCCGTATCCGGCTTCTGAATCTTTGGAATGAAGAATACTACAACACTCTTGCCGCACCCGTCGATGGAGAGTTGCTTGCGGCTGTTCGGTACATTCTAGAGCGCAATATTCTGTGCGGCGATGCGCTCACGCTGCTTCGCTCCGATGGGACTCCCATCATTTTTTCCGAGTGGTCGTTCATTTCCGGCGACCTGATAAAACGCCGAGACTTTCGTCTTGACCAGCTCATGAAAGGCGAGGCGGAAAAGCAGAAGCAGCAGAATGTGCTTTTTATGCCCGGCTGGGAATACGACGCCGAGCTCGACACGCTGATTCCATCCCCCATTCAGGAATTCGAGCCCATCGAATACTGGAGACTGTGCCATGCATGATCTTCAGCATAACCCCGATGTTTTAAGCTGTCTGGCTAATCTTTCGAGTGATGAAGTCTTTACTCCTCCAGAAGTCGCCAATGCCATGCTTGATATGCTCCCGCAAGAATTGTGGCAGGACTCAAAAGCGACATTCCTTGACCCTGCCTGTAAGTCTGGCGTGTTTCTGCGCGAGATTGCCAAACGCCTCATCGAAGGGTTGAAGGACGAAATTCCCGACTTACAGACTCGTCTCGACCATATCTTCCAAAAGCAGCTTTATGGCATTGCCATTACGAATCTTACGTCTCTTCTTTCAAGGCGATCTCTTTACGGAAGCAAATGTGCGAACGGTAAATATTCTTTTTCGCGTTTTGATACGGCAGAAGGGCTTATTCGACTGAACCCAACGTTACATCACACGTGGAAGAATGGTCGTTGTGAATTCTGCGGAGCATCGCAAAGCGAATACGATCGCGATAGCACGCTGGAATCTCATGCCTATGAATTTATCCACACTCATAGTCCAGAGGCAATATTTAATATGAAATTTGATGTTATTATAGGTAATCCTCCGTATCAGTTAAGTGATGGAGGCAATGGGGCTAGTGCTCGACCTATTTATCATCTTTTTGTAGAGCAAGCCAAAAAATTAAACCCTAAATATTTAACTTTTATTATTCCAGCACGATGGTATTCCGGTGGAAAAGGACTTGATGGCTTTCGTGCTACAATGCTTTCTGACAGACATATATCTCATCTTATCGATTTTACAAATTCTTCCGATTGTTTTCCAGGGGTGGATGTTGCAGGGGGTGTTTGTTATTTTGTACGAGAAAGAAACTGGAAAGGAAGTTGTAATTTTAAAAATTATTTTAATGGAAAGTGGTCTTCGCTCGTAAAAAATTTAGATGAGTACCCTGTATTTATACGATATCCAATGGCAGATAGAATTATAAAAAAAGTACATCATGAAATTTTAAAATCAATGGAATCAGTTATATCAAGTAGAAAACCTTTTGGTCTTACAACAAATGCTAAACCTACTCAAATTGGTGACATTCTAATGAGATATAATGGAGGAATTGGAAAGATATCTAGAAATAACATTAATGTCGGAACTGAACATATCGATAGATGGAAAGTTATAATATCTTATCTAACAGCTGAACATGCAGGACAGCCAGATAAAAATGGGATGTTTAAAGTTCTTTCAACGATGGAAATTCTTCCACCAGCTTCAGTTTGTACGGAAACGTACCTGTTAGCAGGTAGTTTTGAAAATAAAATTGAAGCACAGAATTTACTAAGTTACCTAAAAACACGTTTTGTTCGATTTCTAATAGCGCAAGTAGCAGTTTCACAACATATTACGCGGAGCTGCTTTGCTTTTGTTCCTATTCAAGACTTCTCCAAGCCTTGGACGGATGCTGAACTCTACGCCAAATACGGCTTGGATGAAGAAGAAATTGCCTTTATTGAATCCATGATCAAACCTATGGATTGAGAGGCGTAGCTTATGGCGCAATATTTCCCCCCACGCCCGCAACTTACGCCCTGGATTTATGCCTACAGCAACCCTGCTCCGGCCTACAAGGGACTGCTCAAAGTAGGGTATACTACCCGCCCTTCGGTAGAAGAAAGGATTAAGGAGCAGTTCAATGTAGAGCAGCCCGAAGGTTTGAAGCCCTACCGCATAGAATTTTACGAATCCGCAATGCGGAGCGATGGCTCGGCTTTTACGGACAAGGATGTTCATCGTATCCTTGAAAAAGCTGGATTTGCCCGCGTAGGGGGGGAATGGTTCCGCTGCCACGTAGAAGACATTAAAGCCGCAGTGCTGTCTGCTAGGCATCGTATGGGGAGCATGACCGGCAGAACACTGGATTTTGGCATGCGTCCGGAACAGCAGACCGCCGTGGATAAGACCGCCGCCTACTTTCAAAGCGTATCCGCAGAGGGGCGGACTCCCAAATTCCTCTGGAACTGCAAGATGCGTTTCGGTAAAACTTTTGCCGCGTATCAGCTTGCCAAAAAAATGGGCATGAAGCGTGTCCTCGTACTGACGTTCAAGCCGGCAGTTCTCAGTGCATGGGAGGAGGACCTTGCTACGCACCTCGATTTCGAAGGCTGGCAGTTCATTGCCCGCAATACTGAGCTTACTTTTGAAAAAGCCGATAAATCTCAACCTATTGTTTGCTTCGGCTCTTTTCAGGATTTTCTTGGAGTCAACCGGGCCACTGGAGGCATCAAGTCGCGCAATGAATGGGTGCATACTTCCAACTGGGATTTGGTCATCTTTGACGAATATCACTTCGGTGCCTGGCGTGAAAACGCCAAGAAGCTTTTTGAGCAGGAGGATGACGACACCTACGACAGCTTTGACGTGGAACATTACGACCGGGGCAATGCCTGCGACGAACAGGATTTGCCCATTACAACGAAATATTATCTTTTTTTGTCCGGCACTCCGTTCCGAGCGCTGAATTCCGGTGAGTTTATCGAAGAGCAGATATTCAATTGGACATATTCTGATGAACAGAAGGCTAAAGCCAGCTGGCAGGGCGACAAAAATCCGTATGCTTCCTTGCCCGGCATGGTTATGATGACATACCAGCTACCCGAAAATATTCGCCGCATCGCCATGCAGGGAGAGTTCAATGAGTTTGATCTCAACGAGTTTTTTGCTGCACAAGGTACTGGATCGGGTGCAGAGTTTGTCCATAAGGATCAAGTGCAGAAATGGCTGTCGCTTATTCGTGGAGCCTATGAGGAAACACTGGTCGGGGATTTGAAGCTCAGAAAGTCGAAACCCGTGATGCCTTTTGCAGATGTACGCCTTCTGAATGTACTTCAGCACACCTTGTGGTTTCTACCGAATGTGGCATCCTGTTATGCCATGAAAAATCTTTTGAAAAGTAAGCAGAATGTCTTTTACCATGACTACGCGGTGAACGTTTGTGCAGGGGCTGAGGCAGGGCAGGGGGCGGAAGCGTTAAAGCCAGTTTTGGCCTCCATGAAGGGAGATCCGTTCCACAGCAAGACCATTACGCTTTCCTGCGGTAAGCTGACAACCGGCGTAACGGTGAAGCCGTGGACCGGTATATTCATGCTTCGAAATTTGAGCAGTCCTGAGACCTATTTTCAGGCGGCGTTCCGCGTGCAGAGCCCGTGGGAAATATCAACGGATGGAGGACAGAAGGAAATCGTCAAGAAAGAGTGCTATGTTTTCGACTTCGCTCTTGATCGCGCCCTTCGCCAGATAGCCGATTACAGTTGCCGTCTCGATGTACAGGGGCATGACCCGGAAAGCAAGGTCGGTGAGTTCATCAGCTTCCTGCCGGTCATAGCTTATGACGGCATGGCCATGAAGCAGATAAGCGCACGCGAGATTCTTGATATGGCTATGGCAGGTACATCTGCTACTCTGCTGGCCAAACGCTGGGAAAGCGCGTTGCTCGTCAATGTGGATAACGACACGTTGGCGCGCCTGATGGCAAATAAGGAGGCCATGGATGCACTCATGAAAATTGAAGGCTTCCGCAGTTTGAACGAAGATATCAAGACCATTATTGCGAAGTCTGAGGCCGTAAAAAAGACAAAGAAAAAGGGTGAGGATCTGCCGCCGGAAAAGAAGCGAGAACTGACGCAGGAAGAGAAAGAGTATAAAAGTAAGCGTAAGCAGATCCAAGAAAAACTCATTAAATTCGCCACGCGTATCCCAGTGTTCATGTATCTTACTGATTACCGTGAGCAGTGCTTGAAGGATGTCATCACCCAGCTGGAACCTGAATTATTCCAGCGTGTGACGGGGCTGGCGGTAAAAGATTTTGATCTGCTCGTTTCCCTTGGTGTTTTCAACGATGCCCTTATGAACGATGCCGTTTACAAGTTCAAGCGGTATGAAGACGCCAGTCTCTGCTATACCGGCATAGACCTGCACGAAGGTGAGAAGCGTGGGGGTTGGGACACGGTCATCACGAGGGAGGAGTTCAAGAACGTGTTTGGGTAACACAGGTACTTCTCTCCTTAACAACTTGTAGCCTTCTCGCATAAAAGAGTGGGCTGTCCTAGGCTCAGGACTCATTACTTCCAATGACGTCAAAAAAGGATAAGTATGGATATGGAGGTTTCTATGTCCACTCTTTTTTACCTTTCTTCCGCTCAGATGGATGTCATTCGCCCTTTCTTTCCTCGTTCAAGAGGCATTCCCAGAAGGGACGATCAAAAAATTATCAGTGGAATTATCCATGTTCTCAAGTTCGGTCTCCGATGGAAGGATGCTCCAAAAGAATACGGCCCCTATAAAACTCTTTATAACCGTTTTGTCAGATGAAGCAACATGGGCGTCTTCGAAAAGATTTTTACGGCTCTTTCCGAAAGTACCCAGGATACATCCCTTCTCATGATTGATGCTACCTGTCTGAAAGCTCACAGAACTGCCGCAAGTTTGAGAAAAAAAGGGCTTCCTCTCGCTGTATCGGACGCACAAAAGGAGGATTGAACACCAAATTACATGTAGTCTGCGACTTCGACGGACGTTCAATTCGGACATTGCTGACAGCCGGAACCATCAGTGATTATGGCGGTGCGGCATGTCTCTTGCCAACTCTGCCTTCAACCCGAATACTTCTTGCTGACAGGGGCTATGATGCCGGATGGATTCGCAGTTTTTTGAAAAATCGAGGTTGCACTCCCTGCATTCCTTCTCGGAAAAATACAAGAGTCATGAGTATTACAACAAGAAACAATATCTCCAGCATCACAAGATAGAACACATGTTTTCCCGGTGAATGACTGGCGTCACATAGCCATGCGCTATGATCGCTGTGCTCATACATTCCTTTCAGCAATTCACCTTGCGGCTATCGTTATTTTTTACCTTTAATGAGTCCTGAGCCTACAAGATGGCCGCCATTCTGGACAAGTTCCCGAAGCTCCGGGTTTGCGCCGCGCATCTGGGGGGCTTCCGGCAAAGGAAGTACGCGCTGGACGTGCTGGCCGACCGCAACGTCTGGATGGACACGTCCTCCTGCATGCAGGAGATCGACGACGACACCCTGCGCGCCATCCTGCGGCGGCACCCGCGCGAAAGGCTGGTCTTCGGCACGGATTACCCCATCATGGACCCGCAGGACGAGATCGACGCCCTCCAGCGCCGCACCCGCTTCACGGACAGCGAGCTTGACGAGCTGCTCATGAACGGATCGGCCATGCTTTTTGGCTGAGCCCGGCCCCTGCGCTTTCGTCCACGGGCGGTTGCGCGGGAGGGGCCCGGCCCCGTGCACGGCAAGGCCCCGTTTCCTGCCGGGAACGGGGCCTTGTTCTGCGCGCCTTGCGGAGAAGGGGGGATCAGTTCTGCGGGGCTGCGAGGCGGGCGCCGATGCAGCCCACGAGGATCAGCAGCATGAAGCCGGCCTGGGGCAGGGAGATGCGGTCTTGAAAGAAGAGCATGCCGCCCACGGCCACGCCGATGGAGCCGAGGCCGGTCCACAGCGCGTAGGACAGGCCAGCGGGCAGGAAGCGCATGGCGTAAGACAGCAGGCCCATGTTGAGGAAGCTCAGGACAATGGGGATGAGGGCGGCAACAAGGGGACGGGAGGTCGTGGGAGCCCATTTGAGGCTCAGGCCCCAGATAATTTCCGTGACGACTGCGGTGAACAAGGCAAGCCAGGGCATGGGGATACTCCTTGCGGCTTACGTGGTGAGCGCGGGCATGCGGAAGCCTGAAGATCATGCCCGCGTTCCTCCGCAAGGAGGGCGCATGTCGGCTTTCTACCATCCGGGGCATCCCGTGGCAAGTCCTAGGGGCTGTTTCTAAAAAGTTTATTGCAGCCAAATCAGACAGGCCGCTAACATGACATTTGCCCGGAATGTCGCGGCCAATTTTTCATAGCGGGTTGCAATGCGTCGAAATGACTTGAGCTTTGCAAAAAAGCATTCGACCAGATGACGCTCCTTGTACACATGGGCATCATACTCCCGCTGATGACGTCTGCATTTTCGGGAGGGAATAACCGCTTCCATCTTTTGTTGCCGTGCCTGCTCCAGCACTGCATCGCTGTCATAGGCACGATCTGCAAGGAGCTTGTCCGCGGACAAATCCACAAGCAATTCTCCGGCGGGTACCGTATCGTTTACGTTGCTAGGCTCAGGACTCATTATTTCCAACGACGTCAAAAAAGGATAAGTATGGATATGGAGGTTTCTATGTCCACTCTTTTTTACCTTTCTTCCGCTCAGATGGATGTCATTCGCCCTTTCTTTCCTCGTTCAAGAGGCATTCCCAGAAGGGACGATCAAAAAATTATCAGTGGAATTATCCATGTTCTCAAGTTCGGTCTCCGATGGAAGGATGCTCCAAAAGAATACGGCCCCTATAAAACTCTTTATAACCGTTTTGTCAGATGAAGCAACATGGGCGTCTTCGAAAAGATTTTTACGGCTCTTTCCGAAAGTACCCAGGATACATCCCTTCTCATGATTGATGCTACCTGTCTGAAAGCTCACAGAACTGCCGCAAGTTTGAGAAAAAAAGGGCTTCCTCTCGCTGTATCGGACGCACAAAAGGAGGATTGAACACCAAATTACATGTAGTCTGCGACTTCGACGGACGTTCAATTCGGACATTGCTGACAGCCGGAACCATCAGTGATTATGGCGGTGCGGCATGTCTCTTGCCAACTCTGCCTTCAACCCGAATACTTCTTGCTGACAGGGGCTATGATGCCGGATGGATTCGCAGTTTTTTGAAAAATCGAGGTTGCACTCCCTGCATTCCTTCTCGGAAAAATACAAGAGTCATGAGTATTACAACAAGAAACAATATCTCCAGCATCACAAGATAGAACACATGTTTTCCCGGTGAATGACTGGCGTCACATAGCCATGCGCTATGATCGCTGTGCTCATACATTCCTTTCAGCAATTCACCTTGCGGCTATCGTTATTTTTTACCTTTAATGAGTCCTGAGCCTAGGAATGGGGTAAGACGCGCCCTCAAGTGAGTTACTGTCTCAGCGAGAAGAGCACAGCCCGGAATACCCCTCCGGTATGTTTCCATTGGACGCACCGCAAGCGTCAGCACTTATCTTCCCCTTTTGGTTAGAAATAGGTTAGAAAAATGAAAAGGCACTTACGGTTAGAAAACTGTAAGTGCCTGATTTTCTTGGTTGCGGGGGCAGGATTTGAACCTACGACCTTCGGGTTATGAGCCCGACGAGCTACCGGACTGCTCCACTCCGCGCTATATAAACTCCCCGAAGGGAGCTTATATAGAATACCACATCGTCCGGTGCTTGTCAAGGCATATTTTCAAATTTCAGACCACAGACTGTCAGCGATCCCGATCCTGGTCATAGGGCTTCGGCGGATTCCGGCGGGACATATCGTCCCGTCCACTGTAAATATCCCGGGAATTGGGATCATAATCCTGCAGTTCATCGTCCAGGCGCACGAATCCGTCGGATTCGTCTTCCAGTCCCTCTTCTTCCGGCAGATCTTCGAATTCCTCATCCTCTTTCGGTTTCCGGATGACGAAGAAATAGAGCAGCAGACCGGCTCCGACAAGGAGAAGGACACCAACGACCAGCAGGACGATCACCAATATCGAGACAGGGGATGATTGGCCGCCGCTGCCGGCAAAGCCCATAAGGACGAACGTCCCCATCGTATTCGTCTTGAAAGTGACCGCCCCATCCTTCACGTCGACTTCCTGCGGCTTGACAAGCGTATTGCCGTCAAAGATGGTAATCGCCACTTTTTCCGCCTTTTTCATGGAATTCGGAAGAGGAAGCTGAACCTCGACTTCATACGTCGATTCCGGGCCGGGATTCAACGCCACATATTGGCCGTTGACCAGGGCAATCATGGACAAATCAAACGCCGCGACCGAACGCCCTGTACTAGGATATTTCGAAAATTCGGAATTGCCGCTGACAGCCCCCTGTATCAGCGTCTCCGATATGAGCGCGTTCGAGGAACGCACACTGAGCATCATAGCGCCGCTGCCGCCGGTGAGCCCCTGGTATGCCTCCGGTGTCATCAGCATCCGGCCTTTTGTCGCGAAATCCGTCTGCGAAAGACCAAACAGGTTCAGAATCCCGGAATCGAGGGAAAGGTTGACCGCGATCCGGTTGTCGACATTCGCCGTGGTCCCGGCGCCGAGAATCGTCGGGTAGGTAACCCCTGTCGTGGAATCCGTGCTGCCCGCCGACGCGGTCGGATCCTTGGTGCCGGTCGTGATCACCGGAGGAGGAGCGGTCGTGGGGGAATCGGTCGTGCCGGTCGTCGGCGGCTGGGTGGACGTGGGTTCGGGCGGAACCGTAAACCCATCGAAAAAGCCCTTTTGCGTGCCCAGATACCGGATCGTGACGCCGTTTTCCGTCTTTGTCCAATTTTCAGCAATGCACAGGACGGTCTTCTTGGCCGCATCCGTATCGTTGATAGGGGTATCGGATATGGCCTGGCCGTTGGCGTTGGTGGTCTGGGTTTCCGAAACGTTCCCGACCTCCATCTTAACGGTATATCCACCGACCGGGCGGCCGTGCTCATCCTTCAGGGTGGCGACGACCTTTCCAGCGGCATTGCGGGTCAGCGGATCGAATTCCAGATTCAGGTCGCCGCCCCAGCCAAAGCCTTTAGCAAACGGCAGGGCAACAGCATTGCCATCGTTCACATGAGCAAAGGTATAAGCATCCACGGGATCTTCCACATGGCCGCAGATCACGCCGGGAAAGCTGTTCAGCGCCAGCATGGCACCCTCGCCGGTACCGCAGCCGGTGATAACATAATCCGCTGCGCCGGAATTCAGCAGCACCGCTGCCAGAATGCCGTTCTGCACATAGGTCAGTTGGGCGGCATCATCGGCTGCGTACATACCATAGTTGACAACCTCATGGCCCATCGGCTCCACAACCTTGCGCAGGGTGGCTTCGATCAGGGCGTTCTTGACGGCCTGGCTGTTTTCATTGATCAGTGCAATTTTCATGGCTTGATTTCTCCTGTTTATTGTATCCTTGAAGGGAGCAGGGTCGTCTGCAGTGGCAATCCC
>OGPT01003515.1_pt1 | contig 11142 bp, 10 predicted proteins | sample 1552951 | NCBI WGS metagenome assembly OGPT01 (sample SAMEA2580224, study PRJEB22360) | human gut metagenome | biome: human gut; feature: human-associated habitat; material: faeces | place: Denmark | collected 2008/2010
CGCTGACAATATGCATTATATACCACACCAAAGAAAATGTCAACAGTTTTTTTCAACTTTTTTTAATTTTTTTAATAATATATTTTTTTCAGACAATTAATTCAACTAACCGCTTATTTTATGACATTTTAAAATTTGTCTTTTTTCAATCTCTCTCATGAAATATTTCTGCAAAATAGTTTTCCAACAACCTTTCTCATTGCTTACAAGCTGACTGGAGTGTGTTAAAGGTAGTTAATTTCCACCTGTGATTAATTTCTGCCCGTGACAAAAGCAGAATTTATTTATAAAAAATAAAATAACCGACGTAACTTTAAGCTGTCACGCCGGCCACTTACTCTGAATCAATCTGATTCCTATTTTTCTTCTGTTGCTTCTTCAGATTTTTTCTCTTCTTCTGTTTTGGCAGCTTCTTCCTCTGCTGTTTCTTCTACTTCATCATCTTCATCAAAAAAATCATCATCGAAATCGTCATAGTCATCATCAATATCTTCTAAATAATCTGGAGAAAGATATTTGTAAACTACCGCTGCGATTCCTGCGACTGCTGCAACTGCTCCGATAATTGCCAGAACCCATAAAACTTTTTTGGATTCATCTTTTTTATCATTGCTCATTAATTCTGATAACTTTGCAACACCGAGTAATTCATCAATATTCTTCATTGTGCAATCCTCCTTATTAATTTTGTCTTTAGTATATCACGAGACGGAGAACTTTACCAATAAAATATTTTTTAAATACCAATTTGCCGCAGGCAGCGGGCTGTCTTCCCTGCCTGCGGGCAAATTATTTTACCTTTTTAAGTTTTGCGAAAGAAGCAAACATCTTCTTCCTTCCGACTCTGTCAAACTCCACCGCTACTTCAAAGTCTCTGCCGCCTTTTGTGATTTCCTGTACAGTTCCCACGCCAAATTTGATATGTTTTACGCGGTCACCTACCTGATAGTCTAATTCTCCTACTGGTTTTACTTTAAAGTCGCTTAAATTATATGGTTTGCCCGCTTTGGCTCCATACTGGTATTTTGCAGGACGTTCTGTGTTCTTGACAACACGCTGTTCGGAAACACGCTGTTCTGTATCAAGATACTGTCCTGGGATTTCATCGATAAAGCGGGAACGGCGATTGTACTGTGTCTGGCCTCGAAGCATTCTGCGTTTTGCTGCACTTAAGAATAATCTTTCTTTTGCTCTGGTGATGCCTACATAACAAAGCCGACGCTCTTCTTCTATTTCAGATTCGTCTCCTGACATCATGGCTCCAAAGCCTGGAAAAACTCCTTCTTCCATTCCGCCGAGAAAAACATTATTAAATTCCAATCCTTTTGCATTATGAAGGGTCATTAAAAGTACTTTATTATTTTCATCTTCCAAGTTATCAATTCCTGCATTTAAGGTATACATATCTTTTTCTGCGAGGAAATCACGAAGGTTCGGATTCTCCTCCTCTTCTTCATAATAGGCAATGTCATTGAAAAGTTCTTCGATATCTTCCAGTCTGCTTATTGATTCATCTGTCCCCTCTGCTTCTAATTCTGCTCTGTACTGTGTCACGTCAAGGATATGCTCTAAAAGCTCACTGATTTCATGCTCGCTGGCATATTCGCGGAATTCTTCTATCATATCTGCAAATTTATGAAGCTTTGCGAGTGCACGTGCCACTTCTGGAATTTCATCTGCATTAAATACTGCATCTAAGAAACTCATCTGATTCAAAATTGCAAATTCCTGCAGACGGTTAATCGTTGTCTGGCCAATGCCTCGTTTTGGCACATTTATAATTCTTTTCACAGAGAGGTCATCCATTCCACTATCTACTACTTTTAAGTAGCTCATCAGGTCTTTGATTTCTTTTCTATCATAGAAACTGATACCACGCACAATTGCATATGGAATATTTTTCTGCTTTAACTTTTCCTCAAAAATACGGGACTGGGCGTTTGTTCTATATAAAATAGCCATATCTTTATACTGTACTCCCCGCATCGCAAGGAAATTAATCCTTGATACCACACCGTCTGCTTCGTCGTATTCAGTATCATACTGCTTAAAATGAACCAGCTCTCCTTTTTGATTCTCTGTCCACAGCTTCTTTTCTTTTCTTCCTTTATTGTTCGCTATCACACCATTAGCTGCATTTAAAATATTCTGCGTAGAACGGTAATTCTGCTCTAAACGAATAACCTGTGCATCCGGAAATACTTTTTCAAAGTTTAAAATATTATAAATATTCGCTCCTCTGAACTTGTAAATGGACTGGTCATCATCCCCGACAACACAAAGATTTCTGTATTTTTTGGCGAGAAGACTTACTAACAGGAACTGTACCGTATTGGTATCCTGATACTCATCCACCATGATATACTGGAATCTGTCCTGATAATGCTCTAACACATCTGGATTGGTCTGAAATAAATCTACCATTTTTACAAGCAAATCATCAAAATCCAATGCATTATTCTCTTTGAGGCGTTTCTGATAATGCTCATAAATATCTGCAATCCTCTGATTACGGAAATTGCTTCCATATTCATTCCGATAGTCAAGCGGGGACTTGTATTCATTTTTGGCAGAAGAAATCTCAGACATGACCGAGCGTTCCGGAAACTGCTTTGTATCAATCTTCATCTCTTTTAAAACTTCCTTCATCAGAGACTTCTGGTCACTCGCATCGTAAATCGTAAAGTTTCTATCATATCCTAATAAGTCGATATGTCTTCGTAAAATACGGCTGCAAGTCGCATGGAACGTACTAATCCAAATATCTTCGGAACCGTAGCCTACTAATGCATCTACTCTTTCCCTCATCTCCTGCGCTGCTTTATTGGTAAAAGTAATCGCCAAAATGTTCCACGGCGCGACTCCTTTTTCTTCTATTAAATATGCAATGCGGTGTGTCAGAGATCTAGTCTTTCCTGAACCCGCTCCCGCAAGCATTAAAAGGGGACCTTCTGTACAAAATACCGCCTCTCTTTGTTCATTATTTAAAGTATCATAAATACTCATTATTCAACCTTTCCAAACTAAAGCGTGTTTGAAAAATACTTTCAGCAAGATGTACGTCACAATTTACAGAAATTCCACCCAAACAAAGGCGAAATATATACAGTAAAATGATGCGTGCAGTTGCTTTCTAATTTTTCAAACACGCTCTGGCTATAAATCAAATTCTGTAATTAATTAAAATGTCTAAAACACGCTCTAGCTGCTAATCTACTAACTTCTGTCCACAATTCGGACAGAACTTGCTTCCCTCTGTCTTCTGACCACAGTTTGGACAGAAGTTCGGTATTGTACCAGAAGCCTGTCCTGCCGCCTGATTCTGTGGTGCCGGAGCTGAATTCTGTACCTGTCCCTGCATATTCTGGTTATTTTGCTGCATGGCACTTTGCATCTGGTTCACCATCTGCTGCCCCATCATCATTCCCATCTGCATGGAGGCCATATCTGTTGCCATATTATTGCCGCCGCCATTATTGCTTGTATTCGTCATGGCATCAATCATCGCCATCTGCTGGTATCTTCCCATATCGCCAACCATACTCTGGCTTGCTACCTTCGTTACCATCTTCTGGACTTCTTCTGGATAACTTACAGAATCAATCTGGAAACTGGTTGCAGCAAGACCAATCTTCTGCATCTCTGTATTCAGTTCCCCTAAGATTCCCTGAGAAATCTCCACTGCATTTGCCTGAATGTTAAACATATCCTTTCCCTCGCGGACAATCCAGCGAAGAAGAAGCTGGTTAAGCATGGATAATACACGTTCTCTTACTTCATCGGTTGTATACTGCTTCTTGACACCAGCCACCTTGTCAATAAGCATCTGATAATCTCCTACCTTAAACTGGAATGTTCCGTTCGCACGAATCGGCATTCCCCCTGGCAGAGCCTCTGTCGGCAGATTCACAGCCTGTTTCGTTCCCCACTTCATCGTAAATTCCTTCGTATTGATGAAAATGACTTCCGCACGAATGCCACTGTTAAATCCAAACTTAAATCCCTTTAGTGTAGAGAGGAATGGAATGATATCTGATTCTATATCATAATTTCCTTCTTTTTCAAAAACACCTTCTGTAACACCATTGTATAAAAAAATAGCGTCCTGGCCCGGACGGATAATCAAACGGGAGCCCTTTTTAATCTCACTGTTATTCCATTTATAGAAAATAACGTCATCTCTGTATTCTTCCCATTCTACTACATTGGCAAGCTGACTTTTGAATAATCCCATAATAAACCTCCTTGCACTTATGTACAATCTGATTCGAAAGTACATCTCTATTATATATTTTATATCCGCTGTCAAATGACAGATATATATTTTTATTATACCTTACTTTTCCATTCTTGTCACTTATGAGATAGATTTTATTTTTCCTGATATTTTTCCTGATATTTTCCCTTGCTATATAGTAATAAAAACTATATAATATAGTTACACAAACATTTGTATATATACTTCAGAGCGTGTTTGAAAATACTCTGGAGCACATCAAATATATGGAGGTACCATTTTGGATAATTATAAAGACTGGCTGTACGCCTTATTAAAAACAGAACCGATTCCTCCGGAAGACATTCCAGACATCGGATTATATATGGATCAGGTAACAACATTAATGGATACCAGATTAGCTGGTTCTAAGAGATATCCTGACGATAAGATTCTGACAAAAACAATGATCAATAACTACACGAAGAATCATCTGCTCCCCCCTTCTGACAAGAAGAAATATTCCAGAGAACATGTCTTTCTTCTCATTATGATTTATTATCTAAAGAGCATGTTATCAATATCAGATATCCAAAGCCTGTTAGAACCTCTCTCCGAGAAGTATTTTCCAAAGAATGAGGAAAATGGTCTGACCCTCTCTGATATTTACCAGAAAATCATTGACGATAACACCGCTAATGAAGAATACATTTCAGAAGACATTATAAAAACATGGGAACGAACTCGTAATTCTTTTGCAGAGCATTCGCCTTCCACCGAAGAATCAGAATATCTTGATGATTTTTCTTTTATCTACCAGCTTGGATATGATATTTATATCCGAAAACAGATTATCGAAAAACTCATTGATAAGAGAAGAGAAGAAAATCCTCCTAAGAAGAAGGGATCAAAGAAGAAATAACTAGTTAACAGACGAAAATAGACCAGCGATATCCTCCTAAATATGACTTTAGTCGCGGCGTGTTGAATGTTCGCTTTTGCGCTCACATTCAACACTTGCTCCGAGGCCACATTTAGAAGGATATCGTTGGTCTATTTTCTGTCTTTGGCTAGATGGGGGACTATTTCTTCTTTGATGTGGAAGAATTTGTGGATTTGAGTTATCGGATTTTTGTTTTCTCTTTAGAGTGGAGAGATTTGCAAATTTAGTTTGTTGGTTATGTCTTTTGAGCCAGAAGAAATTATCAATTTTCATCCTCAAATCTCCACCCAATGTATGGAGGTAAATATACTCTATTCTTCGTTTAACCAAGAAACACTCTCAGCTATTTATCCTCCTCCATACGTCCCAGCACCAATTGATACCCGTCTGTTCCATAGTTCAGGCAGCGATTTACTCTGCTGATTGTCGCAGTGGAGGCTCCTGTTGCTTCGGCTACTTCGTTATAAGTCTTATGATTGCGAAGCATGTTGGCTACTTCAAAGCGCTGTCCTAAAGATAATAGTTCATTGACTGTGCATAAATCTTCAAAGAAAGCATAACATTCGTCTACGGACTGCAGCTTTAAAATGCCTTCCATTAACTTTTTAGTTTCTTCGTTATGTACACTTTTCCCCATAAGTTTCACCTCTTCCTTTAAAACTTTTATTGTCTTAATTGACTTTTCTGTAATTATTTTTCCTCGTAATTACATTTCATTTTCCATAATTATTTTTTCTTTGTAATTATTCATAATTATTTTAATTTTTTCGCACTTATTTTTCCTCATATTTTCGGTGAATGTATTCTTTAAATACATCGACAGAACGGTTTACAATCAATTCTTCTGGAAAATCAATTTCTTTTATGAGTTTTTCTGAAAAATCTCTTCTTGCTACATCGCAAAATACGTGGGAATCACTGTTCATGATAACTGGCTGTTTATATTCCTTACACAGCTCTAACATTGCAATCAGATTCTCTCTGGTGTGTTTTCTGGAACCGGCAGGGTTTAAAGAGTTGTTATTCACTTCAAGAAGTGTGTTCGTTTCCTTTGCTGCTTCCACGATTGGTTCATATTCAAGAGGATAGATTCCATCATCCGGATGTCCGATAATATCTACTAACGGATTATGAACTGCTCCTAAAACCGCCTGTGTATTCTCTTTTCTTGTTCCTGGCTGGATACAAACACTGTGCAGGCTTGCGATTTTAAGGTCTAACTGCTTTAATACACGGGTATCTAAATCTATATGTCCGTCATAATCTAAAATATTAAGTTCTGCACCAAGCATTAATTCGATACCGCACATTGTTCTTGGAACTACCTTTAAGTTATGAAAATACATTGCGTGGCAGGTACCCGGCATCATTGGTGCATGTTCTGTAATTCCAAGTAATTTTAATCCTTTATCAAACCCTGCCTTTGCCATCTCCATGATGGTGTTATATGCATGGCCGCTGGCAATTGTGTGGGTATGTACATCTAATAAATAGTCCATTTTGCCTCCATTTTATTATCATGTACTCTCGGAGTCTTTCTTGCGCTTGCTTTTGTGGCTGATTTTCCGCCAGCTGCACCCAATTTTCAACAACGTATGCCTCAAAAATTCGGGCACAACTGACAAAAATCTTCTCACAAAATCAAGCACAAAAAGATTCCGAGAATACAGTATCTTGACAGGTTCCCGAAAAACCGGGAACCTCACTCATACATTAACGTAATAAATCATCACAGTTTCATAGTATATCATATTTTCAAAAATTTTTATAGTCAAATTTCCCGATATGTGTTTTCTAACGTTTCACAGGAAGAATGCAGCCGTTGTTTTTCCTCACTTCCTAATGGAAGTTCTACAATCCGCTGGATTCCCATTCGGTTTACAACACATGGAATTCCGATATAAATTCCATTTTCCCCGTATTCTCCCTGCAAATGTGCAGATACGGTAAGAACACTGTATTCATTTCCAAAAATTGCTTTTGTAATCCGTGCCATTGCCATACCGATTCCATAATACGTTGCCTTTTTGGCCTCGATAATTTTATAGGCTGCCATACGTACTTCTTCCTCTAATTCAAGGAGTTCCTGAAAATGACACCCTTCTGTCTCCCCACACAAATCAAAAATGGGCTTAGTAGTCATCATCGCCTGGCTCCACGGAACAAATTCGCTATCTCCGTGTTCTCCCATAACGTAAGCATGCATATTTCTTGGGTCTATCATAAACTTTTCTCCAAGAAGATATCGAAGTCTTGCCGTGTCAAGTGCTGTTCCTGTACCAATCACTTTTTCTGGCGGGAAATCACTGATTTCATATACAATCCTTGTCATAATATCTACCGGATTTGTTGCAACAAGAAAAATGCCGTGAAATCCATTTTCCAGTACAGATTGAAGAATTGTCTCAAATATTTTCCGATTTTCCTTTAATAAATCAAGCCTGTTCTGCCCTTCTTTTTGCGGAAGGCCTGCTGTCAGCACAACAAGATCTGCATTGCAGCAATCTGTATATTCTCCCGCATAGATTTCCATATTTCCACCGCTAAATGCTACCCCGTGGTTTAAGTCCATCGCCTCGCCCTCAGCTCTTTTTTTATTAATATCAATAAGGACAAGCTCATCACATAAATTCTGGTTTAACAGTGCATAGGCATAGCTCATTCCCACCATTCCAGTTCCAATAAGAACTATCTTTCTTTTATCTGCTTTTTCCATAAAAAAATACCTCCTTACCGGAGGTATTCTCTGCTGTTTTTAAGGAAAATATACAAAACTTTTTAATTTGCCTCATAAGGACGTACACGGAGATGAAGTCCATGTGTATCACACACTTTCTGGCAGGCTGCGACTTCTTCCTCGCCAATCACATCAACAACGGTCATTACTACATTTGGCACATAACGCTGACAGGCCTTTGCAAAGCTGAGCATTGCATCGTAAGAAGCGAGTCCAAAGCGGTTTCTCGTCACATCAAGATACTTCTGTGCAGTAGAAGAATTTAAGCTGATGGAAACAGTATCAAAAATTCCGGCAAGGCGACTTGCAGTCGGCTCACCAAAGACTAAATCAGACAGACCATTGGTATTAATACGCAGAGGAATATCTGGATGGATGCTCTTTAACCACTGTCCTACTTCTACTACATCATTAAAACGCATCGTAGGCTCACCGAAACCACAGAAAATAATCTCTGCAACTTTAGACCAGTCATACTTGGAAAATAATTCTTTTACTAATTCTACAGAAGGTTCTTCCTTAAGCCACAAGCTGTTATGCTCGTTAAATTCCTTTAAACTTCTTAAACAAAATGTACAGGAACAGGAGCATCTGTTTGTCATGTTAATATAAATCTTATTCGGAAATCCGTTCTCCCCAAGATCAGATAAATCCTCTTTAAAGTCCTCTAAGTTATAGTAAACACCATTTTTCACTGTATATAAAATCATCGCTAAATCTCCTCTAAATATTCTTCAAAACATATTCCGTAGTTCCACGGCAGTTCCATCTGTGCCGTATAAGCAATCGCTTTATCAAGAAATGTGACTGCTCTTTTTACTGCTGTTTTAAAATCCTGTCCCTGAATCAAAGCCCCTGTTACAATAGAAGAAAATACATCGCCTGTTCCCGAACGGTCTCCACCGATTTTTCTTGTTGATAATAATTCTGAAGTCTTATTTTTCTCAAAAATATAATTAAATATCAAATCACCTTGCTGTAAGCCTGTGATCACAATTCTACTTGGCCCCATATCGCTTAAAGCCTCACAAATCGCTACAAGTCCCTCTTCTGACAAATCTACTTTGTGATAATCCAAATCAAGAATGCGACAGGCTTCCGTAAGATTCGGGGTAAGCACATCCGCATATGGGAGAAGTTTTTTCATTTCCTGGCACATATCATCTGTATAAGATGAATAAAGCTTTCCGTAATCTCCCATAACCGGATCAACAACCGCTAATGTATTCTCCTTTTTAAACCGTTTAAAAAATTCAACAACAAGCCCTATCTGTTCTTTCGACCCGATAAAGCCCGTTGTAATTCCATCAAATTCAATACCTGTCTCTTCCCAGCTATTCATATATGTCCTAAGATATGGTGTATAATCCTGTAAAAAATAGTTTGGAAATCCCGTGTGTACAGACAGGATTGCTGTCGGCATCACGCAGCACTGTATCTTCATCGCAGAAATGATTGGCTGTGCCACAGCAGCAGAACATCTGCCAAATCCGGTCACATCATTAATTACCGCTACTCTTTTCTGTCGTTTCATATTGCCTCCAAATCTTTATTATACTTGTTATTCTTTTCTCTTTCTCAATCATATTTTTCAAAAAAATATACTAACAAGTTCTGAAATACTTCCCACAAAATATTTCTTATAAAATATCATTTATAAAATATTTACTGTGAAACTTTCTATAACGTATATAATTCCGGGGTTAATCTCCCGTCATCCGCTAAATCTATAATTAAAAATGTAGGTCCTGCCGGTGTCATCTGTCTTGGCAGTGCAATACTTCCCGGATTAAATACAGTCACGCCCTCTTTTTCAAGAAGCTTTTTCATAATAATGAAAAGCCGGACAATGTGTGTGTCCATAAAAAACAACATCCGCTCCCATCTCCTGAGCCTTACTTACAAGTTCTTCTTCTCCCCAGCTCACACCATAGGCATCCCCATGCGTTACAAATGCAACATGATCGCCAAGTTCAAAAATATCTTCTTTATCCCGGCTAAAATTATAATCACAATTGCCTTCTGCCATATAAACCGGACATCCTGCCAATTCCTCTAACATTTCCGGCGGAATCTCCATATCTCCGCAATGAATGAGAGCCTCAATCTTTCCACGGAATCTTTCAATCACATACTCAAGATTCGACATATTTCCATGATTATCACTAACCACTAAATACTTCTGTCCCATACTCGCCATCCTTCCCTCTACTCTTGCTTATTCCTGTTATTTATTCACTTTACTTATTCATTTTCTTTCTATAATTATATAATTCATTTTCATTAAAGCGAATTAAATGATACCACATCCCTCGCCACCTTTCAACGGAAATGTACAAATTAGGTACTGTTTATGCATAATCCCACTTGATTTCGTAAAGAAAAGAAACTATACTATTTTAAAGACAAATGAAAATATGTACTTTCTGAATCTTCTTGTGCTTGATTTTGTAAGAAGATTTTTATTAGTTTTGTTCATTTTTTGAACTATACAGGATGCGTGCATTAATGCATCCGGATATAACTAATTAAGAATACACCAAAAAATCAAATCCAGAAAATGATTCAGGGAATACATAAATATAATCAGGAGGAACATAGATTTATGAACCAACTATCCGACCCGATTGCGGTATTTGACTCCGGCATGGGCGGCATCAGTGTTTTAAGAGAGATGACAAAGCTGATGCCAAATGAAGATTTTATTTATTACGGTGATTCCAAACATGCCCCTTATGGAACAAAAACTCTCGAGGAAGTGCGCGCGCTTACGATTGAACATATTACATATCTTATTAAGGAAAAACATGCAAAGGCCGTTGCTGTTGCCTGCAACACTGCAACCAGTGCCGCAGTACGAATTCTTCGGGATATGTATCCCGACCTACCTTTAGTCGGTGTAGAACCAGCTATCAAACCAGCAGTATTAGCCACAGGACATGCAAAAGTTGTTGTCATGGCTACACCGATGACATTACGCGAAGAGAAATTTCACAAATTAGAAAGTCTTTACGATGAACAGGCAGACATTTATCCACTGCCTTGTCCAGGCCTTATGGAATTTGTTGAACAGGGTATTTTATCTGGCGAAAAACTTGAAACCTTTCTCCATAACCTGCTTGACCCATATAAAGATAAAGATATTACCGGCATTGTTCTTGGCTGCACCCACTATCCGTTCCTGAAAGAAACGATTCAGAAAATAGCAGGCCCGTCCGTCACGATCTTTGATGGCGGCTATGGAAC
>OGPT01003521.1_pt1 | contig 11136 bp, 13 predicted proteins | sample 1552951 | NCBI WGS metagenome assembly OGPT01 (sample SAMEA2580224, study PRJEB22360) | human gut metagenome | biome: human gut; feature: human-associated habitat; material: faeces | place: Denmark | collected 2008/2010
GAAGTTTAATTTAGTTTAAAGGAGTGATAGTCTTGAGTAACAATGAAAAGCAAATAATTGCAAATAATAAAAAAGCCTATCACGACTACTTTGTTCTTGAAACTTATGAAGCAGGTATAGAGCTTTTCGGCACGGAAATTAAGTCTATAAGAAACGGCAGAGTTAATCTTAAAGACAGCTTTTGCTCGGTTGATGACGGCGAAATGTTTGCAATAGGTATGCATATTTCACCTTATGAGCAGGGCAACCGTTTTAACCGTGACCCTATGCGCAAAAAAAGGCTCCTTCTTCATAAAAAAGAAATTATGAAACTTTTTGGCGAAAGCCAGCAGCAAGGTCTTTCAATTATTCCACTCAAACTTTATATTTATAAGGGCAGGGCTAAGCTTGAAATAGGTCTTTGCAAAGGTAAAAAACTTTATGATAAAATTTTATATAGAAAATTGAAGAAAAAGAGAATTAAATATTTAAAGGAACTTGATAAAGTTAAGACTCAAACAATCAAAGAATTTTTAAAAGAAGAAGATCAAACTTTAACATTAAATTATAACAATGGCGTAACACAACAATTATTACACATGTATGTTATTCAAATGGCTGGAAACACTCAACCGACCTATGTTGAATTAGATAATTCAATGCCAATAGCTTATTTCTTGCAACCATGGGTTTCTAAGATAATTGATGAAGATGAAGATTTGAAAACTAAATTTTATGGAAAGAAAGACAAATAATTTGTCTTTCTTTTATTAGGAATTAGCTAACTGATATTGTCGTTGACACATTGATTGACAATAAGTAAAAATTAATGTAATATATCAAATAATCTTAAAGGGGTGCATTATAATGCAAATTATAAATTTTCAAGATATTAATCTATCTTCAATGCATTTATCTAAAATTCAGGGAACAAAGAGTAGCGTATATACAGATAATGATAGATGCTATAAAATTTTAGATAAATTATATATAAGTGAAAAAATGAGACTTTTAGAAAAATTTATTGATATGGATGGTATTATAATTGATGGTATACTTTTTCCTAAAGAATTAATAATAGATGATGATAAATTAGTTGGATATACAATGGATTATTTTAAAGATTCAATAAATTTATATGATTTTTTTACTCAGGAGAGATTTGTAGATGTTAATGATATATTTTTAGCAGCAAAAAAAGCATCCTCAATAGTTAGAAGAGCACATGAAAATGGTATTATATTACAAGATTTTTCATTTGATAATATTTTATCAAATAACAATTTGGATATAAAAATATGTGATATAGATGGTTGTAAATATAAAAGAAAAAAGAGTCCATTTATATCAATGATTATGCATAATTACTATGATGTTTTCATGAGACGACCATATACTGTCGATGAAAATTTTGATAATCAATCATTATTATTATCAATGTTATTAGCAATCTATCATAATATGATTTTTAATATGGAAGATTATGATGAGTTATCGGATAAAATTAAAACATTAAAAAGTATTAGAACACTTGTAAATTCATTATTAAAAGATTCAAATACTAAGGTTCCTTATTTAGATGAGATTATTTGTGATGATGATCATTTTATAATTGATAGAGATAAGCAAGTTTCTCCAGAAAAACAATTAGCAAAAGATTATAGTATTTTTTAATTATTATTTCTTGCCATATGACCAAGCAATTATTTTGAAAAACTTGATTACGTAATATTTAAGAACATATAATTGTTATAAATTTAGACAGATTATAGAAAATCTGCCTTTTTTATGCTATAATTTTAATGATTTTAAAAAGGAGTTGATCCAAATGAATGAAGAAAAAGGGTTTAATAAAACCGTAATCAATTGGTTGATTACGATTTATCTAAGAATAGAAGGAAACCCTAATAGAATAAGGACTTGTGAGATATAATATCTTACATGTTTTAATAAAAAATATGTTAAAATAGACAAAAATTAGTGAAAAATGGTTATTTTTAATGAAAAATGGTGGTAGAAGTTTAAAGGCGATTACGCTACCTAATAATAGAAATAATTTGGAGGTAAAATATGAAAAAAATTATTATTACTGGAGCAGCAAATGGTGTTGGAAAAGCTGTTGCAAATATTTTAAAGGAAAATGATTTAATATTAATCGATGAAGATAAAGATAATCTTATTTAATTATCTAGTTTATTGAATGCAAATTATTATATTTGTGATTTATCAAATGACGAACAAATAAAACATGTAATCAATGATATTAAAACAAAATATGATAAAATAGATTGTCTAATTAATTGTGCTGGAATGTGGATTTCGGGTGATATGTCAAAATTAGAATTACCTGTATTCGATAAAATGAATGATATAAGTAGAATAAGAAAGGTAATTGATACTAATGTATTCGGAACTATAGCTATGATTAAAAGTATATTTCCAATAATGAAGAATCAAGGATATGGCCAAATAATCAATATTAATTCTCAAAGTGGTGTGATGTGTGAGCCACCATTTTCTATATATAATGCAACAAAGCATAGTACTAATGCATTTAGAAAAGCAATTCAAGATGATTTAGCTAGAAATAATATAAAGATTACTGATGTATGTCCAGGACTTATTCAAACTGATTTTTATATAAGAGCAAATAATGAATTACCTAAAGAAGTAATGGAAACAGGTTTAACTCCTGAAGATGTTGCTAAAACTGTAAAATATGTATTTGATTTGCCTCATGAAATAACTATTCCAAGTATTGAAGTTAGACATATTAAAAACTATTAATATTAAAAATGGGTGTATTTTTAACTAATATGATATGTTGGCCATATGACCAAGTCGAAATATAGAATTTTTGATTACACCATATCCAAGAACATAAAAATGGCTTGAAAATGGACGAAATTATACTAAGTTTCGTCTTTTTTATGCTATAATTGAATAGAAATGGAGTGATTCCTATGGATAATAAAACTAATATAAACTGGTATCCAGGTCATATGGCTAAAACAAAAAGACTAATATCAGAACAAATAAATTTAATAGATATTGTTTATGAAGTTGTAGATGCAAGAATACCATATTCATCTAAAATAATTGATATTGATAAATTTATAAAAAATAAACCTAGAATAATGATAATGACTAAAATTGATCTATGTGATATAAAAGAAACTAAAAAATGGATAAAATATTACGAAGATAAAGGATATAAGGTAATTCCGATAGATTTAATAAATAATAATTCAATAAAAAAAATAATAGATACAACTGAAGAGCTAATGAAAGAAAAAAACAATATTCGTGAAAGTAAAGGATTAACTAAAAGAAAAACTAGGGTACTAGTAGTAGGAATACCAAACGTTGGAAAGTCAACATTAATAAATAAACTAGTTGGCAAAAAAGTAACAACAACTGGTAATATCCCTGGAGTAACTAAAAATCTAAATTGGATTAGAATAAATGATAAATTAGAATTATTAGATTCACCAGGTATATTATGGCCTAAATTTGAAAATCAAAAAATTGCTCTTAATTTAGCTTCATTAACAGCAATCAAAGAAGAAATATTACCAATAAGTAATGTAGTATGTTACTTTATTGAAATGTTATACAAATACTATCCTGAAATATTAAAAAATCGATATAATGTAGATAAAATAGATGAAGAATTTATTGAAGTATTTGAAACAATCGGTAAAAAAAGAGGCTGTTTAGTAAAAGGTGGGATAGTAGACTATGATAAAGTTTGTGATGTTGTAATGAGTGATATCAAAAATGGTAATATAAAAGGAATTACATTTGATAGATATGAATAATATAAATATTTTAGCTTTAGCGTATCTTGGTGATGCAATATATGAACTTGAAATAAGAAAATTTTTGTTAGAAAAAAACATAACAAAAGTGAATCAATTACAAACTGAATCCATTAAATATGTAAGTGCTGTAAATCAAGCAAAATATTTGAAAGAAATGCTAGACAAAAATTTCTTTACGGATGAAGAATTAAGTGTTATACTTAGAGCACGAAACCATAAATCACACAAAAGTAAATCAACAGATATTGTTACTTATAAATATTCAACGGCTTTAGAAGCTGTAATAGGATATTTGTATTATCAAAAAAACAATAAAAGAATAGAAGAAATAATGAATTATATAAAAGGAGAATGAAAATGTATATATATGGAAAGAATGTAGCTATAGAAACAATTAATAACAAAGAAAAAATCAAAAAAGCATTTATTTATAAAAATTTTACAGACAATGAAATTCTAAATGAATTAAAAAAACAAAATGTCTACATCAAATATTTAGAAAAAAATGAAATGGATAAAATGATTGATGGTTTACATCAAGGAATAATATTAGAAGTAAATGATTTTGAATATAATGGCATTGATGAAATGATAGAAGATGATAGTTTAATAGTTATATTAGACCATATAGAAGATCCTCATAATTTTGGTGCTATCATAAGAACTTGTGAAGCGGCAGGGGTAAAAGGAATAATTATTCCAAAAGATAGAAGTGTAGAAGTAAATGCTACAGTAATAAAAGTATCAACAGGAGCAATTAAAAATATGAAAATTGCTCAAGTCACGAACTTAAACAGAACAATAGAATATTTAAAAAAAGAAGGATTTTGGATAGTTGGAACTGATATGGAAGGCACAAATTATTACGACATTGATTATAAAGGCAAAACCGCTATAGTAATAGGCAATGAAGGAAGTGGTATGTCTAGATTAGTCAGTGAAAATTGTGATTTTATTGCTAAAATACCAATGAAAGGAACAACAAATAGTCTAAATGCATCAGTAGCAACAGGAATTGTAGTTTTTGAAGCCGTAAAACAAAGAGGGTAATAAAATGTACGATAAATATAATGATTATGAATTATTAAGCTATATATCAGAATGCAATGAAGATGCAACGGATATTTTATTAAAAAAATATGAACCATTAATAGTATCAACTGCAAAAAAACTGTTAAAAGGAATGGAAAATTTTGGATTAGATATAAATGATTTAATTCAAGAGGGACGATTAGGTTTATTAAAAGCAAGCGAAACATTTTCAGAATCAAAAGATACATTATTTTACACATATGCTAAAACATGTATTGAAAGAAAAATGTATGACTTAGTTAAAAGCACTAGAAGAGTGAAACATAAAATCTTGAACGAATCAATTCCTATTGATGTAGATGATGATAAAGGTGAATATAAAGAATTAGACTATTTACTAAAAGACGAAACTGAAAATCCTGAACAATTATTATTGAATGAAGAAGGCAAAAAAGAGTTACAAAATATTATAAATTCAAAACTTAATGACATTGAAATTCAAGTACTTGAATTAAAACTAAAAGGATTTGAAAATAAAGAAATATCTGAAATATTAGATTGTGATTATAAAAAAATAGATAATACCTTACAAAGAATAAAACAAAAACTAAAAGAAACAAAAAAATGTTCTTAAAAATATTGACATTCATATAATAAAATGATATATTATCAAAGGAATTTAATTTATGGGTTTACTTCGGTAAATCTTTAATTAAAAGCAAAATGAAACACCTGGAAGTGTGTAATGAGAGGAGGATTATAATGCCAACAATTAATCAATTAGTAAGAAAAGGTAGAGGTAGTAAAACTAGAAAGAGTAAATCACCAGTTTTAGCAGTTGGATATAACAGTAGAACAAAAAGAACTACTGATCAAAATTCACCACAAAAACGTGGAGTATGTACTCGTGTAGGTACAACAACACCAAAGAAACCAAACTCAGCATTAAGAAAATATGCTCGTGTTAGATTATCAAATGGTATGGAAGTTACTGCTTATATCGGTGGTGAAGGACATAACTTACAAGAACATAGTGTTGTATTAATTCGTGGAGGACGTGTTAAAGACCTTATCGGTGTTAGATATCATATCGTTCGTGGTACTTTAGATACTGCTGGTATTGATAAAAGACGTCAAGGACGTAGTAAATACGGTACTAAAAAACCTAAAAACAATTAATAATTAAATAAATAGATGAGAGGAGGATATATATGCGTAAAAGACGTGCAGTTAAAAGAGATGTTTTAGCAGATCCAATGTATAATTCAAAATTAGTTACAAAATTAATCAATAGAATTATGTTAGATGGAAAAAAAGGTATAGCTCAAAATATTCTTTATGATGCATTTGATATAATCAAAGAAAAAACTGGTAAAGAACCAATGGAAGTTTTTGAAGCAGCTATGGAAAATATCAAACCAGCTCTTGAAGTTAAATCAAGAAGAGTTGGTGGAGCTAACTATCAAGTTCCAATTGAAGTTAGAGCTGATCGTAGTCAAGCATTAGCTTTAAGATGGTTAGTTAATTATGCTCGTTTAAGAGGAGGTCATTCAATGGCTGAAAACTTAGCAAACGAAATAATTGATGCATCAGAAGGAACTGGTGGAGCAGTTAAAAAACGTGAAGATACACATAGAATGGCAGAAGCTAATAAAGCATTTGCTCATTATAGATGGTAATAGGAAAGGAATTAAATTATGGCTCGTGAATATAGTTTAGAGAAAACTCGTAATTTTGGGATAATGGCCCATATTGACGCAGGTAAAACTACTATGACAGAACGTATCTTATTCCATACTCATAAAATCCATAAAATAGGAGAAACTCATGATGGTGCTTCTCAAATGGACTGGATGGAACAAGAACAAGAACGTGGTATAACTATTACTTCAGCTGCAACAACTGCATACTGGAAAGGTTATAGATTAAATATAATCGACACTCCAGGTCACGTTGACTTTACAGTAGAAGTTTCTAGATCACTTCGTGTACTAGATGGTGCGGTAGCACTTCTAGACTCTAACGCTGGTGTTGAACCACAAACAGAAACAGTTTGGCGTCAAGCTGATGAATTCAAAGTTCCTCGTATAATTTTCTGTAATAAAATGGATAAATTAGGAGCAAGTTTTGAAATGTCACTTAAATCAATTGGAGAAAGATTAGGGGTAAATTATGCACCAATTGAATGGCCAATTGGAGCTGAAAGTGAATTTAATGGAATTATTGATTTAGTTACAATGAAAGCTTATCATTATGATGGACAACAAATTGAAGAACCAACTGAAATTGAAATTCCTGCAGAATTAAAAGATATAGCTGATAAGAAACGTTCAGAATTAATCGAATCAGTTGTTGAATTTGATGATGCTTTAATGGAAAAATATCTTGAAGGTAATGAACTTACTGTTGAAGAAATTAAAGGAGCTATCAGAAAAGGTGTTCTTGAAGTTAAATTCTTCCCAGTAATGTGTGGTACTGCTTTAGGAAATAAAGGTACTAAGTTATTATTAGATGCTGTTATAGATTATATGCCAGCACCAACAGATATTGAATCAATTAAAGGTGTTGACTTAAATGGTAAAGAAATAGTTAGACATCCATCTGACTCTGAACCATTTAGTGCATTAGCATTTAAAGTTATGACAGATCCTTTTGTTGGTAGACTTACTTTCTTTAGAGTTTACTCAGGACATTTAAGTAGTGGTTCTTATGTATTAAATGCAAGTAAAAATAAGAAAGAAAGATTAGGAAGAATTCTTCAAATGCATGCTAACAACAGAACTGAAATTAGCGAAGTATTTACTGGTGATATAGCTGCAGCAGTAGGATTTAAAGATACTACTACTGGAGATACATTATGTGATGAAAAACACGCTTGTATTTTGGAATCAATGGAATTCCCAGAACCAGTTATTGAACTTACTGTTGAACCTAAATCAAAAGCTGATCAAGATAAAATGGCATTAGCTTTACAAAAATTATCAGAAGAAGATCCAACATTTAGAGCTTCTACTAACCATGAAACTGGTCAAACTATTATAGCTGGTATGGGTGAATTACACTTGGATATCATCGTTGATAGAATGAAAAGAGAATTTGGTGTTGAAGCAAACGTTGGTCAACCACAAGTTTCATATCGTGAAACATTAACACAAACAGCTGAATGTGAAGGTAAATATATTAAACAATCAGGTGGTCGTGGACAATATGGTCACGTATGGATTAAATTCGAACCAAATCCAGATAAAGGATATGAATTTGTTGATGCAGTTGTTGGTGGTGTAGTTCCAAGAGAATACATTCCAGTAACTGATAAGGGATTACAAGAAGCTATGAAAACTGGTGTTCTTGCTGGATTCCCAATGGTAGATGTTAAAGCAACATTATTCGATGGTTCTTATCATGATGTTGACTCATCTGAAATGGCTTATAAAATAGCTGCAAGTATGGCTTTAAAGGAAGCTAAAAATAAATGTAAACCAATATTACTAGAACCAATTATGAAAGTTCAAGTAGTAGTTCCAGATGAATATCTTGGAAATGTTATGGGAGATATTACATCTCGTCGTGGTAAACCACTTGGTCAAGAATCAAGAGGTAACGCATTAGCAATTGATGCAATGGTACCACTTTCTGAAATGTTTGGATATGTTACATCATTGAGATCTAATACTCAAGGTAGAGGTAACTATACAATGGTATTTGATCACTATGAAGAAGTACCAAGAAATATTTCAGAAGAAATCATCAAAAAATATGGTGGAAATAACTAAAAGTATATAAACTAAAGGAAAAATACTTGCTATTTTTCCTTAGTTGATATAAAATAAATATGTAATTAAATAGAGGAGGAAAAAATTATGGCAAAAGCAAAATTTGATCGTTCAAAACCACATGTTAACATTGGTACAATTGGACACGTAGACCATGGTAAAACTACATTAACTGCTGCAATTTCAAAATGTTTAGCAGGAAAAAATGGTAACGAAGCAGTAGATTTCGCTAACATTGATAAAGCACCAGAAGAAAGAGAAAGAGGTATTACAATCAATACAGCTCACATTGAATATAGTACTGAAAAAAGACACTATGCTCATGTTGACTGTCCAGGACATGCTGACTATGTAAAAAATATGATTACTGGTGCAGCTCAAATGGATGGAGCTATCTTAGTTATAGCTGCAACTGATGGACCTATGGCACAAACTCGTGAACATATCTTATTATCACGTCAAGTTGGTGTACCTCGTATGGTTGTATTTATGAATAAATGCGACATGGTTGATGATGCTGAATTATTAGATTTAGTTGAAATGGAAATTCGTGAATTATTAAACGAATATGGATTTGATGGAGATAATACTCCAATTATTAGAGGATCAGCTCTTAAAGCACTTGAAGGAGATCCAGCTTGGACTTCTAAAATTGATGAACTTATGGATGCTGTTGATACATGGATTGAAACTCCAGTTCATGATTTAGACAAACCATTCTTAATGCCAATCGAAGATGTATTTACTATTACAGGACGTGGAACTGTTGTTACAGGACGTGTTGAAAGAGGTAAATTAAATCTTAATGATGAAGTTGAAATAGTTGGTTTAAAACCTACTAAAAAAACTGTTGTTACAGGAATTGAAATGTTCCGTAAACAATTAGACTATGCTGAATCAGGAGATAATGCAGGTGTATTATTAAGAGGTATTTCAAGAGAAGATGTAGAACGTGGTCAAGTATTAGCAAAACCAGGTACTGTTACTCCACATAAAAAATTCAAAGCTGAAGTATATGTACTTAGCAAAGAAGAAGGTGGAAGACATACTCCATTCTTCAGTAACTATAGACCTCAATTCTATTTCCGTACTACAGATGTAACTGGTGTTATTGAATTACCAGCTGGTACTGAAATGGTTATGCCAGGTGACAATGTTACTATGACAGTTGAATTAATTGCTCCAATCGCTATCGAAAACGGAACTAAATTCTCAATTCGTGAAGGTGGTAGAACAGTTGGTTCAGGTGTAGTTTCTGAAATAGTTGAATAATTGAAAGAGAACTAAAGGTTCTCTTTTTTTAATTAAACTGACACGAACAAAATTTCTACTTGACAAAAACGTCTGGGGGGTATGATAGTATTGGAAAGTAGGAATTTATAATGAAAAAAATAATGAAAAGTAGAATATTTTTAGTAATAATTACGATGATTATATGTATAAGCGGAACATTATATGCAGCTAATACATATAAAGCATCAGATGTAGTATATAATGCCAGTGATGGAAATAGTATGAGTGTAAATGATGCTTTAAATGATATATATAATATAAAAAAATTAGGAACAGCTACAAGTGGTGATATAACAAGTGGAAAAACAGCGGTAGTCCAAGGGAAATTAATAACTGGAACTCTAAATAATAATTCAGGATTAAATAATGTAAAAACATATACATATAATGATTATACCCATTCACCTACATATTATGAATATGATATTTCATCTTTAACAAGTGAGTATCAAAATAAGGAACTATGGAAAAATTTATTTTTTGTAATTAAAAATTATGTAGCAGGTTATGGTAGTAATGAATGGGTAGTTTCTGATACTTTTACCAGTGCTACATATGATAAATCAACTGGTAAACTAACAATTAATGTTCCATCTATTTATCAATCAATAAGAACAATTTATATTTATTACTAAAAAAAGAAATAATATTATTTCTTTTTAAATTTACTTTGACTTTTATATATAAAATATAATATTTTATTTGTTACTAATTCAAAATCTCCAATATACTCATATATATTTGAATTAAAATTTAATTTAAATTCATTTAATCCTAAATATTTATTGTCTTTGATATTTGGATTAACAATTCCTCCAAAATTAAATTTTTCATAATTTAATTCCGAATATTTTTGAATTAGCTTCCATATTAATAAATGTTTCGCATTTAATCTTTTAAACTTAGTATCATATCCATCCATTAATAAGTTAATTTCTTTGCCATTTTTAACTATTAAAGCAGATGATACAACGATACCCTCAGGGTATTTACTTAGTAATCTAGTAGCATAAATTAAATTACTTTTATATCTATCTAATAGAATATCATTTTCCATTTTTTCTTTTAATAAATTTTTATTGTTTTTTAATTCATTATTTAATTTATTACATTTTTCTTCTTGTGATGCAAAATTTCTATTACATAATTTTAAAAATTTAACAGTATCTAGTTTAGCAAAATAAAATTCAATATTATTTTCTTTTGAAAAATATTTGTAACAATTCTTAAAATAT
>OGPT01003524.1_pt1 | contig 11133 bp, 8 predicted proteins | sample 1552951 | NCBI WGS metagenome assembly OGPT01 (sample SAMEA2580224, study PRJEB22360) | human gut metagenome | biome: human gut; feature: human-associated habitat; material: faeces | place: Denmark | collected 2008/2010
GCCGTTTACGGCGCGGTTGCGGAAGGGGAGAGGGAGAGGCCCGCCGCAAAGAGCAGCAAAAGCAGTTTTTTCATGGTCTTGATGGTTTTGGTGAGTCTGTTTTTTCGAAGAAGAGGTATTCCGGTCACCGGAATACCTCTTCTTTGTGTCGCGGAGCAAAGGGGCGTCAGAAGCTCAGTCCGTCTTCGTAACCCGGATTCTGGCTCAGTGCGCCGCCCGTGGCCACGCGCTGGTCGGTCGGAATCGGCCACAGATAGTCGCGGCCCTCCTCCCATTTGTAGGTGCGGCCCGGGAAGCAGACGATATAGCCGCTCGTGCCGTCGGTCAGCTGGGCGTCCTTGCCTTCGCCGATTTCGAGCATCGCGTCGCAGGTCGTGGCGGGCTTGGTGCCGCTCCAGAGGCAGAGGTCCATCTTGCCGTCGCCGTTCATGTCGTATTCGCCCAGCGAGGGGAAGTAGCAGCCGAGGAAGCCGTCGAGTCCGTTCGACGAGGGAACCAGCTGGGCGCCCTCCTTCCAGCGGAGCATATCCCACTGGCGCAGGCCTTCGCAGGGAAGTTCGACGGTGCGTTCGCGGCGGATTTCGAGGATCACGCCTTTGTTCGCTCCGGAATTGACGTTGGGGTAGTAGCTGGCCATCAGGGGATCGGGATTGTTGTTGGCGGCCGCCATGTCGAGGGCCGGCATGCCCACGCGGTCGCGGACGATGTCCACGGTCAGGGCGATGTCTTCCGGGGTCAGCGTGCCCAGCTCGGCCTTGGCCTCGGCGTAGGTGAGCAGGATTTCCGGATAGCGGAATACCGGCCAGTCGGTGGTCGAGGTGGTGGCGCCGTTATGCGTGTCGTCGCTCACGAACTTGATGAAGCGGTAACCCGTCATGTCGTAGCTCTTGCAGTCCTCGATCACCTCGTCGATGCCGTTCAGATCGACATATCCCGGAGCCATGAGCGTCTGCGCCATGCGCGGGTCGCGGTTCTGGAACTGCTGGTTGTAGGTCATGGTCTCGTATCCGGGCTGGTCCTGAATCTTCGAGCCGTCGGCCATCAGGTAGTGGTTCACCAGCCGCTGGGTGGCGCTGTGGCGCATGTTGCGGAACGTGAACTGGATGCCGTGGCGCACGAGGATGTCGGCGTTGAAGCGCATCGAGAGGATCGTCTCCTTGGCGTCGCCGTCTTCGAGGATGAAATATTCGCGGTAGGGGGCGTCGAGTTTGAGCGTATTGCCTTTGTAGAGCGAATATTTGTTCTGCTCCATGATGGCCCATGCGGCGTCGGCGGCCAGTTGGAGGAAATAGTCGGCCGAGATGGTCACCCCGTCGATCGTCTCGTCGGCGATGCCGTGGTATTTGCGGAAGGTGCCTTCGTAGAGCGCGGCGCGGGCCTTCATGGCGCGGGCGGCGTTTTTGCTCAGGCGGTAGAGCGCGTCGCTCGGCCAGTTGTCGGGCAGGTCCGTGATGGCGCGGTCGAGGTCCTCCATGACCTTCTTCATCACGAATCCGCGGCTGTCGCGCGGCCGTTTGAGCGAAGCCCAGTCGTTCGACGGAATTACGAAGTCGTAATAGGGGATGTCGCCGTATTTGCGCACCTTTTCGAAGTAGAACAGCGCGCGGAAGAAATAGGCCACGCCGTCGTAGCGCTGGCGGATCGTCTCGTCGGGGCAGTTGCCCGAACGTTCGAGGTAGTAGTTGATGTAACGCAGGTAGGCCCATGCGCTTGTGCCCCAGTTTTCGGTGGCCGGGGAGCGCGTGCCCTGCTGTACGGAGCTGAGGTTCTTGGCGATCTGGATGTCGGAGACCTGAATGGCATCGGTGTCGGGACCTGCGAAGAGACTGTAGAAGCGGTTGGTCCAAAGCTCCAGCTCCGCTTCGCTTGAAAAGAACGTATTGGGCGAAAGGTTCGTTTCCGGCTCCTTGGTCAGGAAGTCGTCGCAGCCCGACAGCGCCAGACTCATCGAAACGAATATCAATATTTTGCTGATAGTTTTCATGGTTGATCGAAATAATGCTTTCCGGTTAGTTTAGAAGGTGATGTCCACGCCTACGGAGAAGGTCCGCGAGTAGGGATACAGACAGTCGTTGGTGGCGCTGGTCGTGGCTACTTCGGGATCGACCGTCTTGCTGTAGCGCTTCAGGGGCGACCAGTAGGCGAGGTTCTCGCCCGATACATATACGCGGACCTTTTCGAGGATGCGCTTGTTGATCGGGATGGTGTAACCCAGCGTGATGTTCTTCAGACGGATGTACGAGGCGTCCTGCAGGTAGCGGTCGGTTTTGACTTTCATCGAACCTGCGCTCGAAGTCTGGTAGCTGCGCCGGCGGGGGAAGTAGGTGTTGCGGTTGTCCTCGCTCCACGCCAGCCGTTCGAAGTCCTTGGCGATGAACGTGGTGGTCGGGAAGCTGTAGGGACCCCAGAAATAGTAGCAGTTGGCGCTGGGCATCCAGTCGATCTTGCCGACGCCTTGGAAGAAGACCGCGAAGTCGAAGCCGTTCCAGTTCAGGTCGCCGCGGATCGAGTAGGTGTAACGCGGCAGGCTGTTGCCGATGACGCGCATGTCGCCCGGATTCTTGACCGTACCGTCGCCGTTGTTGATGATGTTGTTGCCGTCGAGGTCGCGGAAACGGACGTCGCCCGCCATGAGGTGCGCCGCCGAAGCGTCGGAGCTGGTGTAGACGCGGTTGTTGACCGCCTTGTCGTTGATCTGCGCCTGATAGCGTGCCGCCTCCTCGTCGGTCTTGAACAGGCCGTCGGTGCGGTAGCCCCAGAGTTCGCCGAGCGTCTCGCCCACGTAATGGTCGGTGAGCAGCATGTCGTCGTTCTTATACTTGGTGATCTTGGACTTGTAGTCGCCCAGCGATGCCGAAATGCCGTAGGAGAAGGGTTTGCCGGCCACCATGTGGCGGTCGCGCCAGCTGACGGTGATTTCGTAGCCCTTGGTGCGCAGGTCGGCGCAGTTCTCCTTGGGCGAGGGCGCTCCGAAGACGTCGGGCAGCGTGAGCGACGTGGTGAGCATGTCCTTGGTGTCGCGGATGTAGAGGTCGGCCGTGACGTTGAGGCGGTTTTTGAGGAAGCCCAGATCGAAACCGAGGTTGTAGGTTACGACCGTCTCCCACGTAAGTCCGTCGCTGATGGGGTTCGACGCCGAGGCGTAATTGGCCTTTTCCGTGCCGTTGAAGGTGTAGCCCAGCTGGCCGGTCGAGATCGTTTCGATGTAGTAGTAGTTCGACACCTGCTGGTTGCCGAGCGAGCCGTACGAGAAGCGCACCTTGGCGTTGTCCCACCAGTTGCGCATCGGCTCCCAGAATTTCTCCTCCGAGATGCGCCATCCGGCCGATGCCGAGGGGAAGAAGCCCCAGCGGTCGTTGGCGGCGAAGCGCGACGAACCGTCGTAGCGTGCCGACACTTCGAAAAGGTACTTGCCGGCGTAGTCGTAGTTCGCACGGGCGAAATAACCCAGCGTCCGGTAGGCCGTATTCGACTCGACGCAGCGTTCGATCTCGCCCTGCGCCATGTTGATGAAGCTCAGCTTCTCGCTCAGCGACCCTTTCTGGCGGACGCTCAGTTTCGACGAGCGGAAGTCCTCGAAGTTGCCGCCGGCTACGGCCGAGAAGTTGTGCTTGCCCCACGAGTGGCCGTAATCGAGGTAGGCGTTGACCACATGGCCGTTATAGTAGTAGCGGTCCTCCTGATAGAAGTCGTAGATCGAACCGTTGGTGAAATCGACCACGGCGGTCTGCGTCGCGTTCCATGTGTTGGCCGTCGGATAGGAGCGGTAGGCTCCGAGGTTGTCGCGGCGGCGGTAGGTGTAGTCGGCGTTGAGTTTCAGATCCTTGTTGCGTGTGAGGTCGAACGTCACCCGGTTGGTGATGATGTAGTAGTTGTTCTTGCGCGAGTTCTTGTTGCGTCCGTCGGCGAATACGCCGCCGCGTCCGCTGGCGATCGGCGAGTTGGCGAACTGGATGCCGTTGGAATAAACGAACGTGGTGCCGTCGGGGTTGACAGGAACGAACGTCGGGCTGATGTTGTTGGCCACGTTGAAGAGGATGCCGTTGGAGTTGAGCTCTTCGGAACCGTCCTGCTCCCAGTAACCGCCGTATTTGTAGTCGGTCACCTCCATGCTGATGTTGTTCGAGTAGTGCATCCACGGCGTTACTTCGGCGGCGATCTTCGTGCGGAACGAGTAGCCGTTGTAGATATCCTCGGCGCCATGGTTGAACAGGCCTTCACGGTAGAGGTAGCGGCCGCTGACGTAGTAGTTGATCTTGTCGTTGCCGCCCGTGAGCGAAATGTTGTGCTCGGTTTCGGGACGGCTGCGCTTGAACATGTAGTCGTACCAGTCGAAGTTGCCCAGATAGCGGTATTTGCCGTTGCTGTCGGTGATGACCCACGGGCGGTCGGGATGCTCGGTCTTGTCGTTGCGGCGGTCGTAGAGCATCTGCATCTCCTCGTCCGTGTAGTTCCAGCCCACATAGCCTTTCGACGGGTAGCAGAATTCGTTGGTGAGTTTCACGTAGTCGTATCCCGACGTGATGAAGTCGGTCGAGGTGGTGTTCCACGACACGCCGTAGCGGCCGTTGTAGTTGACTTTCAGCGTGCCGGCCTTACCGCTCTTGGTGGTGATGAGCACCACGCCGGCCGAAGCCTTGGCGCCGTAGATCGAGCAGGCCGAAGCGTCCTTGAGCACCGATACCGATTCGATGTCGTTGGGGTTGACCTGCGCCAGCGACGCTTCGATGCCGTCGACGAGCACCAGCGGGCTGCCGCTGTTGAGCGATACCGCGCCGCGGATCTTGACGTCGTAGTTCTTGCCTTCGATCGAGCCGCTGCCGAGCGTCAGCAGCAGCGACGGATCGGCGCCCTGCAGGGCGGCGGCCGTATTGGTCACGAGACGGTTGTTGAGGTCCTTGCCGCTGATGGTGCCCACGGCGCCCGTGACGTTCACGCGCTTCTGCTGGCCGTAGCCGACCACGACCACCTCGTCGATGGCTGCCGAGCTCTCCACGAGGGTAATGTCGATGGCGGCGTAGGAGTTGACTTCGACCGTCCGGGGCTGGTAGCCGATGAACGAGATGACGAGCTTCGCCGGAAGCTTGACGTTCTCCAGCGAGAAGTCGCCGTTGCTCATGGTGGTGGTGCCGTTGTTGGTGCCGTCCACGATGATCGTGGCGCCCGGAACGGGCAGCCCCAGATTGTCTTTCACCACGCCTTTGAGCTGGTTCTTATCCGCGGCGAGACTCTTCGGGGCGGCCTTGGTTACGGAGATGCTTTTGCCCGTAATCGTGTAGGAGATGTCCTGATCGGCGAAGATCTGGGCCAGAACCTCGTCGATCGACGCGTTCTGCGCCGAGATGCTGACGCGGCGCTGCATGTCGACGCCGGCCGATTTGATGGCCACGGAGTAGTTCTCCCGCTGATTGAGGGCTTCGATGGCCTCCTTGACCGTTACATTCGTGAGTTTGAGGTCGATCGCCTGTGCCAGCGCCGGGCTGGGAAGCGCCAGCAGGCAGAGTGCGAACAAACCCACGATCGCACGCGCATGGAAAAGTGCGGTTCGATTGTAAAGTTTTTTCATAGGTTGAAGTTTTAATGTTGTAGTTTTTGTTGCTGTTTCGCGGTTATTTCTTTCGGGATATGTAGATCACGTCATTGCGTTCGCGGATGGACATAGATTTGTCGGTGTTGAGCGTGCCGAGGATCTTGAGCAGCGACTCGTTGTTGGTGAAGAAGGCGTAGAAGCGCACGCCGGCCAGTTCGGGATCGGTGATGATGATTTTCTGGTCGAAGCAGCGGGCCAGCTGTGCGGTGATGCCGTCGAGCGACTCGTTGAAGAAGTAGAAGCCTCCGCCCGTGGCGCGCGATTTATAGTTTTCGCTCTGGAAAGAGGTCATTTCCAGCGCTCCCGTCAGGCGGTCGTACTGCGCGACGTCGTTGCGGACCATGACGACCTCGTCGTCGCATTTGTCGCTGTTCACGTCGAAACGCACGCTGCCCTCGACCAGCGCCACTTCGACCAGCTGGTCGCTGTTGTAGGCCCGCATGTTGAATTTGGTGCCGAGGACTTCGACCTCGACGTCGCCGGCCGAAATGACGAAGGGATGCCGCTTGTCGTGCATGACTTCGGCGTAGACCTCGCCGTCCACGAAGATTTTGCGCTGGCGGCCGTTGAAGTGGGTCGGATAGGTTACGCGGGTGCCCGAATTGAGCCACAGGAGCGTTCCGTCGGCAAGGCGCAGCTCGCTGCGCTGGCCCGCCGGCACGAGCACCTCCTCCCATTCGGGAGTGTGCGCGGTCTTGGTGTAGAGGAGCGAGACCGCGATCAGCAGCGGGACGATCAGCACGGCGGCGATCCGCTGCGTCCACCGGACGACGGTCGTCAGACGGCGTGGTGCGGTGCGCGCCGGAACGGAATGGCCGATGCGGCGGCAGAACTCTTCGAACGCAGCCTGCGCCAGCGCGGGGTTTTCGCTCCGCACCTCGCCGAGCAGGGCGCCGAGCAGCCGGTCGGCTTCGGACGAATTGCCGTTGTCGGCGAACCATTGCTGGATGCGGACCTCCTCGCCGTCGTTGCAGCGGCCGTAGAAGTAATTCCGGACTTTATCTAATGTCGGTTTGTTCATCTCTTCATGCGTTTTATCGGCGGCCCGATGCTGCCGGTTACTACATAAAGAACAAACGAAAGCCCCGCACTACGTAACGGGGCCGGAAGATTTTATCGGGGAAAATTTCAGGGCAGGATGTCCAGAAAGACGATGATGGCCGGAATAATGTTGAGGTATTTGCGCAGCTCCTTCAGCGCCAGCTCAAGATGCTTGTCCACGGTGCGTACCGACAGGTTCAGTTGTTCGGCGATCTCCCTGCTCGGCATGTGCTCGAAACGCGACATGCGGAAAATCTGCTGCCGCTGCGGGGGCATCTTTCCGACGATGATCTCGACCTGCTCGGCAGTCTCCGCCAGATCGAGCTTCTCCTCGATCTCGTTCCGCGAAGGCAGGTTTCCCCCCCCCTTGCTTTCGGTCTGCGCGATAGCCTCCTTTAGGGTCGTGAACGTGCGGCTCTTGGTGCGGAAGTAGTTGTATATCTCGTGTTTGGCCAGCACGAAAAGGTAGTTGCGGATGGATTTGGCCGCATCCAGCTTTTCGCGGTTCAGCCAAACTTTCATGAAGATATTCTGCGCGATGTCCTCCGCAACGGCGGTCTCTTTGGTCATGCCCTTGATGAAGGCGAAGAACGTCGGGTAGTATTTGTGGAACAGCACCTCGTAACCCGCGATGTCGCCGCGGATGAGCTGCCTGAGCAGGTCCTGCTCTTGCGGATCGCAATTGACGAAGGTGTTATAAACGGATTCTTTCATTATCGGGACTACGTTCCGGAAACAGCATGCCTTTCCCTGCAGCACTCGGATCTGCTCTGAAAAAAGAGGGTGGGTGCGGAAGATGCTATGACGAAGATAAGCATAATCTTTCGAAAAACAAGCGGCAATCCGGGGAATTAACACCCCGGTCGCCGAATTTTAACGGGGCTGCAACAATTCCCCGAAGATACCTATTTTTATATATAAAGGGCCGCGGGAGTGCGCAGTGCGGGGCGGTTTATCGGGCGGTCTCTTGGTCGAAGACCGCATCGAAGGCCGCGCGCAGACGGGCTTCGTCGCGGATCAGCGCCCGCAGTTCCTCCTGTTTGCGGGCGTTGTCCGATTCGGGAATCCAGAGCCGGAGGTAACCGCCTTCGGCGTACTTTTTCCGCAGGTGCGCAAGACAGCGTTCGAAGTGTCCCTCGCGGTCGAGTGCGGGGCAGTGGGACAGACCGTACTGCACCGTACGGCGGAGCACGGTCGCGGGGTCGATGCAGCGGTCGGCTTCGGCGACGATGCGTCCGTAGATCGTGCGGGGAGCATGGTCGGACGAGGCCCGGTGGTCCTCGACGGCGTCGCGCATGACGGCCAGCTGCTCTGCGGTGAACCAGCGACGCAGCTCCGTGTCGGCGAGCAGGATTTCGCCCGAATGGATGTGGTGCAGTTCCCGGCCGCGGGCCAGCCCCGTGTCGTGATAGGCAGCGACGGCGTAGATCATGTCCGCATCGACGTCGTAATGCCGCGCCAGATCGAGACTCTGGGCGATGACCGTGCGGACGTGGTCCGTGCCGTGCGCCGCGTCGAAGGATTCGTAACGGGGGATGATCTCCGTTTCGATATGGTTTTTCAGCTCTTCGGATGGTTGCATGGTGCAAAAATAAGCATTTGGCGAGAAGTGCGGCATTGGAAAGATATTAAAAATTTTTAGTTTTGTTCGGGCTTTTCATTATCTTTGCAGCGGTAAAGTTAGGGAAAATGAAGTCGGAAGCGGAATTGAAGGCTGTCACGCAGTTCGTTGCGGAGTATGCCACCCGGCTGATGGGGTCCGGAGTGCATACCTCGCGCGTGGTGCGCAATACGAAACGTCTGGGCGAGGCGCTCGGCGTGCGCGTCATGGTGTCGGCCTTTCAGAAAGTGGTGACCTTCTCGGTTTACGACGACGAGAGCGGACGGGTTTACAGCGAGGTGGCGGACATTCCGCCGCTGCCGATCAGCTTCGAGCTGAACTCGGAGCTCAGCGCCCTGAGCTGGGACGCCTGCGACCTTCGCCTGTCCCTTGCAGAGATTCGGCGCCGCTATGACGAGATCGTCGCCCGGCCTCGTCTGGACCCGATTTTCACACTGATTCTCGTCGGACTGGCCAACGCATCCTTCTGCCGGCTTTTCGGCGGGGAGTGGTGTGCGGTAGGCATCGTCTTTACCGCCACGCTGCTCGGATTCTACCTCAAGCAGCGGATGCAGGCCAAGGGATTCAATCACTATGTCATCTTCATCGCGTCGGCCTTCGCGGCTTCGATGTACGCTTCGGTGGCGATGATTTTCGATACGACTTCGGAGGTCGCCATCGCCACGAGCGTGCTTTACCTGATTCCGGGGGTGCCGCTTATCAACGGCGTGATCGACATCGTCGAGGGGCATGTGTTGAACGGTATCGCCCGCCTGACGTCGGCGCTGATGCTGATCGTCTGCATCGCCGTCGGACTGGCATGTACCCTGATGATCGTTAAAAACGGATTGCTATGACGCTGCTCGCCATTCTTTCGGACGGATTTTTCGCCGCGGTGGCGGCTGTCGGATTCGGAGCCGTGTCCGATCCTCCGATGCGGGCCTTTCCGGCGATCGCCCTGCTGGCCGCCGTGGGGCACGCCCTGCGTTTCTGCCTGATGGACACAGGCGTGGATATCGCTTCGGCGTCGCTGTGCGCTTCGGTGGCGATCGGTATCGGAAGCCTGCTGTTGGGAGGCCGTATCCACTGCCCGATGACGGTGCTGTTCATCCCCGCGCTGCTGCCGATGATCCCCGGCATGTATGCCTACAAGACGGTCTTTTCGATGATTATGTTCATGCAGAATCTCGACGATCCCTCCGCTGCGGGGTATCTGGCGGCCATCGTCCGCAACGGATTCGTTACCTTCAGCGTGATTTTCATGCTGGCTGCGGGAGCCGCCGCGCCGATTTTCCTCTTCAACAAACGCGCACATTCGCTGACACGCAATAAAAAACAGATTCGCAGCTGATTATGGAACTCTTTTGGCAAACTATCGCAGACTACAATACGATGACTTGGCCCGTGCAGGCGCTCATCGTGCTGGCGGCCGTCGTCCTGACGGCGCGTCTCTATCTGCGCCCGACGCACCGGGTGAAAACCGCAATGAAATGTTTTTTGGCGTTTCTCAATGCGTGGATCGCCGTCGCCTATTACCTCGTGTCGTGCGATGCGCGGGCTTACAGCGGAGTCATGGCGTTTTTCTGGGGCGTCATGGCCGCCGTGTGGATTTATGACGCGGTCGTCGGTTACACGACGTTCGAACGGACGTACAAACACGACAAATTCGCTTTTGCGCTCTACCTGATGCCGTTCCTCTATCCGCTGATATCCCATCTGCGGGGACTGGATTTCCCGATGACCACCTCGCCCGTCATGCCCTGCACGGTGGCGATCTTCACCATAGGACTGATGCTCTCGTTCTCGAAGCGGATCAATCTGTTCGTCGTGCTGTTTCTGTGCCATTGGTCGCTGATCGGCTTTTCGAAGGTTTACTTTTTCGGCATTCCCGAAGACCTGCTTTTGGCGAGCGCGCTGGTGCCGGCGCTCTATCTCTTTTTCAAGGAGTATATCGACGTTAATTTCCGCCGCAACGCCAAACCCGATCTGCGGGTGATGAATATGCTGCTTCTGGCGATGTGTTCGGGACTCGGCGTCTTTTTCGCCGCGACCATCTGGCAGCAGCTCGTCTGAATGGCCGGATAATGCCGGCCTCCCGGACGTCTTCACCGGACCGGGGATAAAAAAATCCCTCCTTTGGTAAGGAGGGATTTGGGGTGGAGTGTCGGAATGGCCGCTAGGAGCTGTCCCGCCGACATCCGGTTATTTCGCGTACGAAACGGCGCGGGTTTCGCGGATGACGGTGATCTTCACCTGACCGGGATAGGTCATTTCGTCCTGAATCTTCTTGGCGATATCGTGCGAAAGTCCTTCCGATTCCTGATCCGAAAGCTTGTCGGCGCCGACGATCACGCGCAGTTCGCGGCCGGCCTGAATGGCATAGGTCTTGACGACGCCGGGGTATGACAGGGCGATGTCCTCCATCTCCTTCAGACGCTTGATGTAGCTCTCCACCACTTCGCGGCGCGCTCCGGGACGTGCGCCCGAAATGGCGTCGCAGACCTGGATGATCGGGGCGATGAGCGAGGTCATCTCCACCTCGTCGTGGTGGGCGCCGATGGCGTTGCAGACCTCGGGCTTCTCCTTGAACTTCTCGGCGAGTTTCATGCCGATGATTGCGTGCGGCAGTTCCGGTTCGTCGTCGGGCACCTTGCCGATGTCGTGCAGCAGGCCTGCCCGGCGGGCGATCTTGGGGTTGAGACCCAGCTCCGAGGCCATGATGCCTGCGAGGTTCGCCGTTTCACGGGCATGCTGCAACAGGTTCTGTCCGTAGGACGAACGGTATTTCATCTTGCCGATCATGCGGATCAGTTCGGGGTGCAGTCCGTGGATTCCCAGGTCGATCGTCGTGCGCTTGCCGACCTCGACGATCTCCTCCTCGATCTGCTTCTGCACCTTGGCG
>OGPT01003529.1_pt1 | contig 11116 bp, 10 predicted proteins | sample 1552951 | NCBI WGS metagenome assembly OGPT01 (sample SAMEA2580224, study PRJEB22360) | human gut metagenome | biome: human gut; feature: human-associated habitat; material: faeces | place: Denmark | collected 2008/2010
GCATGTCGATGGAGGGATTACGTGAAAAACGGGGATAGTCGAATAAAACCAGTCGCTATTTTCTGCGCGGTCACATCTGGAACAGGGTGATCATCAGCGGCATCGTGATGATGCAGAGCAGCATGGTCACCGTGTTGATCAGACTGGCATAGAGGGCATCCCGACCGAACATCTGACTGAACTGGGTCACAATGTTGGCGGAGGGCGCGATCACAGAGAGCAGACTGATGATGATCAGCGTTTCTCCGTGAGGGGCCAGCGCAGCCAGACCGCTGTATTTGGCAACGCAGACCAAAATAACCGGCAGTACGATCAGTCGCAGCAGCACAGGCTTCCAGAGCTGGCGATAGGAGCGCAGATGCTGCATATCCATATCCGCCATCAGCATACCGATGATCAGCATGGCAACCGGGCCCATGGTATTTCCGGCCATGGCGAATGCCGACCGAATGACTGCGGGCAGCCGGATCTGAAATGCAAACAGAAACAGACCTATGGCAATCGCCAGAATGTTCACATTGCATACCAGATCCCGCAGGGAGATCTCTTTTTTGCCGCTGATGAGGATCCGGGCATGGGTCCATACCAGAATGGTCTGCACGATAGAGTAACAGGTCACATACATGACCCAATCTTCACCCCAAATTCCGATGACAAGCGGAACCACCATGTTGGTGCAGTTCGAGTACATGACAGAGGCTGTTTCCACTGTATTTAGGCATAACAGCTTTGCCGACAGTCTTCCCAGCACGAGACTCAGCACGTTCATCATCAGTGCAGATAGAAGCGAAAGCTCCATCATGCGTACGGTATCCGTTGTGCGCTCGATCTGAAAAGCGTTCAGGATCACGCAGGGGATGATGACATACAGCAACAGCATGGACAGTACACGACTGTCCTCTGATTTCAAAATACCGGCCTTTACAATGGCCCAACCCAGAAAGATAATGATAAACAACTGGGCGATCTGCTGCAGCAGGATCAGACTCAGCATTTCTCCTCTACGTCTTTCAGACGGCCCAGATAGGGACTTTCCGTCGTGCTCATGCTGGAAGCGGCATTTTTAAAGCGCTCCACGCTGGCGGTGGATTCCTTGACGGGACGGAGGGTGCCGGCGCCGGCCACGCAGCCGCCGGGGCAGGCCATAACTTCCACGAAGTCATAATGAACCTTGCCTGCTTTGAGCTCGTCGAGCAGCTTGCCTGCATTGCCCAGACCGCTTACGGTACAGGTGCGCAGTGTTGCGCCGCCAAGGGTGAATTCACGAACCTTGCGGCCTTCTGTACCGCGAACTTCGGTGAAGGCATCTTCGGGAGCTTCCTTGCCTTCGATTACATGGTAAGCAGTACGCAATGCTGCTTCCATAACGCCGCCACTGGCACCGAAGATAACTCCGGCGCCGGTGCTCTGACCCAGCGGATTATCAAAGGGCTGTTCGTCCAGCATTGCGGGGTTGATGTGCTCAGCACGCAGCAGGCGGATAAGCTCGCGGGTGGTGAGTACGATATCTACATCATGGGTACCGCTGCTGCGCATAGAGAAGAGAGCGGCCTCGCGTTTCTTGGAAACGCAGGGCATGATGGAAACGGAGCAGATTTCCTTCGGCTTTAAGCCCTTCTTCTGTGCAAAGTAGGATTTTGCCAGCGCACCGAAAATCTGTTGCGGAGATTTAGTGGTAGAAAGGTTAGGCACGAAGTACGGGTGAGTTTTGTTGACATAGCTTACCCAGCCGGGGCAGCAGGAGGTGAACATCGGCCAGCTGTGGTCCTGCGGATTTTGCAGATGCTCCAGAAGCTCGCTTGCTTCCTCCATGATGGTAACGTCGGCAGCGTAGCAGGTGTCGAAAACATAATCGAAGCCGATTTTCTTCAGTGCTGCTACCATGTGGCCTTCGGTTGCCAGCTCTGGCGGCAGGTTAAAGGCTTCGGCCCAGGCGGTGCGTACTGCAGGTGCAACCTGTACTACGGTTACCTTATTGGGATCGGCCAATACGTCATAAATTTTGGGAACATCGTTACGCTCCTTCAGCGCGCCAACGGGGCAGTGGGTGATACACTGACCGCAGAGGCTGCAGTCACTGTCCTCAATGGAAACATTGCCGGCAACGTCTACGGTAGTACGGGCACCGGTATTCTGCACATCCCAGATATGCAGCTTTTGCACCTTGTCACAAATCTGGACACAGCGCATGCATTTGATGCATTTTTTGGAATCGCGGATGAGCGGGAACTCCTGGTTCCAGGGAGTATCGACAACATCGCGCTCATAGGGAATATCGTAAATGCCCAGGTCATTAGCCAAAGTCTGCAGGCTGCAGTTGCCGCTGCGCACGCAGGTAGCGCACATGCAGTCATGCTGGGATAAAATCAGCTCCACGTTGGTGCGGCGGATGCTGCGGGCCTTGGGAGAGTTGGTATAAACTACCAGACCTTCCTGTACCGGAGTGGTGCAGGCGGTAACTACACGGTTCTGTCCTTGGATTTCAACTACGCAGACCTTGCAGGCACTGATTTCGTTGATGCCTTTAAGATAACACAGGCGGGGGATTTCGATGCCGACGGTGGCAGCAGCCTGCATGATTGTTGTCCCCTGGGGAACGGAAACTTTTTGTCCGTCGATTGTCAGGTTTACCATTTTAAGGTTCTGCCTCCTTTCAGTGTGCTGAAGCCGAATTTGTCGCAGCGCAGGCAGCGTCCTGCTTCCTGGCAGGCCTCCTGCTTAGTCATGCCGCATTCAATAGGCTCAAAGGTATGCTTGCGTTCGCCTGCTTCGGTTTCGTGCATCTGGATACGGCCGCAGGGACGTTTATCGTCAATAGACGGGTCGGGGATAACTACATCACAAGAAATGGTGTGGTTATAGCCCAGATATTCATCAATATTAGCGGCAGCAACCTTACCGGCAGCAATAGCACGGATTACGGTTGCAGGACCGGTTACGCAGTCGCCGCCGGCGAAGACGCCTTCGTTGTTGGCAAGCTCACTGCTGGAAAGAGCGGAAATAGTACCGCGTTTGATTTTGATGCCGGCTTCTTCGAACGGACGCAGCTCAATGCCTTGGCCGATAGCAACAACGATAACGTCGCAGGGAATGCGCTCCAGCTCTACGTCAGCGTGAATCGGACGCGCACGTCCCCAGGCATCGATAGGACCGATGATTTGCGGTTCTGCCCAGAGAGCGGCCACATTACCTTCGGCATCCGCCTCAATGTGGTGCGGAGCTTTTAAGCCGTACAGCTCAGCGCCCTCGGCAATAGCGCCTTCGATTTCCTCGGGCAGCGCGGTCATGTCGTCCTGACGACGGCGGTAGGCGATGATAACCTTTTTGGCACCGAGACGGATGGAGCTGCGGGTGCAGTCCATAGCAACGTTGCCGCCGCCGATAACGACAACGGTTTTATCCTTAAAGTCAGGCATTTTTTCTTCGCCGATGTTGCGCAGCATTTCTACCGCACTGATAACACCGTGGGAATTCTCGCCTTCAATACCGATTTTCTTGTCAGTGTGGGCACCGATGGCAATGTAAACTGCGTCAAATTCCTCACGCAGCTTTTCGAAGGGGATATCGCCCTCCTCGTTGCCGATTCTGGTGTTGCGATGTACCTCTACGCCGGTGGACAAAATAGCGTCCAGGTCCTCCTGCAGACGTTCGCGCGGGAAGCGGTAAGCAGGAATGCCGTAGCGCAGCATACCGCCGAGCTTGCTCTTTTCTTCAAACACAACAGCATGATGTCCCATTAGCTCCAGATAGTAGGCTGCGGACATACCGCTGGGGCCGCCGCCGATGATGGCGATACGTTTATTGGTAGCAGGCTGTTTTTCGGGCAGCGGCACAGTGTTGCTGGGCGCATTGTCGACAGCCATACGCTTCAGACCGCGGATATTGATAGGAGCATCAATCATGCTGCGGCGGCAGCGTGCTTCGCAGGGATGCTCGCAGATAAGACCGCAGGCAGTAGGGAAGGGGTTATCCTTGCGGATGAGCTTAACAGCGTCGGCATAACGGCCTGCGCCAACTAATGCAATGTAGCCGGGGATATCAACCTGTGCCGGGCACAAAGCTACGCAGGGGATAGAATGATGGACGTTGACAGAGCATTTGCCCTTCTTTATGTGGTTAATGTAATCTTCACGGAAGCCTTCCAGACCGGCCAAAACCATTTTGGCTGCTTCGAAGCCTATGGCGCAGTCAGCGCTGTTGGCAACGTTTTGCGCGGTGCTTTCGATTAAATCCAGAGTGTGCATGTCAGCCTTGCCGGCGAGCACGTCTTCCATGAGATTCTGCAGCTGCGCGAGGCCTACACGGCAGGGTACGCATTTGCCACATGTTTGTGCGTGGCAGACTTTGAGGAACGACAGCTGCAGGTCAACAGGGCACAGTCCCGGGGGGCTGGCGATGATGTGTCGTTCCAGGTCCTTGTACAAGCGCTCGACCGTAAGCTGGGCCTGGTCGGGTGTTTCGATTCTTAAACGGCTCATAATTTTCCTCCAAAAAGCATACACTAAATATATAAAGGTATAAACTATATTATACAGAAAAAAGCTGCTTTTCGCAATAATAAAGAAGATAGTTTTTGTGTAACAATCTGAGCAGAAAGAGCTCGCAAGCGCTTTTCTGCCTGCTGCCGCAGGCAAGCACGCTTGCAGTAGCAATACTTTTTTTGCCTTGTTTTTTGTGTTATACTAATACTAAGCTTTAGAGCATTAATGCTGTCGGCAAAAGGTTTGTAACCGGCAGCTTAAAATATTGGAGGGTTGGATATGCAGCTTACTGCTACACATTATATCAGCCTGGCTGTGACGCTTCTGGTGACGCTGCTGCCGGGGCTTTTGGCAGCCAGAAGGGTGAAGTCTGCCGATGATTATAACGTAGGCGGCCGCAGCTCTGGCGCAGGCCTTGTCGCCGGTACGATTATCGGCACGATTATCGGCGGCGCAGCTACCGTCGGCACGGCGCAGCTTGGCTTCAAGCTGGGGTTGACGGCTTGGTGGTTTACGCTGGGCAGCGGCATCGCGCTTTTGCTGATGGCGGCGTTTTACGCTGTGCCCTTGCGCCGCAGCTCACTGACCACGGTAGCGGAGTATCTCGTTACGGATTACGGCAAGCCTGCGGGGTGGCTGGCGACCTTCAGCGCCTGCGCCGGCATTTTTTTCAGTATTGTAGCAAGCACGCTTACGGCGTTGCATCTCATAGCAGGCTTGTTCGGCGTACCGCTTTTGGCTGCAGCGGCAATTGTTGTTACTGTTACTTTGCTTTTAGTATTTTTTGGCGGCCTCAGCAGCAGCGGGATGGCCGGTATTTTTAAGATTGTGCTGATTTTTGCCAGCATTTTTGTCGGCGGCTGGCTGGCCTATGCCGATATGGGACATTGGCAGGGCCTGACGCAGAGCTTCGCAGCATATCCCTGGTTCAGCCTTTTCGGACGCGGGATGGAGGACGGTCTTGTCAGCCTCGGTTCGATGATTGTGGGGGTTATTTCTACGCAGACCTATGTGCAGGCGCTGTTTTCGGCGCGCGATACTAAAACGGCAGCTGTCGGCTGCTGTGCTGCCGCGCTGATAGTAATTCCCGTGGGATTGCCGTCGGTAATGATCGGTATGTTCATGCATCTGCATCATCCGGAGATAAATTCTATTGACGCACTGCCGCTGTATCTCGTTACCTATCTGCCGCAATGGCTTGGCGGTATCGGTCTGGGCGCTGTGCTGCTTTCGGCCCTGGGCTCAATCGCCGGTCTAGCGCTGGGCGTAGGTACGATGATTTCACGTGATATCGTCAGCAAAATTTGGCTGAAGGCTACGGCTGCAGGACAGCTGTGGGCAAGCCGCCTGAGCGTGCTGGCCGTTTCGGTCGCTGCGATGGTGTTTGTTTTTATGCACCTTGATTCGTCGGTGCTGGAGTGGAATTACCTCTCCATGGCGCTGCGGGGCAGCGGTATCTTTCTGCCGCTGACGTTCTGCATCTTCTTCTCGGGCAGGGTGCGCGCTTCGATGGGCGTGGCTGCTATGGGTGCAGGCATTTTTGCGGCACTTTTCTGGAAACATATCAGCCCGTGGGAAATCAACAGCCTGTTGCCGGCGCTCGTGTATAATCTGTTCTTTTTACTTATCGGTCTGGCGTGGGGTAAAAAAGGTGAATAGAAAAGAAAAAAGAAATAACAATTTCGCAAAATGAGTTAGAAGCATTAGAAAAGTTTATAGAAAATAATAATATAGAAGAATTATATGATTCTGTTGACTATAAAACTCTTGCTGATGCAATTCAGAATTCTATTCCTGGTTTTTATGGATATTATTTTTTAAATTATTTTTTACCATATTTACAAATAAGAATTCAAACAAAAGAACAACAAGAAGCATATAATAGACTTATTGAATTCTGGGATAACATAAATATTAGAATTCCATTTTTAATGAAATTAAATTCTTGGATTTTGTTTAAATTAAATTCTAAAAAATCACTTATAGTTCAAATTGAGCAAATTGATTCGTAAATCAAGGAAATGCTTAATCCAACTGAAGAAGAATATGAAAAGTTAAAGAAAAAGGTTAATGATGGATATAAATTAAAAAATAGTATTTTTTATAAATATAGTTTAATAGGAATAAGTCAAAGAAAATTTATGAAGGAATTACAAAATAAGGGATATAATGATATATTTATTCCAAGTATGATTGCATTATCACCAAAATATAAAGAATATCATAATGCTTTAATGGCAATTAATAAAAGAATTTGTGATGATTTAGATTTATATTATGACACCAATTTTAATTTAATTAAAAAGAAAAAATAATACGAAATGTATTATTTTTTTTCAAAAAAAGATTTCTATAATTTGAAATCTTTAGTATCATCATCTTCCATATCTTTTCCATCGAAATAAGTTCTTGTTTTATATCTACTTACTTTAGCAACAATATTTGATGGAAATTTTTTGACTAATTTATTATAATCAGTAATTATATCATTATAATATTTTCTAGCAGCTACAATTTCTGATTCAGATTCAAATAAACCTAATTCAATTTTTAAAAAAGATTCTGTATTTCTTAATTCATCATAATTTTCTTTATATTTATTAAATTCGTTAATAGCGTCATACAATTTACGATCTAAATCAAAATTGCTTATTTTCATAGTTTTTAATTCATCTATAATATTAAGTACTTCAGTTTCTTTAGTATTAGCTTTAATAATCTCAATTGATTTATTTAATAAATCAAATCTCTTTCTTAAAGTTGTATCAATGAAAGCTTCAGCTTCATTAATCCTAATGATATAATTTTGATAATTATTATAAACACTAACATACCATATTAATATTAAACAAATAGCTATAATAATAACTAAAATATATTCAAAAGCCATATACCTCACCCATTATCATTATAACAAAATTCGACATATTAATCTATAATTTTTTAGAAATTTTTAACATAATTTATTTTTTCATCAAACGTAATGAAATCAACATAAATCATGAGTAATAAATACCACTTACCAGTAGAAGGTTCACTTAATATTATGTGATCTCTACCAGACTGTTCAATAATTCCTGAAAATTCACGATCTTTGAATTGTTCTGAATCGGGAAAAGTCATATGAACTGTAACTTTTTTCCCTTTATTCATTCTTAATATATTTTCAATGTAAGATTGTTCAAAAGGTACATCATTATTTATCGTTGGTGCAGTTTGTTGATTAGGTACAACATTATTTCCAGTATAAATTGGTTGACCTGGAAAAACATTTTGATCAAAATATCCGTTCATAAAATCATCCTTTCTTATAAATATTATTATAAAATGTGCTATAATATTCGTATAAGAGGTGTATTTATGAAAGTAGTACTTGGGGTATCAAATAGACATATTCATTTAAAAAAAGAACATTTAGAAATTTTATTTGGAAAAAACTATGAATTAAAGAAAGTTAGAGCTTTAAATCAACCAAATCAATTTGTAAGCAATGCAAAAGTAACAATAAAAACTGATAAAGGATTATTAGAAAATGTAGTAATTGTTGGTGGTTTAAGAGATTATACTCAAATTGAAGTATCAAAAACCGATGCTATTAAATTAGGAATAAATCCTCCAGTAAGAACATCTGGGGATATTAAAAATAGTGAAATAGTTACATTAATTGGCCCTGAAGGAAGTATTCAAACAGAAGGATGTATTATAGCTGATAGACATATTCATATAACACCAAAACAAAAGGAATTATATGGGTTAAATGATACAGTAGATATCTTAATTAATAGTGAAAAAGGTGGAATAATTTCAGATGTTCATTTGAAAGTAAGTGATAATGCTTATTATGAACTTCATTTAGATACAGATGATGCTAATGCATTTTTGTTAAAGAATGGAGATATTTTAGAAATTATTCAAAAGTAAAAGAAGATTTAAATCTTCTTTTTTGTATAACTTTTTATTTTTGATAAATTAGCATTCTTATAATTTTTGTCATTGGTAACTTCTAAACCAAACCAATTAGGAATTTCAAAATTAATTGCTTCTTCCATTGTTTCAAATTCAACTTCTACAGTTTTTAAACCATCTAAATTATTATGATATACATCAATTTCAGCAGTTGTCTTACTACTTAAAGGAACAAGATATCTTGTTTTAGAAACTTTGCTATCTATTCCATTAATTAAGAAATTATAAAATTTTTCATCAATTTCCATTTCATATTCATTTCTTACCATTCCAGTCCCAATTTTTTTAGTCATAAAATATTTGTCATCTTTTTTTCTTATTCTTAGTTCTGGTTCACAACTTATATAAGCTTGAATAATTTCACTTTTAGCAAACTTATCAATATTAACTGGAAGATAATCCAGCAAAAATTTTCTTTCAATTTCCATTAAAATCACCTTAGTTATGTATTATAACACATTTTATTCAGTTTTCATAGTAGGAATTAAGTTATCATTTAGTTCACTTAATGGTTGAGTTCCTTTTATATAATATAAAACTTTTTTGTTTTTGTCATTATCAGTAGCAATTTCTCCTGTAATTGGATTAACTAAAACTCCAACAACATTATTAGGCTTTTCATACCAATTATCTTGTTTTTCTTTTAAATAATCTTCCATTACTTCAGCCCATATAACCTTCATTGTACTTCCATCTTTAACATCTGTATTTCTATTATCGTCATATCCCATCCAAATTCCTAATATAGCATCTTTATTATATCCAAATATTAAATGGTCTGTATTAGTTGTTCCTGTTTTTATAGCGTACTTTTTAGTTAATCTAGATGCAATATTTATACAAGTGGGCGAATTATAATCAATTAATTCTTTTGAATAACTTCCTGTTAATAATTCATTTAGGATATATACATTACTTTTATTTAAAATACTTTTCTTTGTTTCTTTAAATTCATATAAAACATTTCCGTTTATATCCTCTACTTTTTCGATAAAATGAGGTGTAATTAAATATCCTTCGTTAGCAAAACTACTATAAGCTCTCATCATTTCTAAAATACCGATTTCATTAGTACCAAGTGCTAGAGAAGGCAAGGCTTCTAACTTTGTTTCAATTCCAAGTCTTTTAGCCATATCTACTAAAGTTTCTTCTTCCAAAAAAATATGAGTTTTTACAGCATATATATTATCTGAATAAGCAATAGCCGCTGCCATACTTATTGGTTTGTTGGCATATATGTTTCCATAGTTATTAGGACTATATGTTTTATTATTTCCTAAATTAAAAGTCGTTTTTTCACTTGTGAAAGTAGATGAAGGTGTAAATCCATTTTCCAAAGCTGCATAATACAAAATTGGCTTTATAGTAGATCCCACTTGTCTTTTTGAATCAGTTACTCTGTTAAACTCACTTTTACTATAATCTTTACCACCAGCAATAGCCTTTATTTTTCCATTTTTGGGGTCCATTAATACAGCCGATATTTGTAATTCATTTTCACTATCAATATTTTCCTTGATTCTATCTTCTAATAACTTTTGAGCATTAGTATCTAAATTGGTATATATTTTAAGACCACCAGTTTTTAAAAAAGATGTCGGGATACTATTAATTGTTTCTAACTCTTTTAATACAGCATCTTGATAATACATTAGTATTGAAGATTTTTTTTCACTTTTAGAACCAATGAAAGTTAATTCTGTATTGTAAGCTTCTTTCATTTCATTTTCAGTTATATATTTATTTTTAACCATAGATTCGAGTATTATTTTTTGTCTTTCTTTAGCTTTATCATAGTTAGATATTGGTGAATAATTAGTTGGTGATTTTGGGATACCTGCTAAAATAGAAGCTTCTGCTAAAGATAAATCTTTGGCACTTTTTCCAAAATAATAATTACTAGCATTTTCAATTCCAAAAATTCCTCCATAGTTTATAGTATTTAAATATCCTTCAAGAATTTCTTCTTTATTATAGTGTGTTTCTAATCTCATAGTTAAAAAAGCTTCATCAATTTTTCTTTTCCAACTTTTTTCAAAATCTAAGAATAGGTTTTTGGCATATTGTTGACTTATAGTGGAAGCTCCTTGTAAATTTTTTCCATTCATAACATTTGTAAACATCGCTTTCATAATTCGTAAAAAATCAAATCCATGATGTTTATAAAATTTCTTATCTTCAATTGATATAGTGGCATTAATTAAATAAGGTGATATTTTATCTATACTTATCCATTCATCATTAGTTCCTTCAAATAAATTCTTTTTGTTATCGTACATATAAAAACTATTCGCACTAGTAATTGATAATTTATCTAATGATTTTGCATATAAATAAACTCCAACATATCCTAAAAATACTAAGATAATGGTAATAGCTATAATTTTAAATATTTTTTTAAACTTTTTTATAGAAATCACCTCGCTATATTTATTATTGTTAAAAAAAGGTAAAATATAACAATTTATTTAAAATAAATTTGTTCTTTCTGGAATATTTTATTCAAGATTATTTTTTGTGAATCAAATCCATATTTTGTTTTTTTGTATAGTTATATTTTTTTAGACAATGAATAAAAAGCGTTTTTTGTCAAAATTTGTATGTAAAAAAATAGATGAAAATAATAAAAAATATAGTAGAATATAAATCGATATATTTAATTGGTGTTA
>OGPT01003531.1_pt1 | contig 11114 bp, 10 predicted proteins | sample 1552951 | NCBI WGS metagenome assembly OGPT01 (sample SAMEA2580224, study PRJEB22360) | human gut metagenome | biome: human gut; feature: human-associated habitat; material: faeces | place: Denmark | collected 2008/2010
TGCCGATGACGCACCACTCGTAGGGCACGCCAAACGCCATCGTGAACAGACGTGACAGGCCATTGTAGACCGAGGCGGTATAGGGGATGAGGAAGACGAAGATGATGGCAGCGGAGGCAATGCGCAGCCCCTTGCTCTTGTAGCGCTTGCCGAAGAACTCGGGCATGGTCGAGGCCTTGAGTCGCTGCGTGACCTCGCGCGTGCGCGGGCCGAGCACCCACCAGGCAAGCAGGCTGCCGATCACGGCGTTGCCAATGCCCGCCCAGGTTGCGGCCATGCCGTACTTCCAGCCAAACTGGCCAGCGTAGCCGATGAACACGACGGCGCTGAAGTAGGCGGTGCCGTAGGCGAAGGCCGAAAGCCAGGGACCGACGTTACGACCACCCAGGATAAAGCCGTCGACATCGCGCGAGGCCGCACGGCGCGTGTAGATGCCGACGCCGACCGCGATGGCTATGAATATGATGATGAGTAGTATTTTGACGAACATGCTCTTTCCTTCTCACGGTAGTACAACGAACAGGCGGAGGCGCACACGACAAGGACATCAAGCGCACGCGTAGACATGGGGCGTCGGCACGTGCATCCCGCCGTGTGCTAGAGGTATCGATAATAGGAAAAGGTGGAGGCAAACGAGAGCGCGCTGGCATGCACGGCCGCGCCATGATGCTTCGCTATGTTCGCTCGATCGTGCAATGGTCCTCAAAATCAGAATGCGAACACTATAGACCACTTTTGCGCGCTGTAGTAGTAAATTATTCGTTTTTTTTGCATATTCGCGCTCGGGGGATATGATGGATGGCATGAAACGGGCGCTTGATACGAGGAAGGTGGACATGCGCGCTCTCAAAGTCGCTTCGAGCACGATTCTGACGCTCGCGATCATGGTTGCCATCTTCTCCTTCTCTGCGCAGAGTGGGGGAGAATACGGTTCGTTGAGCGATGCGGTCGCCCGCATGCTCGCTTCCGCCTTCGTCGGGGGATTCGACGCCATGCCGTCCGAGCAGCAAGCGCAGCTCATCGCCCAGATGTCCTGGCCCATACGCAAGACCGCGCATGCGTCCGAGTACGCCTGCCTCGCCATATCGCTCGTCATCACGTGTTGGCAGATCGCAGCATGGCGAAGCGAGGCAAGGGGAGGAGCGGGACTTTGCCTACGACGCATCCCCTTCGTGGGCGTGACGGCGTTCGCCCTCGCGGTGCTCTATGCGTGCAGTGACGAGATTCACCAGCTCTTTATCGACGGGCGAGCGGGACAAGTCGCCGACGTGCTCGTCGATGCCTCGGGCGCGGCAATTGGCTGCCTGCTGACGTGCATACTCATATGGCGATTCATGACCAGGCGCATGAGACGACGTGAATTGTAGACACTATTTAGACATTATGACTGGTATGTTTTCATCCGCAGGTTCATCTAGATGATTTTGATAGACATAATATCTAGTTTCTCGTGCTATCATGCCCGAGAGCAAGAGGATCATGATGATGTTGGGTAGGGCCATGAGCGCGTTTCCGATATCGGAAACGGTCCAGACGATATCGCCGACACCCAATCCGCCGAGGATTCCCACGACGACGTAGATGATCTGATAGGGGACGATCGCTCGCTTGCCGAAGAGATAGGTGGCGCAGCGGTTCCCGTAGTAGCTCCATCCCAGAATCGTCGAATAGGCAAAGCTCACCATGCCGATGACGAGCACCGGTGTGCCGACGTAGGGAATGGTGGCAAAGGCGGCATTCGCCAGATCGGCGCCAGCTTGCAGGGAACCGTCCATGACGATGTCGGGATGGGCGAGCATCGTCGAGACGAGGACGAGTCCCGTGATAAGGCATATCACAACTGTCGACCAGAAGGTACCGGTCGAGGCGATGAGTGCCTGGCGTGCGGGGTTACGGGAACCGTGCGGGTTTAGGGGGCCGCGGGCCGGCCGCAACGATAGGGGCCGTACCGAGGCCGGATTCGTTGGAAAACAGCCCGCGGGCACATCCGTATTGCAAGGCGATCATGATGCCGCTGCCCACCGCGCCACCGAACGCCGCCTTGCTCGTGAACGCGCATTCGAGTATGAGCGAAAGCGTCTGGCCCAGGTATGGGGCGTTCGAGACGAGGATGATGAGGCAGCCTATCGTGTAGGCCGCAGCCATGAAGGGAACGAGCCTCTCGCAGACGCTCGTGATGGACTTGACACCACCGAATATGACCACGGCGACGAACACTGCGATGACGAGCGATACGGCCCACTTTGGAATCATGGGGAAGTTTCCGCATATGATGCCCGTCATCGCCGATGACTGGACGGCGGAACCCGTACCCAGCGTCGCGACGACAGCAAAGGCTGCAAAGAGGATGGCTCCGAGCTTGGCCCAGAAGGGGACGGAGCCGTCAGGACGCTTGAACGCGCGCTCCCAGGCGTACATGGCTCCGCCGAGCATCTGCCCGCGATGGTCCTTGACACGGTACTTGATGGCCGCGTAGACCTCGGTGTACTTGGTCGCGATTCCGAAGACGCCCGTGAGCCACATCCAGAAGACAGCACCGGGACCGCCGGCAATGATAGCGGTTGCGACACCAACGATCGATCCGGTGCCTATGGTGCCGGCAAGGGCCGTGACCAACGCACCAAACTGCGAGACGTCACCTTCGCCTTCGTCATCCCTTTGCACGGAGAGCTTGATGGCGAGCGGCAGCTTGCGTTGTATGAACCCCGTGCGAATCGTGAGAAAGACATGCGTCCCGAGGAGGAGGCATATCATGACGGGACCCCAGACGAAGGCGTCTACTTGATTGAGGAACGACGCAATGTCCATGATATAGTTAAGTTCCCATAAGATACGTTATCAGACATTTAGCTATTTGCCGGTGGAACCAAAGCCACCGGCAGAGCGCTCGGTCTCGTCGAGCTCTTCGACTTCAAGGAGTTCGACGATGGGAACCTCTTGAATGACGAGCTGGGCCACTCGGTCACCACGTTTGAGATGAATCGTGTTCCGTGCGTCCGTATTGAGCCCTATGATCTTGATTTCGCCACGATAGCCGCTGTCGATGAGTCCTGGCGTGTTGACAATGGAGAACCCTTGTTTTGCGGCGAGCCCGCTGCGCGGCTGCACGAAGCCCGCATAGCCTCCCGGTATCGCAATGGCTATGCCCGTTCCGATCAGGGTGCGCTCTCCGGGCGCGAGTACGTGATCTTCGGCCGCGTACAGGTCGAGCCCCGCATCGCCTGGATTCGCGTATGCGGGCGTAGGTAGTCCTTTGTCAAGTTTCTTGAGCTTGAGCACGATGTTCTTACTCATCTTCCAACTCCCGAATGTCTGAACCTGTCGCCGAATCGGCGACGCCCTCGGTCAGGCTCTCGAGTTCTTCGCGAAGCTCGTCGATGTCCTTGAAATCCTTGTAAACCGAGGCGAAGCGAATATAGGCCACCTTGTCTAAATCTACCAATCTTATGAGAACCTGATCCCCCAGTGACGAGGAGGGAATCGGTCCTCGGTACGTGTTGCGAATATCGTTTTCGACCATATCGACGAACGCCTCGAGCGTATGGAGCGAGACATTACGCTTGGCAGTTGCCGAAAGCAGGCTCTTGAGCAACTTGGAACGGTCAAAGGGCTCGACGTGCCCATCACGCTTGAGGACCATGATGGGCTCCTCTTCCCTTCTCTCGAAGGTCGTGAAACGTGTACCGCATTCGAGGCATTCGCGCCTGCGCTTGATGCTCGCTCCGTCGTCGAATGAACGAGAGTCGATTACCCGGGATTCTTTACAGCTGCAGTTGGGGCAAAGCATTCGTTCTCCTCACTTTGCTTCGAATTGTCAAGTGAGGTGATTCTATCAGAGAACGATGGGCCATGGCCCGAGCCTGCGGTGGCATCCGGTGCAAACGCCCCGTGATCACATGAACGAGAAGGCAAACAGCGCAACGGCGCCGAGTGCGGACGCAACGCATGCGAACGCATGCTCGCGTGAACCCTTCAAGAAACCCGGACGCACGCGTGCGTCGAGGACGTCATGCACATCCGAGGCGAAGTCGTTGCCATTGAGATGGCCGAACATGTGAATGGCAAGCTCGTCTGCCAGCGAGGTGCGTTGTGTGCGAATACCGCGCACGACAGTGAGCTGCGGTTTATCCTGGGCTGGCATGAGGGCGGCCGCCGCGTTTGTCTTGTACATTGTGTTCATGGTCTGCCTCCTTGCGAATGAGCATGCGTGCTCCCCCGTTATACACAGCGCCTGCGACACGCTTTCAAACCGAACAAGTGTTCTTTTTCCATGATATACGAACATTTGTTTGTTTCAAGAGAAAAACGAACATTTGTTTGTAATTTTTCCTCGTTTCGTCTAGAATCTTCGTAACGAGTCCAGGAGGATGGTATGGATAAAGAAGAGCTCACCACGCGCCAGCAGCAGATACTCGACTACATTCGCAAGTGCATAGAGGTCAAGCACTACCCTCCCTCCGTGCGCGAAATCGGCCAGGCCATCGGGTTGTCCTCCCCTTCCACTGTCCACGCTCACCTCAACGCCCTCGAGGCCAAGGGGTTCATCAAACGTGATGGCGCGAAGTCACGTTCCATGGTCATCACGGGAAGCGAGGACGAGGCCCGCGAACGCGCCAAAGTCGAGCCCCGTACCGAGTTCAACGGCCACTCCCTCGTCGAGCTTCCGCTCGTCGGTCGCGTCGCCGCAGGCACTCCGATACTCGCAGAGCAAAACATCGAGGAGGAGGTCCCTCTTCCCACCTCGTTGTTTGGCGATCGCAATTCCTTCTTGCTCACGGTGCACGGGGATTCCATGATCAACGCGGGCATCTATGACGGCGATACGCTTCTCGTGCGCGAGCAGAGCACCGCGAACAACGGCGATATCGTCGTCGCGATGATTGACGACGGGGCAACGGTCAAGACGTACTACAAGGAAAAGGACTGCATTCGCCTGCAACCGCACAATGACGCCATGGAGCCGATCTTCACGCGCGATGCGCAGATCCTAGGCGTCGTCACCGGTCTGTTCAGGAGCTACTAGTCCCTCCGTCTCCATTTCGAATTGCCTGAACTGCTTGGCGAGGTTTGCCGGCAGGCACACTTGCAGGTAGATCCCGTCTGCCTCGTAGCTTTCGTGGGCCACGCGCGCTTGCTCGTGCGCGATTGTCACGTACCTTCCCTGGTCATAGGGAATGCGGACGCTCATCGGCGTGTATCGGCTCGCGACTTCGCTTTCGAGGCGAACCAGAAGATCCTCGATTCCGCTTCCCGTCTTCGCGGAAATGAAGGCAGCGTCGGGATGGAGAACCCGCAGGTGATCGAGCTCGGCAATACAATCATGCTCGATGAGGTCGATCTTGTTGAAGACGACGATACGGGGAATACCCGATGCGCCGATTTGCCCGAGGACGTCCTGGACGGCTTTGAGCTGGGCGGCACGTTGCGGTGACGCCGCATCCACGACGAGCAGCACGAGGTCAGCCTCGCGTATCTCGTCAAGTGTCGAATGGAAGGCCTCGACGAGGTTGTGCGGAAGCTTCTGTATAAAACCGACGGTATCGGTGAGCGTGACCTTGCTCGATCCGGGAAGTTCGAGCGCGCGCGTCGTCGAATCGAGTGTCGCGAACAGCTTGTCGTAAGCGAGGACGTCGGAATCGGTGAGCGCGTTCATCAAGCTCGATTTGCCGGCGTTCGTATAGCCCGCGAGGGCGACGCGGAACACGCCCGATGACGCACGGTGCTTGCGTTGCGTGTTCCTGCTGCTTTCGAGATTCGCGAGCTCGCGTCTGATGCGGCCGATGCGCTTGCGCACGAGCCTCCTGTCGACTTCGAGCTGGGATTCTCCCTCGCCGAAGCGCGATCCGACGCCACCGCCCATGCGATGTGCTGCCAGATGGCTCCACATGCCACGCAGGCGCGGGTAGAGGTATTGGTTCTGGGCGAGCTTGACCTGCAAACGGCCCTCGCGACTCGTTGCATGCAGGGCAAAGATGTCGAGGATGAGTGAGGTACGGTCCAATATCTTTATTTTCAGTTCAGCCTCGATATTGCGTATCTGCTTTGCCGAGAGCTCATCATCGAAAATCACCATACCGATTTCGCGCTCGGCTTCTTCTTCGCTGCGGATATATTCTTTTATTTCTTCCAGTTTACCCTTGCCGACGTATGTTACAGAGTTTGCCTGGTCTAACTTCTGAGTAAATCTTTTCACTACTTCCGCCCCGGCTGTCTCAGCCAAGAATGCCAGCTCGTCGAGGTATTCGTTCGTCTTACGCTCATCCTGAGTTTTTGTGATAAGACCTACCAATACTGCGGTTTCGACCTGCGCTTCGGAAATTACAAATTCTTTCATTCTACTTTATACCTTATTATATATATGTATCTTTATTATATGTGCCGGCAAATATAAGAAAAAACAAAACCATTCTCATAGTGTTCATTCCCATTTTTAATAATAAGGATAGGGATTCCTGTCGTAAACCACCGAGCGCCGCCAGATGCCACAAAACGGAAAGCGGATGTGCCAGCCCATACCTTCCGGTCTTTCGGCCTTGCACACCCGCCTTAATTATTTACGGATTCCGTTTATTTCATTTCGATAGCACTGTTATAATCGCTTTCACGGTTCGGAAGAATCCATTTCCAGAACTCCGATACATAGTTGCCATCTTTAAATCCGAATGTTCCGCTAATATACGAACTGTAATTACCGCCTTCCTTAAAAGAGTTACGAACCACCGGATCGCCCCAACGTTTGCAGTCATACCAACTGAAACCTTCGCCCCATAACTCCAGACGACGGTATTTCTTAATCTCTTTCAGTAAATCCTCACCGGTAACCGTGCACGTATATTGAGGGTCACGACCGCTATTTTTATTCAATTCAACCAAGCTGTTTTGTGCAGCAGTCGGGTCTGAACTCAGATAGTAATTAGCTTCCGCCTCAATCAACAACATCTCCGAAGCACGGAAAATGGGCTGACAACCTACAGCAGGCTGTGCCGTAGCCTGGAATTTCAGGCTGGCATAAGCATATGCCTGTGACGTAGCAGATGCTACTGTCTCCTTTACATACTTATTGGCTTTCGTAGAAGCGGCCTGACCCTCCGCTGTGTTGTTAAATTTATTGGCATTACGGCTTTCAGTACCTACAACCTCCAAGAATGTTTTACTTCCATCTTCCGGCAAGAATGTAGACTCCGTCAAGAACAATCCTTTACGAATATCGCTGTCGGCAAAAGACTCAACCAAATCACGATTGATACATACATTGATATTTTGCTGCGCATAGTAACCGTTACAAGCCATGAAGAGCTGCCATCCATAATACCAGATAGTTTCGGAAGCATCATTGTACACACCCCAAATCCACTCACTGCTGGGAGTGCAGAAACCGCTATAATATGTATTCGTGTCCATCAAGGGGAAATTGGCACGCGCCAAAGCCGCATGTTCCTTGGCCACGGCATAATCCTGACGTGTTAAAGCAGCACGGGCATAAATGGCATGAGCCACCGGAGCATCCGGGAAACTGATATTAGAGGTAGCATCCCAGTAAATGTCATCGCGGGTAAGTCCGGAAACCTCATATAATCTAAGGGCTTCATCAAGATCATCATAAACCTGCTTATAGGTTTCGGCCAATGTAGACAACTTCAAGTCTGTCTCTTCACCAGCTTCGGCCACTTCCTTAATGCGCAGTACCACACCATCGGTAGCACCATCATTACTACGTGCCCAAGGCTCACAATATAATTCAGCCAAACGGAAGAAAGAATAAGCACGGAATGTAAGCGCCTCGGCTTTCAAGAAGTCTTTCTCCTCTTGCGAACCTTCTGCTTTATCAATACGATTGATTACCGCATTGGCATTTCCGATAATCAGATAATAGTAATACCAGGGGTAAGAATCATAGATAGAACTGCTGCTCTGGGTTATAGTAGACTGGTTGTTCATCAGCGGAGACCATCCCGGTGCCATATAAGGGAAGTTGAAATCCTGACCGGGATATTCGCCATAAAGCAACTTCATAGTACCTTCGCCGTTGAAGTTTTGTCCATAATAGGCATGTTGCTGAACCATTGTCCTGCAAATACCGTTGATAACAAGTTTTGCATTATCCGTTGTAGAGAAAATCACATCTCCCTCCGCAGTCTGCGTGGAGTCTGTATTGAGCCAACTGTCCGAGCAAGAGGTAAATCCCAACAGACAGCCGAGTCCTAATATCATTACGTTCTTGAATGTATATTTCATAATCTGTTTCGTTTTAGAAGTTTAAATTAAGTCCGAGCGTAAACACACGTGCCGCAACGAATGTATTATCTTGAGAACCGGTGAAGCTATATTGAGGATTCATACCCTTACGCGCCGTAAAAGTAGCCGCATTTTCAATGGAGCCGTAAACGCTCAATCCACCCAATCCCCATTTTGTAACGACTTTCTTTGGGAAAGAATAGTTCAGATTGATATTTTTGATGACAAAATAAGAAGCATCCGTCAGCCAGCGTGAACTTGCACCATAAGAAGTAGAAGCCAAGCTTGAAAGGTCGAACTGAGGCGTACCGTTCGGATTCAAACGATTGGGAGAATCTTCGGTCATACCTTCCGGAACAGCTTGCCAGCCATTCAGCACATCCTTATGCAAGGCTCCCGGACCATTAGTCGTAGTATACATTAATCCTTGATAATTATAATCATATACTTTTCCGCCCAATGAATATGTACAGAGTACGGAAAGTGTCAGGTCTTTCCATGTCAAAGAGGTATTGATACTTCCATATACATCGGGCAGTGCACTGCCTTGCCATTCTTTTTCGGCATATGATGTATTGTACACGTAGTTTTTACCGTTGATAGTAACATACTCATCTTGAGCTTTCAAAGCATTGATTGTACTTTCACCCAGCTGTGAGTTTGCATTATAAAGCGCACGTCCGTTCATTTGGTCTACTCCGGCGTAAGTATAAGTATAGAATTCATAGATGCTGTGTCCTTCACTGTAATTCTGTGTTCCATGCAGAATGTCTTTACCGCCGGGCAATTTTGTAATTTCGTTATGGATAGTAGTCAGGTTCAAACCGATATTCCACTTCCAATCTTTAGTCCGGATGGCATCTACATCCATAGCAACTTCAAGACCGGTATTGCGAACACTACCTATGTTAGCAAAATATTGTGACATTCCGGACGGCGTCTCGTCAGAAGTGGCAAACCAGTCGGTTGCACCGGCAGAAAGCGGATTGTAAACCGTGAAAAGCAAATCTTTAGATGTTTTATTGAAGAAATCCAAAGAGAAATTGAAACGGTTGAACAAACGACCTTCCAACGCGATATCCAATGAACCGGAAGTTTCCCATTTCAAGTTCTTATTAGGTATCTGAATTTTATAGAACGCACCGATACCGGCATTGACATCCGAATAGAACAGTTCCTTGTAAGCATAATAATCGGCACCGGCATCATTACCAACTTCACCGTAAGAAACACGGAACTTCAGATTATCAATCCATGTAAGGTCTTTCATGAACTTCTCCTGAGAGATAATCCAGCTTGCACCCAGCGACCAGAAATTACCCCACGGATCGGAGAAACGTGAAGAACCGTCGCGACGGAATGAAGCATCCAGGAAGTATCTTTCCGCAAAATTATAGCGTGCACGGGAAAGATAGCTTTCCGTAGTGTATTCTTGGTTATAACCATCGATACTTGTCATTTTTGCAAAATTGCTCATCTCCGTATTTCCACTGACTTTCATCTGCTCCTTCATCATGAAATCATAATTATAGGAGTGCTTGAAAGATTCGTGAGCCAGCAATACATCGATATGGTGCTTATCAAAATCGTGAGCCCATGTCAGTTCCTGTGTAAAACGGTATTCGCGTATACGGTCATGTACTTTTGAAAGACGGCCGTTGTTAGCAGCACCGTCACCGCAATAGGGGTTATTGAAGGCTTTTTCCGTGTTATTTACATTATAGAGGTCCCCCCTTACAGTAGCCGCAAAATCCTTCAAGAAAGAAATCGTACCATATATCTGACCTGATACGGCATTACGTTCCTTACGGCTGATATCATTCTGAATCTCATAAATAATATTACGACCACCCAAATAATCATAGTTACTTATATCATAAGAGTTACCGGTGCCATCTGTAGCCACGCTTCCGTCTTCATTATGCATCAAATAAGGATAGACCGGTGCCATCTGACCGGCTGTATAGAACGGATTAGCAAAATATGCATCATGAGCATTAGCCTGATAATTAGAGCCGGACATTGTTCCGCTCAGACTTACACCTGTTTTAAACCAGGAAGTCGGCTGATAGTTAGCCTTCAAACGTGCAGTGAAACGGTCATAATCCGAGCCAATGATATATCCTTTCTCATTCAAATAGCCGAAAGAAGAGAAAATATCATACTTTTCTCCCATAGCATCCGCACTGGCTGTGTATTCCTGACGATAACCTGTGCGCTCCAATGCCTTCAGCCAATCCAAATCATTGTAACCGGGTTTTACCTTTGCTACGAACTTTCCATTTTCATCGAACATGGCAGCACCGTTCTTATCAAAGATAGGAGAAAAAACAATGTCATCATTGACTGTTTTAGATGCTTCGAATGCTTGTTGCGGAGTAACTCCACCGTCTTTTTCCCAATAGCTTTGCATACCGGAACGCATAGCTTCCATCCATTGGTTTACGCCCAATTTGTCATATTCCGGTATACCACGGGTATACATACCCTGCTTCACACCAATCCGGAAGTTCAACTTATGACTTTTACCTTTTTTAGTGGTAATCATGATAACTCCATTAGCAGCCTTATTACCATAAAGAGCGGCAGATGAAGCATCTTTCAGAACAGAAATAGATTCAATATCCTGCGGATTGATATCATTCAAGCTTCCGCCATAAGGAGAGCCGTCTACGACAATCAGCGGAGCATTAGTTCCGTTTACAGAACCAAATCCGCGAATACGGATTTCGGATTTATCGCTACCCGGCTCGCCATATGAGTTATTCACCTGAATACCGGGAGCAGCACCTTCCAAAGTTCCCGTTACTTCAGTAACAGGGCGCATCTCCAGTTTCTTTGAGTCGATAGAAGCTACAGCACCTGTAATGGACTGGCGG
>OGPT01003532.1_pt1 | contig 11112 bp, 9 predicted proteins | sample 1552951 | NCBI WGS metagenome assembly OGPT01 (sample SAMEA2580224, study PRJEB22360) | human gut metagenome | biome: human gut; feature: human-associated habitat; material: faeces | place: Denmark | collected 2008/2010
CTTGCAATAACAAGATCACACAGAACTCATAACGAATTAAATTTAATAAAGAATGATGCACTTTATACTAAGGTATCTGGAACGTTTTTTGATGATTCAAAAAATACACATATGCTATCTATTTTATTAAATGAAAAAGGAAAAAAGGTATCTGTTGATAATATTATGCAAAAAAAGATAAGTAATTATTTATCTAGATTAAATGTTATTATGTTTTGTCCTGATGACCTAGAAATAATAAAGGGAACTCCTGCTACTAGAAGAAAATTTTTAAATATAGAACTTTCACAGTTTAAGAAAGATTATGTTTTTCAACTTAAAGAATATAATCAGGTTTTAAAACAAAGAAACGAGTATTTAAAACAAAAAAATAATGCTAAATTTGATAAAACTTACTTTAGCATTTTAACGGAAAAACTTGCTATCAAAAACATAGAATTAGTAAAAATCAGGTATGATTTTATAAATAAAATAAACAATTATCTAAAAGATGTTTTTGATAAAATTGCAGGATTTGGTAATTTAGAGATTAAATATAAAAGTTTTATACATGAACAAGACTTAAATAAAGCCGATTTAAAGGACTTTATTATAAATAAGTATAATTCTATGTTTATGAATGAATTACTCCAAAAAACGACTCTTTTAGGCTGCCACAAGGATGATTTTAAGATGTATTTAAATGATCTTGATGTAACAGAGTTTTCATCTCAAGGACAACAAAGATTATCTATTTTAAGTTTAAAATTAGCAGAAATAGAAGTTTTTGTTAAGGAAAAACATACAAAACCTATTATTTTACTAGATGATATATTTAGTGAACTAGATGAAATAAAGAAAAATAATATTATAGATTATTTTAAAGAAGATATACAAATATTTATTACTACTACTGATATAAAAGACATAAATGATGAATTAAAGGCTAAATCTGATATTTATGTTGTGAATAATGGTAATTTTAATAAGGAGGAATAATTTATGGAAGAAAATAAAGAACATTATGATGCCTCGGATATACAAGTACTAGAAGGACTAGAAGCAGTAAGAAAAAGACCAGGTATGTACATAGGTTCAACATCATCAGTTGGACTTCACCATTTAGTATGGGAAATAGTTGATAATGCAATTGATGAATCACTTGCAGGATATTGTGATGATATAGAAATAACTATAAATAAAGATAACTCAATAACCGTAAAAGATGATGGACGTGGTATACCAACTGGAATTCATAAAAAAACAGGTATTTCAACTGTTGAAACAGTTTATACAGTACTTCACGCAGGTGGTAAGTTTGGTGGCGGTGGATATAAAGTATCTGGCGGACTTCATGGTGTTGGTGCATCAGTTGTTAACGCTTTATCAAGCTGGGTAGAAGTAAAAGTATACCAAAATAGTAAGGTATACTATATAAGATTTGAAAATGGTGGTCATACAGTTGCACCACTTAAGGTAATTGATGAATGCTCACCAGATAGAACAGGTACTACCGTAACTTTTAAAGCAGATCCTGAGATATTTAAAGAAACTACCGTTTACGATTATGAAATCTTAAAACAAAGAGTAAGAGAACTTGCTTTTCTAAATAAAGGATTAAGAATTATTTTAGTAGACGATAGAGAAATAGAGCCAAGAAAAGAAATCTTTGTTTATGAAGGCGGTATAAGTGAGTACGTTAAGTTCTTAAATAAAGGAAAAACACCAATACATGAGCAAATAGTTCATTTAGAAGGCGAAGAAGATAATATTTCAGTAGAGGTTGCAATGCAATATAATACTGGATATACATCGAATATTTATTCGTTTACAAATAATATAAACACTCATGAAGGTGGAACTCACGAAGATGGTGTTAAAAGAGCATTAACAAGAATAATTAATAGTTATGGAAAGAAAAATAAGTTTTTAAAAGAAAATGACGCACCACTTACTGGTGATGATGTAAGAGAAGGACTTACGATGATTATTTCTTGTAAGCATCCTGATCCACAATTTGAAGGACAAACAAAAACAAAATTAGGTAATAGTGAAGTAAGAAAAATAGCTGATGATGTATTTAGTGAAGGTTTTGAAAGATTTTTACTTGAAAATCCAGATGAAGCTAAACTAATTATGGAAAAAGCAATGACTGCTGCACGAGCTAGAGTTGCTGCTAAAAAAGCAAGAGAGCTTACTCGTCGTAAAGGTGATTTAGACGTTATAAACTTCGGTGGAAAACTAGTTGATTGTAAAGATAAAGATCCATCTGTATGTGAAATCTTCTTAGTCGAGGGTGATTCAGCAGGTGGGAGTGCTATAAAGGGTAGAAATAGTATGACACAAGCAATCCTTCCTTTAAGAGGTAAGATATTAAACGTTGAAAAAGCAAGATTAGATAGAGCTTTATCTAATGAGGAAATAAGAACTATTATTACTGCTTTTGGTACTGGTATTGGAGAAGATTTTAATCTTAGCAAACTAAGGTACGATAAAATAATAATAATGACCGATGCCGATGTTGATGGTTCTCATATTAGAGTGTTATTATTAACATTATTTTATAGATTTTTTAGACCAATTGTTGAAGCAGGACATGTATATGCAGCTCAGCCACCTCTTTTCTGTATAAAGCACGGTAAAACAATTAAATATGTGTTAAATCCAGAGGAAAGAGATGCATATTTAGCAACCTTAAACCCAAATACTAAATATGATATTATGCGTATGAAAGGTTTAGGCGAAATGGACGCTGAAGAATTAAACGAAACAACAATGGATATAAATACACGTGTATTAAGAAAAATAACTGTTGAAGATGCTATGGCAGCAGATGAAGTATTTAATAAATTAATGGGTGAAGAAGTTGAGCCTAGACGTAAATTTATTGAAGAAAATGCTGTATACGTAGAGAATTTGGATGTCTAAGGGGGTGAATTAAAATGGATCATAGTAGAGATAGATTAGAACATAATAACATAGTAGATGAAGTAAAAACATCATTCTTGGAATATTCAATGAGTGTAATAGTATCACGTGCCCTACCAGATTTAAGAGATGGTTTAAAACCTGTTCATAGAAGAATATTATATTCTATGTACGAATCTGGATATACACCTGATAAACCACATAAAAAATCGGCGAGAATCGTCGGTGATGTAATGGGTAAATACCATCCACATGGTGATTCTTCAATATATGAAGCAATGGTACGTATGGCTCAAGACTTTTCATATCGTTATATGTTGGTTGATGGACACGGAAACTTTGGCAACATAGAAGGATATGGTGCAGCAGCAATGCGTTATACAGAATCTAGGTTATCAAAAATATCACTAGAATTATTAAGGGATATCAATAAAGATACGGTAGATTTTATTTCAAACTTTGATGAATCTGAAAAAGAACCAGCCATTTTACCTTCAAGATTTCCTAATATATTAGTAAACGGAACAATGGGTATAGCAGTTGGTATGGCAACTAATATTCCACCACATAATTTATCAGAAGTTATAGATGGTTGTGTTGCTTATATTGATAATCCTGAGATAGATACATTAGGATTAATGCAACACATTAAAGGTCCAGATTTTCCAACTGGAGGTATAATCCTTGGAAATAAAGGAATAAAACAGGCATATGAAACAGGACGTGGCTCAATTACCATAAGAAGTAAAGCAAGAATAGAAGAAAAAAATGGTCGTAATTATATAATTGTTGATGAAGTTCCTTATGGAGTAAATACTCAAGAACTTAAAAATAAAGTTGCAGATTTAGTACACAATAAGGTTTTAGATGGTATATCTGATTATCATACTGACCTTAAAGATGGTGTAAAAATAACAATTACACTAAAGAAAGATGCAAATCCACAAGTTGTATTAAATAATTTATATAAACATACTGCTTTTCAATCAAACTTTGGTATTATTTTCTTAATGTTAGACAATGGAACTCCAAAAACATTAGGATTAAGAGACATAATTTCAAAATACATTGATTATCAAAAAGAAGTTATAATAAGAAGAACTAGATTTGATCTTAAAAAGGCAGAAAATAGGGTTCATATATTAGAAGGTTATAAAATAGCTTTAGATAATATTGATGAAGTTATTAAAATCATTAAAGAAGCTGAAAGTGATGTAGTAGCTAAAGAAAAATTAATAGGTAGATTTGGTTTTTCACAGGTTCAAGCGGATAATATCCTAGAATTAAAACTTCGTAGATTAACAGGATTAGAAAGAAGTAAAATCGAAGCAGAATTACAAGATTTGTTAAAATTAATCGAAGAATTAAAAACAATATTATCAAGTGATTCAAATGTTTTGGCAGTAGTAAGAAAAGAATTACTTGAAGTTAAAAACAAATTTGGTGATGAAAGAAAAACTTCTATTGATATGACAGCTATTGATTATATTGAAGATGAATCATTAATTCCTGTTGAAGATATAGTTGTTGCATTAACTCATAAGGGATATATAAAGAGAATGCCAACAGATACTTATAAGCTTCAAAATAAAGGTGGAGTAGGAATTAAAGGTATGTCTACAAATGATGAGGATTTTGTTGAAATACTTAAGTCAGGAACCACTCATAATCATGTGTTATTATTTACTAATAAAGGTAAAGTTTATAGAATTAAAGGTTATGAAATACCAGAATTTTCAAGACATTCAAAAGGATTACCAATAATTAATTTATTACCAATAGAAAAAGATGAAAAAATAAATAATATCTTATTGGATAATGGAGATGAAGAAAATAAATATTTAGTAATTACTACAAAAAACGGATTGATAAAACGTACAGATGTTAGCGAATTCGAAAATATTAGAAAAAATGGTAAGATAGCAATAACTCTAAAAGAAAACGATGAAGTATTATCTGTTCACTTTACTAATGGTAATGATGATGTAGTAATAGCATCAAATAATGGTAGAATGATAAGATTTAACGAAAACGAAATAAGAGTTATGGGAAGAACCGCAAGTGGTGTTAAGGGTATTGAATTATCTAACGATTGCTTCTGTGTTGGTTCAGAAATAGCTAAAGAAGGTCAAGATATATTAGTTGTTACTGAAAAAGGATACGGAAAAAGAACAGATGTAAATGAATATAGATTAACCCACCGTGGAAGTAAAGGTGTTAAAACATTAAATATTACTGATAAAAATGGTACAATAGTAGCATTTAAGACTGTAACTGACGATAAAGACTTAATGATTATTACTGACCAAGGTATTGTTATTAGAATCTCAGCTGATAAAGTATCAAGAATGAGTAGAGTAACACAGGGTGTTAGATTAATGAATTTAAGAGAAGGTCAAAAAGTTGCAACTGTATCAGTGGTTGAAAAAGATGAAGAAAACACTAATGAAAATGAAACAACATCAAATGATACATCAGAAAAAGAAACAAAAGAGGCTAGTGAATAGTCTCTTTTTTATTGATGTTTCACGTGAAACATAGGTATATAAAATAAATATCAAAATAAACTTGCTAAAATTCAAATAATATAATAAAATATTGTTGCACAACAGGAATGTTAGAACCAGGTCAGGATCGAGAGATAGCAGCCTTAATAACCTCTTTCTGTGTGTGCTTTTATTTTACATAAAATAATGTTCCACGTGAAACATAGGTATACAAAAATAAAAAGAAGGACAATGTTTCACGTGAAACATAGGTATACAAAAGCAAAAAGAAAGGCAATGTTCCACGTGAAACATAGTATTAAATATTATATGGAAGAAAAATATTATGAAGAAATAATAAAATTAGCTAAAAAAGCCTACAAAAGAGGGGAAGTGCCGGTTGGTGCAATTGTAGTAAAAGATGGTAAGATACTTTCCAAGGCATATAATAAAGTTGAAAAAGATAGAGATGCAACTATGCATGCGGAAATCTTAGCTATTAAAAAGGCATCTAAAAAAACAAAAAACTGGAGATTAAATAATTGCGAAATGTATGTAACATTAGAACCTTGTATGATGTGTACTGCAGCAATAGAATTAAGTAGAATAAAAAAAGTACATTATTTACTTAAAAGAGATAAAGAAATAATAAAAAACAAAGAAAAGTATATTTATGAAGAAACTGAATCTAGCCAAGAGGTTTTAGAACTATTACAATCGTTTTTTAAAAGTAAAAGATAAGCAATGTTCCACGTGAAACATTGCTTTTTTAGTTTAAAAACATAACTTAAAATGTTATAATATATAACAGAGGTGGTTGTATGGCATATCAAACATTATATAGAAAATATAGACCTAAAACGTTTGAATTAGTATATGGACAAGATGTAATAGTAAAAACATTAAAAAATGTTATTAAAAATGATAAACTAAGTCATGCGTACTTGTTTACAGGGCCTAGAGGAACTGGTAAAACGAGTAGCGCAAAATTGTTTGCAAAAGCTATTAACTGTTCAAATAATAAAGATGGGGATGCTTGTAACGAATGTGAAAATTGCAAATCATTTAATAACAATAGTAACCCTGATATAATTGAAATAGATGCTGCATCAAATAATGGTGTAGATGAAATAAGAGAAATAAAAAATAAGGTTAGCTTAGTTCCATCTATGTCAAAATATAAAGTATACATAATCGATGAAGTTCATATGCTTTCAATTGGTGCCTTTAACGCATTATTAAAAACATTAGAAGAACCACCAGAATATATAATATTTATATTAGCTACGACAGAACCACAAAAGATTCCAGCTACTATAATTTCTAGATGTCAAAGATTTGATTTTAAAAGTATATCACATGATAAAATGAAACAATGCCTTGAAAATATTATTTCAAAAGAAAATATAAGCATAGATGATGGTGCAATTGAAGAAATAATAAATAATTCTAAAGGCGGAATGAGAGACGCTATTGGATTATTAGATCAAGCATCAGCATTTTGTAATAATAATATAACAGCAAACGACATAGAAGAATTGTCTGGAAATATATCAATTAAACAAATAAGAACATTTTTATCAAATATTATGCAAAAAGAATACAATGTGATATTTGATTTAATATCTAATTATTCGTCAAACGGAAAAGATTTTGCATTGATTTGTGAAAAAATAATTAATTATATTAGAGAAGGCATACTATACAAGAAGAAAATTAATACAGATAAAATACTTGACGAAGATAAAAATATATTTGATAAATTGTCTGATACCGATTTGTATGATTTAATAGATTATTTATCCGATACATTGGTTAAGGTGAAAAATAGTTATCAAAAAGAATTAACGTTCGAAGTACAAATGATTCAAATGATCGATAAGATATTTAATAAAGAAAGTAATGTTTCACGTGAAACATCAATAAATGAAATAAAAACAGAAAATATCAATGTTCCACGTGAAACATCAATAAATGAAATGAAAGTAGAAAATACTAATGTTCCACGTGAAACATTAAAAATAGAAAACAAAACGGATAGAGTTATAGAAGAATTAAAAAATGTTAGAATAAATAATATTTTAAAAAATGCAACTAAACAAAATATAACATTTATAAAAGATTTATGGTCTAATATTAATGAATATCTTATAAATGAAAAATATAAGATGGTAGCGGGTATGTTAGTTAATGCAACTCCTGTCGCAGCATCAAAAAAGGGAATAATAATAACTTTACCATTAGAGTCAAGCATTTCTAGAATAGAAAAGGAATATGATAATAGTAAAGAATTATTAAATGAAATATATAACGAAAACTACAAAGTAGTATATATTTCTGAGCAATATTGGAAAAAAGTAAGACCTAAATTTGTAGAAAAAGCTAAAAATGGAGAATTACAAATTATAGATGAGTCTGAAGTGCTAGACAAATTAAAAAAAATAAATGACAAAAACTTAGTAGAAGAATTTAATGAATTAATTGAAATGGAGGAAAATTAAAATGAATTTACAAGCTTTAATGAAACAAGCACAATCAATGCAAAAAAATATAATGGACAGCAAGAAAAAAATAGACGAAATGACTTTTACTGGAAAATCAGAATTAGTAGAAGTTAAAATGAATGGAAAAAGGGAGGTATTATCTGTTAAAATTAAATCTGATGAATTAGAAAAAGACGATTTAGAAATATTAGAAGATATGATTAAAATAGCAACAAATGATGCTTTAAAACAAATAGAAAAAGAAGTAAATAATAAATTAGGAAGTCAAGCCGGAGCTTTAGGAGGACTTCTATAAACAGGAGTAGGTAACAATGAATTATCCAAAGAGTTTTCAAGAACTAATTGATTGTTTTAAATTATTACCAGGCGTAGGCACGAAGACAGCTGAAAGATATGCCTTTTCTTTGTTAAACTTGGATGAAGAAAAAACACAGGAATTTAGTAATATTATTGAAAATATAAAGAAAAATATTACTACTTGCCCTAATTGTGGATGCATGTCGGAAGCAAACAAATGTTTAATTTGTGATGACAAAAGTAGACAAAACGATATAATTTGCGTAGTAGAAAGTCAAAAAAATGTATTTATATTTGAAAAATTAGGTGTTTTTAGATGTAAATATCACGTTTTGGGTGGCTTGATATCACCTATGGATGGTATCAATCCTGAAGATTTATCAATTAGTAAATTAATTGAAAGAATAAAAAAGGAAAAAATAAATGAAATAATTTTGGCATTAAGACCCGGAATAGAGGGCAATACGACGTCTTTATACATAACAAAGTTGTTAGAGGGTTCTGGAGTTAAGGTAACTCAAATAGCTCAAGGAGTACCTATGGGAGCAGATATGGAATACTTAGATGCTTTAACTCTTGAAATGGCTGTTGAAAACAGAAACGAAGTATCATAATTATAAAATATCAAACATATTTTCTATTAGAGGTGAAAATATGTTAAAATTTATATTCAAAGTAGTAAAAAAAGTAATAGTCGGAATGATTTTGTTGTTTGCTTATAACACTTTTTTATCGTCATTAAATCTAATGATACCAATAAATGTTATAACAATAGTAGTTGCAAGTTTATTTGATGTACCAGGAATCATTGGGTTAGCAGTATTTTTACTTTTGAATTATTAAAAGAAGGTGAGTACATGGATAGTAATTTAGTTATAAAAAATCAACCGGTTTTAAGTAAAATATTTAATAACATAAGAAAAACAAATAATAATGTACAAGCCTATATGTTAGTTGGTGAAGATAAGGAAAAAATAGAAGAATATGCTATTTTATTAAGTAAAATACTTATTTGTCCACATGTTTATGAAGAAAATTGTAATAAATGTAATATATGTAAGAGAATAGATGAAAATACTTATGGTGAATTAAAAATAATTAAGCCAATAAATAGAATAATAAAAAAAGAATCAATAATAGAATTAAGGGATTATTTTAGAACAGAAAGTATTGAGGGAAAAAATGAAGTTTACATAATTAATGACGTCGAAACCTTAAATGTAGCAGCAGCGAATGCAATTTTAAAATTTCTAGAAGAGCCCGATAGCAATGCGGTAGCAATCTTTACAACGACTAATTTAGATAGTGTTATAAAAACAATAACATCAAGGTGCCAATTAATTAAAACTAATAATGTTAGAACTAAATATGGAATAGAATTTGTTAAAGAATTAACTAATTTAGAGGAAGATCAAATATACGATATAATTGATTTTACTAAATCTTTAGAAAGAAATTACAATAAGGCGTTTTCATGTGTTAAAACAAACATTGTAGACGTGTATAATAACAAGGAATTACTCTCTAGTGCTTTAAAAGTAATGCTTTTATATTACAAAGATATGCTAAATTATAACATAAAAGAAAAATGTTTGTATTTTGAAGTCAATGATGTAAAAAACGTTATAAAATCGCAAAACAATGATACTATTTCAAAAAAAATATCATTTATCTTGGAAAATATAACAAAATTAGAGTACAATGTTAATATATTGTTATTTATGGATAACTTATTAATTGGAATAGGGGAAATATTAGATGATTAAAGTAATAGGAATTAATTTTTTGGATGCAAACAGAATATATTACTTTTCACCAAATAATATTAAATTAAAAAAAGGTGATTATGTAATCGTTGAAACAGAAAGAGGAATGCAGTTTGGACAAGCTGTAACAAATATAGAGCAAATGCCTAAAGAAAAGGTGTTTTTACCACTTAAGGATGTAATAAGAAAAGCAAATAAAGATGATATAAATGCTAATGATAAAAACGCAAGAGATGGCGCTAAAGCATTAAGTTATGCAAAGGAATTGGTTAATAAGCAAGGATTAGATATGAAACTTTTTGAGGCTTCATATACGTTTGATAGAAAAAAACTTATATTTAAATTTATTGCTGACGAAAGAGTTGATTTTAGGGAACTAGCAAAGCTTTTAGCGGCAAAATATAAAACTAGAATAGAGTTAAGACAAATAGGTGTTAGAGATAAGGCAAAAGAAATAGGAGGTTTAGGGCCATGCGGTAGACCTTTATGTTGCTCACTTTTCCTTACAAATTTTAATAGTGTTTCTATAAATATGGCTAAAAATCAAGGAATAGCCCTTAATCCAACAAAAATAAACGGAGCATGTGGTAGACTTTTATGTTGCCTTGGATATGAGGATGAGACATATACAGAATATAAAAAACATTTTCCAAAATTAGGTGAATCAGTTGAAGTAGATGGTAAAAAGGGAAGAGTTTGTGAACTTAACGTATTAAGTGGAAATTACAAAGTCAAGGTATCTGATAATGAAGAAATAATAGTTTCGGTGGATATAGATGGAAACAATTAATGATTTGTTAAATTATAATGGACTAAAAATAGTTCAAAATACAGATTGGTTTAAGTTTTCATTAGATTCAGTTTTACTAGCAAATTTTGTAAATGTTAATAAAAAAACTAAAATAATTGATTTTTGTACTGGTAATGCACCAATTCCCTTGTTTTTAAGTCATAAAACTAATCAAAAGATAGTAGCGGTTGAATTGCAAAAAGAAATTTATGATTTAGCGAATAAAAGTGTAAAATTAAATAATTTGGAAGAAAAGGTGCAGGTATTAAATGAAGATGTTAAAAACATTTCTAATATATACGAAACAGATACTTTTGATTTAATAACATGTAATCCTCCGTATTTTAAGATAAATGAAAATT
>OGPT01003536.1_pt1 | contig 11103 bp, 8 predicted proteins | sample 1552951 | NCBI WGS metagenome assembly OGPT01 (sample SAMEA2580224, study PRJEB22360) | human gut metagenome | biome: human gut; feature: human-associated habitat; material: faeces | place: Denmark | collected 2008/2010
ACTCTCTTTTAATTTATACAAATCTTCCTTTGTAATTTTATTTTGTTCACTTAATTTCTTTAAAATATCTGCAATTAGTTGCATAGAATATCTAGTCCTATCTTCACGATATATCACAGATAATCTACTTGTGACCTTAACAAAATCTCTGGCAATTTTTTTAGTTTTAAAGCCTAACTCTATTTCCTTTTCTTCATTGGTTTGGATTTCAATATCATCATACATTTCTTTAATACTTTTATAATCTAATAATCTATAAGTAAATAAAGCGTTAGATAATGAATACTCTAATCTATCAGCAGATAATTTGGGAGTATCATTATCGGCAACAGGATAAATATGATAATCATCTACTTCTGATATCTCAATATTATCTCTTTTTAACAATTTCATTATTTCATCGGAGTTTTTAATAATCTCAGTTGTTAAATCTTCTGTTGATTCTTGTGTCATATAATCTCCATTTAGGAAATCTACACAATGTTTAAATGCGGGTGTTGCAATATCGTGGAATAATCCAGATAAAGTCTGTTTTTTATCACGAGTAAAATGCCACACTATTAAAGCAACAGCTACTGAATGGTCTAAACTTGAAAAGAAAAAATCACTTTCAAATAAATCAGAATATATAGTACCACAAGTCACACTTATATATTGTTGTGATAACAATTCTTTTGTATCTATATATTCATTTAACCATTCTGGAAATTCTGGCTCTAATATTTTAAAATAATCTTTTATATCTTTATTAACACTATCTATATATCTCATTACTATCTCCTTATACAATTTCATTTAGTCCATCAAAAAGTTCTTTATAAAATATAATATTATTTTCATTTCCAATTAATTTATTATCCATATTTTATCCTCATTTTCAAAATATTTTTAGTTAATATATGTTTTTATATACCACTTATTAAAACACCATATACATTTCATATTCAGACAAATTTTTAATTATTATATAAACTTATTTTTCAAGACTTTTTCGATATAACACGGAAACACACTCTACATGATTAGTATAACTAAACATATCTAATCCCGTAATATACTTTAGACTATATCCATCTAGTAACTTTAAATCTCTAGCTAACGTTATTGGATCACATGATATATAAATTATCTCTTTAGGTTCTAACTTCATCATAACCTCAATAGTCTTTTTATCTAAACCACTACGTGGTGGATCTGTGATAATAACATCAATCTTATTTTCAATCCTAGAAATAACTTTACTAACATCTCCACAATAATACTTAACATTAGAAATATTATTTAACTTAGCATTATCCCAAGCATTCTTTATAGCATTAGAAACAATCTCTATTCCATAAACCATTTTTTCATTCTTAGCAACACTTAACCCTAAAGTTCCAACACCACAATAAAGATCCAACACATTACTATCCTTTAATATATATTTATCTAACAAATCAAACATCTTTGCACAAACCCCAAGATTAACTTGAAAGAAAGAATTATAACTAACATTATATTTGTATCCATTAACAATCTCTGTAATATAATAATTACCCTTTAATACCTTATCATTTAACACTATTCCTACTACATTTAATGGTATCTCAGGTATCACAATATTATCATTTGTTTTTATATATATTAATAACTCATTAGTATCATTACACCTAATACTAACACTACCATCTTTAATTTTAAAATCTTTTAAGTACTTTAAAAACTCATTAATTACAGGCATAGCAATATTACACTTTGTTATTTCAACTAACTCATTTGTACTTGCTTGATAATACCCTATTTTATAATTCTTAATATGTAAACTTATCTTATTACGATACTTTATATTATTAGAAGTAACTATAGGAATATCTAAATCTAAGTTACCAAACTTCTTTAAAATATGTTCTAACTTTTCTTTCTTGTACTTAATTGTTTCTAAGTAATCAAGGGTTGCTAACTTACAACCACCACACCTACTGGCGTACTTACACATACTATCTACTCTTAAACTAGAATATTTAATAAACCTCTTAATCTTACCCATTAAGATATTCTTTCGTTCTTTTATAATTTCTACCTTAACTATATCCCCAGGCATAGCATTTTCCACAAACACTACCTTAGAATTAATATATCCTACGCCAAAAGCCTGATCATTTAATCTTTCAATAACTACTTCATATTCCATAATAATACCTCAAAAATAAAATTAAAATTTCATTTCTTGGTCGTTGCCTCCCAAGTTTCCCACTTCATAGATAGTACCATTCATTCTCCATGGGCTTAAATTCCGGCTTCACTGCCGTACTTATATTCAATCTTTTTTCAAAAGATGTTTTAATTATACACAAAATACATATGTACGTCAATATCTTTGATAACATTATTTTCTTCTTTTTTCATGGTTTAAACTCCAAGTTCCTGTTCATACTAAAAATGGTGAATTATATGAAACTTAGTGCAAAGTTAAAATTAAAATTTCAAAATAGTAGTGATTTAATTGTTAAAACAATCAACAATACTGATATTATCTTTTTAGAATCTTTATGTAGTAGTGATAAAATAAATGAATATATCTTAAAAACTTTAACTCTTAATCGAGAAAAGAAATTAAATGCTAGCTTAATTGCTGGACCCAACATTAAAGAAGTTATAAATATTGAAGACGCCACTACTTATTTACTTAATGGCTTTACCTTAGTATCTAAAGATAAAACTTACGCGGTTGAAACTAAAGGTAATTTAGTAAGAAGTGTACAATCTCCAACAGCTGAACCTGATATCAATGGTCCCAAAGACTCTTTCAATGAATCTATTCAAACTAACCTAGGTCTAATAAAAAGACGTATTAAGTCTACCGATCTAATAAATGATGACTTAACAGTTGGCAAGATAACCAAAACCAAAGTTAGCATTTTATACTTAGAAAGTATTGCCGAAAAGCAAATTGTTAACCAAGTAAAAGATAAATTAAACACTATAAATATTGATGGTATCTTAGATATGGGTAATCTAAAACAACTTCTTTGTGGGGAAAACAGAAGTATATTTCCCACAGCCCAGCTAACTGAAAGACCCGATCGTGCCGCCTCATCCTTACTAGAAGGTAAAATTGTTCTAATTTGTGATGCTTCGGCCTTTGCTCTAATAATTCCTTCTTTCTTTGCTGATTTTATTAATCCTAATGTTGATTCTTATGCTAAAAACATTAACGTTAACTTTATCAAAGTACTAAGATTTTTATGTCTTCTAATTTCAATCTTTCTTCCCGCTTTCTATCTCGCTCTAATCAATTTCAATCAATCATCAATCCCCTTAAGTCTTTTAGTAAGTTTCGCCATTCAACGTGATTCCGTTCCCTTTCCCGCATTTGCTGAATGTATCTTTGTATTAATTGTCTGTGCTATTTTACGCGAAAGTGATGCTAGATTTCCTAACTCTTATGGATCTTCTATTTCCATTGTTGGAGCCCTAGTTTTGGGTGAAGCCGCAGTCAGTGCTGGTATTGTTTCAACTATTATGATTATCATGATTGCTATTACTTATATAACTAGTATGGTCTTTACGGACTTAGAATTAATAAACGCCATAAGACACATTAGATTTCTTGCCCTTATCCTAACTTGTTTTCTAGGACTTTATGGCTTATACATGGCTCTATTTATATTTTTAATTCATCTATCTGGTCTTACATCCGTAAATAAGCCCTATACCTATCCCCTAGCGCCATTCGACCCCATCTATTTCTATAAAACCCTCTTCCGTAAACCTCTAAAAGACGATAAAAAACGTTCTAAACTTCTTACTGATAAAAATTATACAAAGCAAGGTGAACTATGAAAAAAATAATTTTAATCTTAATAATTTTCTTATGTAGTGGTTGTCTTGATTATAAAGAAATAAACTCTCTAGGTATCATAAGTGGTATTGCTATTGAAAAAAAAGATAATAACTATGAAACAACATATGAAGTAGTTAATACCAAAAATAATAATACCGAAGAATTAACCTCTAAAACCTACACCGTTACATCCCAAGGAAAAACTTTTGCTGAAGCCTTAGAAAATACTAATAAGTCTTTAGCTAAAGAGCCTTATTTTTCACATATTAAAGTAGTTATCATTGATAAAAACATTAACATATTAGATATTGCCGACTACATTCTAAGAGAAGATAACTTTGCTTCTAACTTCTATCTTGTAGTAAGTGAAAAACCTAAAAGTATCCTAGAATTTCAATCTAAAAACGAACCCATAAACTCCGTAGCTATCCTAAGTCTATTAGAAACTTCTAACTATGTTAAGTTAGAAAATAGTTTTGATTACTTAGTGGCTAAACTAATGTCTAGGGTAGAAGATATTACAATACCCGAAGTCTATATTGATAATGAAATAACTTTAGGTACTAACTATCTTTACCAAGGTACCTCTATCAAAACTAAGTTAGATAATAATACTCAAACTATCTATAACTATCTAACTTCTAGTCAAAAAGTATTAGTTAAAGATAAAACTAACAACTCTATCTATATAAGTAATGGTAAGTTAGATATCAAAATAAAAAATAATAAAATTCTTTTAAACTTCCAAGCTCAAGGCTTAGTAAACTACTTAAACGATAACTCTAATTTCCGTAATAAAGATACTTATACTAAGTTAGAAAATACTTTTAATTCTCTAATCAAAGAACAAATAATAAGTTTTATAAACTTAGAAAATGAAAATAATATTGATGTCTTAGGACTTCGTAAATCCTATTATCTTAAATACCCTAATAAGAAATATCAAAGTAATATCTTAAATAATCTAGAGATTGAAGTACATACTAACATTGCAATTAATCGTGCTGGTTCTATATTCGAGGTGGTAAAATGACCAAACGTGAACAAACAATTTTAACCTTTTTTCTCTCCCGTGCCTTAAACTTTGGTTGGGGCTTATCGGTAATTTTTAACTACACTAACAATCACTCTATCTTCGCCTCTCTTATTGGTAGTCTACTAGGGCTTCTTCTAATTATATTTCTAACTACTAGAGACTTTTCTAAAATAAGAAATAATTTATTGGGTAAAATTATAATCTTTATTCTATCATTATATATGATAAATACTACAATGATAACATTCTGTGCCCTAACTACTAACTTCTATCTAACTAACACTCCACCCCTAATCATAGCCTTATCTTTATACGTTTTAGTTATTTATGGTATCAAAAATGGTCTTAAATCTATTGCCCGTTTAGGAGAAATCTTAAGTATTATCAGTGCTATTCTTTTAGTTACAATTGCTATTTTTATCCTATCTAACATCAATCTAAGTAATTTTTTACCTTTAAGTTATAATAAAGAATATAACTACTTTCTAACTATCTTAACAGCTATTTCCTACTCTGTAGCTCCGGTTTTACTTCTTTTATTTAACTTAGATAACTATAATCGTAAATCAATTATCTTAGGTTATTCCCTTGGTGTTATCTCTATCTTAATTAATATCTTTGGTATAACATCAATCCTTGGGCCTACCTTAGCTAAAATATATCGTTATCCCGAATTTATCATGTTAAAAAAAGTAAGTGTTTTAAGCTTTCTTGATCGTATTGAAAACTTTCTCGCTTTAAAATTCTTTATTGATCTTCTCATAACTTCTCTTCTAGCTACTTACAACCTAAAAAAAATAATTAAGAAAAAATATCTATATATCTTTGGTCTTATCTTTATCTTTATCTCCTTAAATACTTTTATAACCCACTATCAAAATACATCTTATCTCTATTATTATAGTTACCTTGTATTAAGTATTCTCCTTATTATTACAATTATATTTTCAAAACGCTACTCCAAAAAAGAGTAGCGTTGTTTTAGACCGTATCAAATATTGGCATAACTGGATAAGTAAATATACCCATTGATATAAATAAAGCACATAATATTAATACAATAATCGATACACAAAAATATGAACGAGCAAAATTTCTTACATTAATATTTTTATGAGTTAACGCCACTATTACTAGCGCTAAAGAACCTATAAAAGGAATCATAAACAATAATTGATACCCAAAATATCCCCACATAGATATTGGTTTATACTCATAATTTAATAATTCTTCTTCATTAATTTTATTACCACAATTTGGACAAATCATAAAATACCTCCTATTTATCTAAATAAGTATGTAATACTCTATTTAATTCTATTCTATCAATTGGTTTAGCTAAATAATCATCAAAACCTTCTTTTAGATAGTTATCTTTCATCCCCTCAATAGCGTTTGCTGTTAAACAAACCACCGGCATATTAAACAATTCATTTTCTTTCAAACGATGTAAGGTATCAACCCCACTTAACTTAGGCATCATATCATCAAGTAAGATCAAATCATACTTATTATTACTAGTAATCAAATCTATACATTCAAACCCCGATGTAGCCGTTGTAATATTTAAATGATATTTTTCTAACAGTCTCATGGCAACCTTTAAATTAAGTTCATTATCATCTACAATCAAAATCTTCTTATCATGATAATCACTAATAACATCACTTTGTACTACTTTTTGTTCTAACTTTTTACCTAAAACTATCTTTTGATCTAAAATAATAGTAAATTTTGAACCTTCACCATACTTTGATTGAACAATAATTTTTCCATGCATAAGTTCTACTAACATCTTAGTTATAGCAAGACCCAATCCCGTTCCTTCAATCGTCGTATTTTTTTCATCAAAGCGTTCAAACTTCGTAAATAATTTCTTAATATTTTCTTCTTTAATACCAATACCACTATCTTCAACTGAAATTATCAAACGACAAACTCCGTCTTTATTAACACTATGAACTTGAAAATCAAAATAGCCCTCTTTTGTATATTTAATAGCGTTAGTTAATATATTAATTATTATTTGTTTAACCCTGGTTTCATCCCCGTATAAAGTATCTGGAATTGACGCATCACAAGAATATCTAAACTCTAAAGGCTTATCCCCAAGTCTAGCTTTAGAAAGCGCTACTAACTCCTTAAACATTACCTTAAAATCATATTCTTTATTAACAATCTCTATCTTATTAGCTTCAATCTTACTTATATCTAATATACCATTTACAATCTCTAACAAAGTATTAGAGGCACTTATAATATCATTTACTTCTTCTATAGCTTTAGAAGGTAACTCCTCTTCTTTTAACCCTTGACTAAACCCAACAATAGCATTAAGAGGTGTTCTAATTTCATGAGACATATTAGATAAGAACTCAGTTTTAGCCTTATCTGCTTCTATCGCCTCTTCTTTTGATTTTTCAAGTTCACTAATAAGTTTATTATCCTGGCTTTCAATCGTAAAGTAAAGCGCCGTTACACAAAAAGCAAATATGTAAGTTAAGTCATTAAAGTCATAGCCACTTAAAATTTGAAAAGCGGTTACTACTGCAAAAAATACAACAACAAAATATATTGGTGCCCTCTGAGCCCACGGTAATTTTAGATTGTTTTTCAAAAGGAAGAATAATAGTGCCGTTACCATTGCAAAGCCTGCAACATAAACAACTGATACAGCATCCCCTCCTATTACGTACAATTCTCCAGAACCACCAGAATAAGTAATTGGATTAAAACAAGATATTCCAAACAAAATAGATATTATAACAAATAATAAAATAGTTAAAATAACGTTTCTTTTTCTTTTGTTTTTTACCTTTTTATTTCTTGTTCCTAAAGACCATATGTATGCTATAAAGGAAGTGGTCCATATTATAGCGCCTAGAATGTAGCCCCTACATAACACTTCATTTAGCTTTGGAATCTCATTTCTTATACTCATCGTGTACACACAAACTATTTCTAGAATAAGAAGAACTATCGTAAACACCAGCATAAAAGCAAATATGTTATTTTCTAAGTTCTTGTATTTTTTCTTACTTAAATACATTATTCCAACTAAAGATAAGAACACTAGTGCACAAATAGAAAAACCTATACTTGGAAATAAAGTATATTTCATACCATCACCTTCTAATCTAATTTATCTATTACTTTAATCATACTATCAACTATTTTAGGATCAAAGAAAGTGCCAGATTTACTTTCAATAACATCTTTTGCTTGATTACCATATTTTTTCTTTAAATTATGATAATTGATACAAACGGATGCAATTCTTGCTTCTACTGGTATTTTATTACCATCTAATTTTTCTGGATATCCTGTTCCGTTATAGTTTTCATGATAATATCTAGTTATGTTAGATGCGTATTTTTTATATAAAGTATCTGACTTTAGTGAAAGAACATAATCTAACATTTTTGTTCCAAATAATGGATAGCTTTTTATCTTGTCTAACTCATCTTTAGTAAATCCTTCTTTTTTAGTTAAAATACTTCTTGGGACAGAGTAAAAACCAATATCATAATACTCTATGGCATCAGACATTTTATCTGTCATCTCATCATCCAAACCAAATTCAGGATAATCTTCTTTAACTTGACGTGATAATACTTTCATATATTTTTTTAGAGCTACAATATTTTCACTATAATCATATCTATAGCTTTCTACAAAAGGATTAATAAGATCTTTTAAATCTCTTGCTTGATCACTTATTAAGTCATTTAATGAATTGCTAGATTTATAAAGATTAATAAAGTTTCCTATTCTGTGTTTTACAACCTCAAAATCAAATGGTTTTTCAAGCATATCTGCAACACCATAATTATATACCCTAGCCTTCGTTTCTTTTTCATAATCACCACTTATTATAATAACTGGGATTCTGTATAAATAATTATTTTTGCTTAGGTATTCTAACACTGCAAAACCATCCATAACTGGCATGGTAAGATCAAGGAATATACCAAGTATGTTATCAGAAGATTCAGTAATTCCCTTGCTACTGTTAGCCTCTAAATATTCTATTGCTTCCTTACCATTTTCAGCCATAATAATTTTATATTCATCAGCAAATATCTTCTTTATCATATTACGCATAAGCTTATCATCATCTACTATTAAGATGCAATCATCTACCCTACCACTTACGTTTGCAGCGTTTTTATTTAAACTTCTTTTAAGTTCAGGGTAAGAACTTGTAAGACCATTTAAAACCGAGTTAATGTATTCTTCTACTGACTTTATATTAGTTTTTGCTTCATCTAAGTTAAATACGTTATCTATTTTCAAAATTGAATCAGCAAGTCTTGCTACTAATCCGTTATACTTTGAATCATTTGACTCCTTAGTTTTAGTTTCATCTTCTAGTTTTTGTTTAACTGAAAATATAATTTCGTTTTGTCCATCATTAATTATACAAGATGTCATTTTATACCATTTTCTGCTTAATGCCTGAAATTTAAATGAAACCTTGTCATTTCCATTTTTTTGTTGTTCTTTAATTTTTGGAATGGAAACAAGATTCATAAAGCCTGGTATGTAAGATGAATCTATCTTGGTTTTTATGCTTTCTAAATAATTTGTTAATGTATCTTCACTAGATATGGTAAATTTACCACTTACCAAGGCATATTTTGTTACCTTATCATTAAATACATCAAACGTACAAACTTCTAACGTATCATCTACTAAAACGTTTTTTAGTGTGCTTTCTAATAAATTTGTATCCACTAGCTTCATCCCCTTTTTTACATAGTTTTATATTTTTCAATTATGCTAATAGTTTCTTTTGCAGCTTGTAATAATTCGTTATAGTGTAGATTAACATAGTTTACGTCACCAGCTTTTCCAGCAAGTTCGTGTGCATAACAAATATCACCAAATTTCATAAATCCAAAACTTCTAGCATTACTTTTCATCGCGTGAACTAAAATAGCATAATTAGGCATATCACCTGCGTTTTTAAAATTATCTATTTTGCTTAGTTCTTCTGGAATACTATCATAAAAATCTCCTAGCATTTCATCATATGTTTGAACGTCCATCATATTTTGTATTCCTTGATCTACATCCACGTTCATACTTCTTAAAAATTCTATTTTATCCATTATTATCCCTACCTTCTAATCTATTCTTTAATAATTGTACTATATTTTAAAAAAAAATACTAGCTCAAAACCAGTATTTATGATTAATATGATTTAATTTCTAGACATAAGTTAACGCCAGTTTCAAATACTTCCTTTATATCATACAAATTAACCTTTTTAAAGTGATAAACGACCATTATATCACCCTTTGTTTTGACCCTTAAGAAATTGCCGTAAGAATCTTTTAAATAGCCAGATTTAACGTTATACTTTTTATTTAAATTAAACTTTGATACAAAACACTCCGGATATGAATTTATAATTAATGAAGTATTTGGATTTTTATTGTATCTTTTTTTGTAAATTTCTATCATGTTTTTTATTTGATTTAGTGATAATTCATAAGATAACGTAACTAATTTTGCACCTAAGCTATGCAAAAACGCTACTGAATATGAGTTTACCACGTTAAATGAAACGTTAGTTTGAAAATTATCATACTTAAGTAATCCTCCAAAATCTCCTATCATAACAGTATTTTTAATAAAAGGATGCTCATTTGTTATTCTAGGAAGTACTATAATAGAATCTTCATCTTTCGTTTTTTCATCTTCTGTATAAATTAGGTCATATTTATCCTTTAAACTCTCATTTTCTTTGTTCACCAAAACAGCTGTTTGTTTTATAGAAGGAAAATCTGGTACGCCAATTGTATAATCTTTTTCTACAAAATCTATTTTATATAGTCTTTTTTCATTTAGTTTACTTATAGCTCGTCTTCTTATTTCATTAATGTCTTTTATATTTATGAATAAGTTATCATCTAAATTAAGAGTTATGCTTCGAGCTTTATATACTGTATTACCTAACTTAGATAATTGCTTTTTAATTACATCATGGCTTGTTTCTTTATTTATAGCGCGCATTGGTGTTTTATCTAACACCTCTATTACAGTATTTAAGCCATCTGTTATGGTTAGTTTAAGATTTTCATTTTCTTTTGCAGTAAAATTTAAATCTATATAAATAAATCTTTCTTGATTTTTTATTTTCTCACAAATAGAATCCAATTGCTTTTTACTTGAAGTTAATAATACCTTACTATTTTTTTCTACGTACTTGTCATACTTAAGTGTTATTACATC
>OGPT01003542.1_pt1 | contig 11087 bp, 6 predicted proteins | sample 1552951 | NCBI WGS metagenome assembly OGPT01 (sample SAMEA2580224, study PRJEB22360) | human gut metagenome | biome: human gut; feature: human-associated habitat; material: faeces | place: Denmark | collected 2008/2010
TGCGCGCATCGGCAAGGGGTGCAAGATCCATACGGGAGCCTCGATCGCCTGCCTGCCGCAGGATTTGAAGTTCAAGGGAGAGTATTCGACCGCCGAGATCGGCGATTACAACGACATCCGCGAGTGCGTGACCATCGCCCGCGGAACGGCGTCGCGCGGCAAGACGGTGGTGGGCAGCCACAACCTGCTGATGGCCTATGTCCACATCGCTCACGACGACGTGGTGGGCAGCCACTGCGTGATCGCCAACCGCGTTTCGCTCGCGGGCGAGGTCGAGGTGGGCGACTGGGCCGTTATCGGCGGTCATGCAGCCGTGCACCAGTGGGTACGCATCGGCGAGCATACGATGATTCAGGGCGGCGCCCTGGTCGGGCAGGACGTGCCGCCCTTCATCACCGTGACCAACGAGAATCAGTTCGCGGGAATCAACCGGATCGGCATGAGCCGCCGCGGATTTACGCCGGAGCAGATCGATATCATCCACAACGCGGCGCGCATCCTTTTCCAGAGCGGCCTGAATTTCATGAACGGCTGCGAAGAGGTGGAGCGCAAAGTCTTGCAGTCGCCCGAACGCGACCGTCTGGTGAAGTTCATCCGCGAATCGAAACGCGGCGTGAGCAAACAGTACGGCGTGAAATAGCAGGGCGTCCGGCCGCGGTGCCGGCCGTGCGATCGGCGAGGCGGATTCGACATTTGCCCCGATCCGTCGTGGAGTTTTGGCGGTTTGGGGAAGCGAGGTTCCGGGAGGTAAAGTCGCATACAGCTACCAAAAAATAGGACGGACAGCGAGAAAACAGCCGTACAAAGCGGGCGATTTTTTCTTCATAAATATTTGTAAGAGACGAAATTTTCACTATATTTGTGGCGAGAAAAGAAGCAGTAAGGGGACAGGAGTCCCCTTATTTCGTAAATATATCCGAAACGATTATGATCGATTGTCAGAAAATCAAGGCGCTTGCCGAGCAGCAACTCGTTGGTACCGATGTGTTTGTGGTGAGTTGTAAGGTCTCCCCTTCCAACGAGGTGGAGTTGCTGCTGGACAGCGACACCTCCGTGCAGCTCGAAACCTGCGCCGCCGTCAACCGCGCCGTCAACGAAGCGATGGCCGACGACGAAGAGGATTTTTCGCTCACGGTGGCTTCGGCCGGTATCGGCGAAGAGCTGAAATGCGAACGGCAGTTCCGCAAGCTGGTGGGCCGTCCGGTCGAAGTGCTGCTGTTGAACGGCACGAAGATCCGTGCGCTGCTCGATGCGGCGGATGCCGGGGGGATCACGCTCTCCTACGAGGAGAAGCAGGCGGTCGAGGGCAAAAAGCGCAAGCAGCTGGTGAAGGTGGTCAAACGCTACGCCTTCTCCGAGGTGAAATATACGAAGGAGTACCTGGATTTCAAGTAGACGGATCAAAATAATAAAAATAAGATAACGCAACATGGATAATCTGAATCTGATCAGCAACTTCGCTGAATTCAAGGAGCTGAAAAACATCGACAAGAGCACGATGATCGGCGTGTTGGAGGACGTTTTCCGCCACGCCCTGCAAAAGCAGTACGAGACGGACGAAAACTTCGACGTGATTATCAACCCCGAAAAGGGCGACCTCGAAATCTGGCGCAACCGCACGGTGGTGGCCGACGGCGAGGTGGAGAATCCCAACGCGCAGATCGCCGTCTCGGAGGTGAAGGCCATCGATCCGACCTACGAGGTGGGCGACGAGTATGCCGATGAGATCAAGCTCTCGTCGTTCGGCCGCCGCACGGTGCTGTCGCTGCGTCAGAATCTCGCGTCGCGCATCCTCGATCTGGAGAAGGCCAGCCTCTACGAGAAATATTCGCAGCAGGTGGGCGAGATCATCACCGGCGAGGTCTACCAGGTCTGGAAAAGGGAGGTGCTGATCCTCGACGAGGACGAAAACGAACTGATCCTGCCCAAGGCGGAGCAGATTCCCAACGACTTCTACCGCAAGGGCGATACGATCAAGGCGATCGTCAAGGCCGTGGAGATGAACAACAACCAGCCGCGCATCATCCTCTCGCGTACGGCCAACCAGTTCCTCGAACGGCTGTTCGAGCAGGAGGTTCCCGAGATTTTCGACGGTCTGATCACCATCAAGAAGATCGTCCGCATCCCCGGCGAGCGCGCCAAGGTCGCCGTGGAGTCCTACGACGAGCGCATCGACCCGGTGGGCGCCTGCGTCGGCATGAAGGGTTCGCGCATCTACTCGATCGTCAAGGAGCTGCGCAACGAGAACATCGACGTGGTGAACTACACGACCAACACCCAGCTGATGATCCAGCGCTCGCTCAATCCGGCCAAGATCTCGTCGATCACCATCGACGAGGAGAAGCAGACCGCTTCGGTCTATCTCAAACCCGATCAGGTGTCGCTGGCCATCGGCAAGGGCGGTCTGAACATCCGCCTGTCGAAGATGCTCACCGGCTACGACATCGACGTTTACCGCGAGGTCGAGGAGGAGGACGTCGACCTGAACGAATTCAAGGACGAGATCGATGCGTGGATCATCGACGCGCTGAAAGCCGTCGGATGCGATACGGCGAAGAGCGTGCTGGAACTTTCGGTCGAGGAGATCGCTTCGCGCGCCGATCTGGAAATGGAGCAGGCCCAGAAGGTGGTGGAGATTCTCAAAGCCGAATTCGAATAACGAGACAAAGAAAGGAGAACAGACAATATGGCAAATGAAAGAAGAATAAGACTCATCCAGGTTGCAAAGGAGTTCAATGTGGGCATCAACACCATCACGGACTTCCTGCAAAAGAAGGGGGTCAAGAGCGACGGATCGCCCAATGCGCTGGTCGATGCGGAGACTTATGCCCTTCTCGAAAAAGAGTTCGGCGCGGGCCGTGCCGTCAACAGCGAACGTGTCAATATCCGCGAGCGCATCGCGCAGAAGCAGGCGACCGTCACCCTCGACGACGGCACGCAGGTATGGCTCAACTCCGAGTCGAGCCTCGTCTTCCCGGTCCGCTTCGGCGACGGGCCGCGCGAGGTGACCGTGACGGGCGAAGCCTACTTCGACGTGGCGCACGCCGCCTCGCGGCGGTTCGTGGTCCACGCCGACACGGTTTCCGTAAGCGTCTACGGCACGGCGTTCAACATCTCGTCCTACGCCGACGAGGGCGCGATCGAGACCACGCTCGTGAGGGGCAGCGTCGAGGTGCGGAGCGGACACCGCCGCGCAATGCTCCAGCCGGGCCAGCAGGCCCGCGTGGGGCGCGAAGGGGCTATCTTCGACGTGCGGCAGGTCGCCGCCGAAGATTACGCCGCCTGGACCCGGGGACTGTTCACCTTCAACGACGAGACGATCGCCTCGATATGCCGCAAACTCTCGCGCTGGTACGGCGTGGAGATCGTCCCGCGGGGCGTCGACGCCGACAAGGTGCGCTACACGGGCGTCGTGAAACGCTACGAAACCTTTGCCGAAATGGCCCGTCTGCTGGCGCGCACCGATCAGATACGCGCCGATGTCGAGGAGGGGAAGATCGTGCTCTGCATCGACCGTGACAACGATTGATGCCGGTTAGTTGGGAAGCCGCCCGACGGGGCGGCATTCGTGTCACTTAAAACACAGCTATTATGAGGAAACTTTACCTATCAGTATCGCACCGAAGGCCATGGCTTGCCGTGTGCATGTGGCTGCTGGCGATTTCCGTCTGGGGCGCGCCCCGGCAGGCGACGGCGAGCGAAGCCTACCAGCAGCGCAGGGAACGCATCTCCGTATCGTTCCGCAACGCGTCGCTGGCCGAAGTTCTCCAACGGATCAAACAGCAGACGGGATATTACATCCTCTATAATAGCGACGCCGTGCGGGGAATCGGCGGCATCTCCTTCAGCAAGGCCGACGCCCCGGTGCGCGAAGTGCTCGACGAAGCGCTGCGCGGCACGCGGCTCGAATACTCGATCGACGACGACACGATCGTGATCCGTGGCCGAAGCGGGGGGGGGAACGCCTCCGCCCCGCAGAAAGCCCCGGACAAGGTCGTCAGCGGACGTGTGACGGACACGGCCGGCGCGCCGCTCGTGGGCGTGAACATCCTGATCCAGGGGACCGCCACGGGAGTCGTGTCGGGGTCCGACGGCGGATTCTCGATCCGCATGCCCGAGGGCCGCGACAACCTGATCTTCTCCCACATCGGCTACGTCTCGCAAACGCTTCCCTCGGCACAGACCAGACTGGTCAGGCTGGTGCAGGACGAACAGGAGATCGAAAACGTCGTGGTGACCGGCATCTTCACCCGCAAGAAGGAGAGCTACACGGGTTCGGCCACGACCATCACGTCGGGCCAGCTGGCCCGCGTGAGTAACCGCAACGTCTTCGAGAGCCTGAAAAACATCGAGCCATCGCTCTACATCATGGACAACACGCTGATGGGCTCCGACCCCAACACGCTGCCGGACATGCAGCTGCGCGGTATCACCACCTTCCCCTCGGAATCCACGGGCGTCAATATCAAGGGCAACTACCAGAACCGCCCCAACCAGCCGCTGTTCATCCTCGACGGGTTCGAAACCACGGCCGAGAAGGTGATGGACATGGACATGACCCGTATCGAGAGCATCACCATCCTCAAGGACGCCGCGGCCAAGGCGCTCTACGGCTCGAAGGCCGCCAACGGCGTCATCGTCATCGAGACCAAACGCCTGGCCGGCAATCAGGAGCTGGTGACCTACACCGGAAGCATCGAGGTGTCGATGCCCGACCTGACGAGCTACAACCTCTGCAACGCCTGGGAGAAGCTCGAGGCCGAGCGCATCGAGGGCGTCTACACCTCGGCGAATCCCCAGACGCAGGTGGATCTCACCAAACGCTACAACGCACTCAAAGCGCAGGTGCTCGGCGGACTGGACACCTACTGGCTCGCAAAACCCCTGCGCACGGGCGTCGGCCACAAACACACCCTCTCGGTCGAACTGGGCGACAGCCGCAAGCTGCGGGCGATGATCGACTTCTCGTACAACAACGTGGCGGGCGTGATGAAGGGTTCGGAGCGCACGGTGCTCTCGGGCGACGTGAACGTTTCGTACCGCAAGAAAAACTTCCTGTTCCGCAACATATTGAGCGTCAGCAACACCAGGAGCGACAACTCGCCGTGGGGCGATTTCGGGGACTACGCCCGGATGAATCCTTACTGGAGCGCCGTCGATCCCCAGACGGGCCAGATCGCCCGCTGGGCCTACGACGAAGTGGCCAACCCGATGTACGACGCCACGCTCGGAACGCTCGACCGCGAGACCTACACCAGCGTGACGGACAACTTCTACGCCGAATGGCAGGCCACCGAGGCGCTGAAACTCACCGCCCGCCTCGGCATCGCCGTAAAGCGCAGCGACGCCGACGAATTCTATCCGGCCAAGCATTCGAAATTCGCCACCTCGGCCTACGAAAGCACGAGCATGCAGCTGCGCAAAGGCTCCTACCAGCTCGACAACGGCAAGAGCAGCGACATTTCGGGCGAAATCTACGCCAACTACGCCAAAAACTGGGGCAGACACTACCTCTACGTCAACGCCGGCGGCCGGATCGCCGAAAACACGTACAGCGCCTACCAGCACTACGCCGAGGGATTCCCCAACAGCCAGACGGCCGACATCACCTTCGCCCGGCAGTACGCCCAGGACAAAAAGCCCGTCGGCATCTCGTCGATCACGCGCGAAATCAGTTTCCTGGGAACCGCGTCGTACAGCTACGACGACCGTTACAACGTCGACCTCACGTTCCGCGAAAGCGCCTCGTCGCTCTACGGCGCCGACAACCGCTGGTCGTCGGCATGGAGCGCCAGCGTGGCGTGGAACCTCCACAACGAACCCTTCCTGCGCGATCAGGACGTTTTGAAACAATTCAAGATCCGCGCCTCGGCCGGACTGACGGGCAACCAGAACTACGACACCAACGAAGTGCTGGCCACCTATCTCTACTACACCGGGGCCACCTACCACGGACAGACGGGCGCCTACCTCTCGAAGATGCCCAACCCCGCCCTCAAATGGGAACAGCGCATGGACTACAACGTGGGCGCCGACATTACGATCCACCGCGCAACGATCGCCTTCGACTACTACAACTCGGTGACCGAGAACATGCTCACCGACGTGGCAATCCCCTCCTCCACGGGTTTCGACACCGTGAAGGACAACCTGGGCAAGGTCCGCAACCGCGGCATCGAGGCCAAATTGAGCTATACGCTCTGGCAGGGCAAACAGGGCTTTTTCAACCTCTTCGGCTCGATCGCCTATAACAAGAACATCATCATCAACCTCTCCGAAAGCCTCAAGGCCTACAACGAAAAGATGATGGCCCAGGCGCAGGACAAGAGCAACTCGACGCCCGTGCTGATCTATCAGGACGGAATGCCGATGAACGCCATCTGGGCCGTGCCGTCGCTGGGCATCGACCCCACGACGGGTCAGGAAATCTACGTCAGGAAGGACGGCACGCTGACCTACGAGTACGACGCGCAGGATCAGGTCGTGGCCGGCATCAGCGACCCCAAGTACCGCGGCAACTTCGGCTTCGCGGCCGAATACAAGGGCTTCGGGTTAAGCGCCACCTGCACCTTCCTCGGCGGCGGGCAGCGGTACAACACCACGCGGGTCAACAAGGTCGAGAACGTCGACATCCACTACAACGTCGACCGCCGCGTGCTCTACGGCCGCTGGCAGACTCCGGGCCAGAACGCCATGTTCAAGAAACTCGGCTCCTACACCGACGAAAACGGCAAGCAGCACGACGAAAAGACCCGGGCCACGACGCGCTTCGTGCAGGACAACAACGAGCTGACGTTCTCGTCGCTGAGCCTCTATTACGAGTTCAACCCGCGGCTGATCAGCAAAATCCGCCTCAAGCGGCTCAAGCTGGCCTTTTACATGAACAACATCGCCACGCTCTCGTCGATCCGCATCGAGCGCGGCACGACCTATCCCTTCGCACGGAGCATGTCGTTCCAGCTGACCGGAACCTTCTAACACAAACCACCGAAGCCATGAAAAACAGCATCAAATACCTCCTTCTGTCCGCCGCAGCCCTCGCAGCCGTCTCGTGCGAGAACTGGCTCGACGTGACGCCCCCGTCGGAAATCCGCGCCGAGAACCACTACTCCTCGGCCGAAGGCTTCCAGCAGACGCTCATCGGCTGCTACCTCGCCCCGGGCGGAACCGACCCCTACGGCGAAAACCTGACGTGGCACATGGTCGAAATACTGGGCCGCCAGTACGACGCCCGCAAGAACACCGCCGCGGACGACTACGACCTCGACCGCTACAACTACAAAACCACGAAATCCACCGAAGTGATCGAAAAGGTCTGGGAGAAATCCTACTCGGTGATCGCCAACGTCAACGACGCCCTCGACCACATCGACCGCCGGAAGGACGAACTCGACTCGGTCAACTACCGCATCATCAAGGGCGAACTGCTCGCCGTGAGGGCCTACATCCACTTCGACCTGATGCGCCTGTTCGGGTGCAGCGACCTGGCCGGACGCACCGACCTGGAGAGCCGTCACACGGTCCCCTACCTGACGAGCGTCGACAAGGACGCGGCGCCGCAGCTGACCTACGCCGAGACGCTCCGCCGCATGATCGCCGACCTCACGGAGGCCGCCCGCCTGCTGGAGATCGACCCCATCCGGGCCAGGTATCCCGAAAGCATCTATACCGAAGCCAACGTCGACAAATTCTACGATTACCGCTACATGCACCTGAACTACTTCGCCGTCAAGGCCCTGCTGGCGCGCGTCTGCATGTGGGAAGGCAGCGACGAAAACAAACACACCGCGTTGCTGGCCGCCCTCGAAGTGATCGACGACCCGGCATCGGTCGGAATCGCCGGCGGGCTGACGCTGCGCACGTTCACCGACTCCGCCAAGGCCCCCACGACCGAGATGTGCTTCCCGAGCGAACATATCTTCGCGCTCGGCGTCACGGACATGGCCAAGAAGATCGCAAGCAACCTCAACCGCGAATATTCGGAACAGGACCGCCAGTACCGCACGCTGTGCATCAAGAACTCGGTCGCCGACGATCTTTTCGAAATCAAGGGCGCCGGCATCTCCGACTGCCGCTACAAACAACTCTAGCACACCACCGACTACTGGCCCGAGGGGACCAAGACCCCTTCGAAGCTCTATCAGCAGACCTCGACGGGCGCCGACTACCGCCACAAGGACCTGATGCCGCTGATCCGCCTGCCGGAGATGTACTACATCGCCGCCGAGTGCCGCATCTCCGGCCCGGACAAGGACCTCGGCGAAGCCCGCAGCCTGTTGCAGGAGGTGCGCAAGGCCCGCGCGGTCTACGAAGAACTGGATGCCGACCTCGACGAGGCGGGCCTGATAGCCCAGCTCGAAAAGGAGTACCGCAAGGAGTTCATCTGCGAAGGCGTGGTCTTCTATTTCTACAAGCGGCTGGGCTACGAGAAACTGCCCCGCCAGAGCGATGTGATGAGCGGCAGCAAGGTCATCGACGACGCCGTCTACATGCTGCCCTACCCCGATTTCGAAATACAGTCGGGACGCGTACAGTAAGTCGAACAATTAATTGTTGAGAAGCATGAAAAAACTGATCTGCATACTGCTGGCCGCGGCGACGACGGCCGGCTGCGAAAAGGACGACCCGACACGCTACGACATGTCGCAGGGAAGGGTCTGCTTCCCGGGGGCTGCGCCCAACGAAACGGCCGAATATCCCGGATACTCGAATTCCGACAGCACGTTCTACGCCTCGATGACCTTCAAGCAGCAGCCCGAAGGGGTCGCCGAGGCGGTGATCGAGGTCCCGGTGAAACTCATCGGCGGGGCCTCCGGCTCCGACCGGAAAATCGGCGTCCGCGTTCTCGAAGAGGGAACCACGGCGCAGCCCGGACAGTACGAAATCCTCGGCGCGGAGGTTCCGGCCGGGAAGACCTACGGCGCCATCCGCATCGAGGTCGCCAAATCGGCCGAACTCGACACGCAGCAGCGCGAACTGACGCTCTGCCTGACCGATTCGCCCGACCTCCGGGTGGGACCGGACCTCTACCTGAAAGCCAACGTCTCGTGGCACAACATGCTGCCGCGGCCCGCGACGACCAAGCAGTGGTCCACCTACAACGCCTTCATCGAATCGGAGGCATCTTCGGGCAGCTCGTCGACGGAGGCTTACAGCCAGGCCGGCCACCAGCTGCTGCTGGACATCTTCGGCTGGGAGGTGTTCCCCGACTGGGGACCCGATTACAGCTACTACATCGACGCCTGGCGCGCCAGGGCACAGGCCTGGTACGACGAATGGAAGGCCGCCAACCCCGGGCAAAAACGCATCCACGAATCAGGCTCCATGAAGGGCCGGGAGGTAACGATCCGCACCAAGTAAACGACGAACGACCATGAGAAAACACACCCTATATCTGTTGCTGGCAGGCTGGGGCCTGCTCGCCGCGTCGTGCTACGACGACAAAAGCACGTTGCAGACCACCCATATCCCGCCCGTGGAGATCGAAGTGCCGGAAGCCATCGCCTCGCAGCTGACGGTGGAGCACAACGCACGGCTCGACATCACGGGCATCCGCATCACCAAAGACGGCCGGGAGAATCCCGAGGAGCTTACCTACGAATGGACGGTGAGTCAGACCGACAACGACTCGGAGGCGATTTCGCTCGCCACGACGCGCGAGTTCCACGAAGTGATCGACCTGCCGATCTCCTCGAAAGGCTACCTGTTCCTGCTGACGGTCACCGACACCGCCCACGACCTGAAGTACCAGTACAAGTGGACGCTCATCGTGACGGCCCAATTCAACGAAGGGCTTGTGGTGGCCTACACCCGGGACGGAACCACCTCGGACCTGGGACTGATCATGCACCCGCAGCTAACCGAGACCTACTCGGGCGCGGAGCAGGGAACCGTCGAAAAGGAGCTGATCAGCCGGTGCAACGGCAGTCCGTTCCCCTCGGCGGTCACCCACATGCTCTACACCTACGACAAAACCGACAAGAAAAACATCCTCTGGGTGTCGACCGACGACGACCTGATGCGCGTGGAGACCGATTATTACGAAATCCTGGGCCATAAGGAGGATGCGTTCGTCTACCTGCCCGGAAAGCTCGACATCCGGAGCCTGCTCAACACCTACCAGTGCACGATGATCCTCAACGACGGCGACATTTACGAAACGCTGCTCAGCCGCGGCCGGATCTCGACGCCCGTCAGCGGAACCGAAACCATGACCGTCGACAACGGCGTCGTTTCGGCCCACTCCGCTCCGGGCAGCACCCGCAAACCCAGCACGATCTTCTACGACCGGGAACAGGGCAAGTTCTGCTACGGCTACAACCAGACGTTCTACGCCTGCGGCAGCGTGGGTTCGTCGCCCTTCGACCCGGGGAACGCTCCCGGCCTGCGATGCATCGCGGGCGGCATCAGCATCGACAACGCCACCCACACCCTGCTGATGCGGAAAGCCGACGGCAACCATGCGCTCTACACCTTCGGCAACTACTCCGCTTCGGCCGGCGCACCCGCCGCCAAGCTGATCTACGAAATCCCGGCGGAGGCCAACGCCCTCATCGCCGAAGCCGTGAGCTTCGTCTTCTCGCGATTCGACCCGATCCTCTACATCGCCACCCGCAGCGCCATCTACAAGGTGATCTTCACGACGGGCAGCGTCAATTTCGACCCGGCGCCCGTCTTCACGGCCCCTGCGGGCGAGCACATCACCCTGGCCCGTCTCTACCTGCAAGGCTACTACGCCATGGAGAACTACGACGGCTCGTCGACCCTTCCGAGCAACGCCTCGCTGGCATGGAGCAGCCGCGCGGTGACGGTGGTCACCTCGAAGGACGACGGGAACGACAAGATACACGTCGTGCCGCAGATCAACTTCGGCAGCGGACAGCTCGACCAGCCGAACGCGCTGGTGTTCGACGGCTTCGGCAAGATACTCGACTTCACCGTCGCCGGGCTTTACAAGTAGCCCGCACCGGCGTCGAAACACGCCCCATGCCGCAGATGTTTTCAGAGCGTCTGCGGCATTTTTTACTTTTTTATTCCAATCAGCAGTTGAACTGCTGTGATTTATAAGTTTAACTGAGGTCATTTAA
>OGPT01003543.1_pt1 | contig 11086 bp, 10 predicted proteins | sample 1552951 | NCBI WGS metagenome assembly OGPT01 (sample SAMEA2580224, study PRJEB22360) | human gut metagenome | biome: human gut; feature: human-associated habitat; material: faeces | place: Denmark | collected 2008/2010
AAGGCGCATGAAATTTATGGCGATACTCTTCCTGAAGTGGTAGAAGAACGCCTGGACAGGGAATTAAATTCCATTATTTCCAATGGATATGCGGTTATGTATATGATTGCCCAGAAACTGGTATGGAAGAGTAACAGCGATGGTTATCTGGTAGGCTCGAGAGGTTCGGTTGGTTCTTCTTTTGCGGCAACGATGTCTGGAATTACCGAAGTAAATCCATTAAGTCCGCATTATTACTGTTCTTCCTGTCATTATAGAGATTTTGATTCAGAGGATGTAAAGGCTTACTCAGGACGTGCAGGATGCGATATGCCGGATAAGATCTGTCCGGTCTGCGGAAAACCATTAATTAAGGAAGGATTTGATATCCCATTTGAGACCTTCCTTGGATTCAAGGGAAATAAAGAGCCGGATATCGACTTAAACTTTTCCGGTGAGTATCAGAGTAAAGCCCATGCTTACTGTGAGGTTATTTTCGGTTACGGACAGACATTCCGTGCCGGAACGATTGGTACACTTGCGGATAAGACTGCATTTGGATATATCAAAAATTATTATGAAGAGCGTGGAATTCACAAGAGAAACTGTGAGATTGACCGTATTGTACAGGGATGTGTCGGCGTCCGGAGAACGACCGGACAGCATCCGGGAGGTATCGTTGTTCTTCCGGTGGGCGAGGAGATTAATACGTTTACTCCGGTACAGCATCCGGCAAACGATATGACGACTGCAACGGTTACGACTCATTTTGATTACCATTCCATCGACCATAACTTATTAAAACTGGACATTCTCGGACACGATGATCCGACCATGATCCGTATGTTACAGGACTTGACAGGACTTGATCCACAGACGATCCCTTTGGACGATCAGACAGTCATGTCGCTGTTTATGAATACCTCTGCATTGGGAGTAGAACCGGAAGACATCAACGGTATTCCCCTGGGATGTTTAGGAATCCCGGAGTTTGGAACAGATTTTGCGATGCAGATGGTTATTGATGCGAAACCGACCGAATTTTCGGATCTGATCCGAATTTCAGGACTTTCGCATGGTACGGATGTGTGGTTGGGAAATGCACAGACTTTAATTGAGCAGGGGATTGCAACGATTTCTACTGCAATCTGTACCCGTGATGATATTATGATTTATCTGATCAGTATGGGACTTGACAGTGAGCAGTCCTTTACCATTATGGAGTCTGTTCGAAAAGGTAAGGGATTAAAGGAAGAATGGAAGGAAGAGATGCGGGCACATAATGTACCGGAATGGTATATTGATTCGTGTTTAAAGATCAAGTATATGTTCCCGAAAGCCCATGCGGTGGCCTACCTGATGTCGGCCATCCGGCTGATGTGGTTCAAGATCTATCGGCCCCAGGCGTTTTATGCGGTCTACTTCACGGTGCGCGGCGACGACATCGACTACGAAGCTGCTGTGGGCGGTGCCGCAGTGGCCCGCGCCCACATGAACGAGGTCAAGCGCCGCCTGAAGGAAGAGAAAAACGCCAAGGACGAAGATGTCCTTGTTTCGCTGCAGCTCGTCAACGAAATGCTGGTGCGCGGCTATGAGTTCCTGCCCATCGAACTGGGCAAGAGCCGCGGTTCCAGCTACATCGTGGAGGATGGCAAAGTCCGTCTGCCGTTCTCGTCGCTGAAGGGTCTGGGCGGTGCCGCTGCCGACGCACTGGAAAAAGCGACCATCCAGGGGCAGGAGTATCTGTCCATCGAGGAATTGCAGCAGGCGTCCGGCGTCAGCAACGCCATTCTGGACCGCCTGCGCCAGGTGGGTGCCCTCGGCGACCTGCCGGAGAGCAGCCAGGTGAGCTTCTTCTAAACTATAAAAAACATCTGCAGTCTACTTCGTTGAAGAAAAGCACTTGAAGTGCACCACGTCAAGTAGACAGAAAAATATTATAAGATTTATGTTCGCCATTTCCACAAGGAGATGGCGAATTTCTTTGTACAAATCGGTGTCAGACCGCTCGATTCATAGCACTGACATGAGCCTGCATCGGAGTCTGGATGAACAAGCGGTGCTGGTAATGGCGATTGTTCTGGTAGTTCCTGTAGTTCTCAATAGTCAAAACCAACGGATGCGGCGGGGCTGTCGTGCTTTCAGGGCAGGCTCAGCGCTTTGAGACAGCTCTGCGGTAGACGACGAAGGCGATGGCGGCAGAGCAGGCCTCCGTGATCCAGAAGGCGTGCCAGACGCCGGTGGGGCCAAGGGTGCGGCAAAGCACCCAGGCCAGCGGCATGATGAAGAACACATAGCGGCAAAGGGAGATGACCAATGAGGGCACCCCCTTGCCCAGACCCTCCAGCGCGCCGGAAGAGGTGGTAGAGACCGCCGAGACAACGAAGCCCAGGCAGATGATGCGCAGGGCCGTGGTGCCGATGGTGATGGTCTCCGGGTTGGAGCTGAACAGGCCGATGAGGGAGCCGGAGATGGTCAGGCAGAGGACGGTGCCAACGGCCATGATGGCAGCGCTCAGGCCCAGCGTCAGGTTGTAGAGCCTGGCGACGCGGCCATGCTCCCTTGCACCGTAGTTGTAGCCGACCAGTGGACGCATTCCCTGCACGATGCCGTTGGCAGGCAGGTACAGAAAGGTCTGGAGTTTGTAGTAGATGCCCAGAACCGTGACATAGCTCTGTGAGAAGGCTGCCAGCAGGCCGTTGAGGAAGGTGACCAGCAGGGAGGGCAGGGCCAGATTCAGAATGGCCGGGATGCCGATGGCGTAGAGCTTTCCGTCCAGTGCGGGCTCGAAGTGCAGATGCCTGCGGCGCAGCCGGACCGGGAGGTCGGAGGTGGCGTAGCAGTAGAGGTAAATGCAGAGGGTGACGAGCTGGCCGAGGTTTGTGGCCAGCGCTGCACCGGCAATGCCTAGGGCAGGCACCGGGCCAAGGCCAAAGATGAGCACCGGGTCCAGTGCGATGTTGCAGACGCAGCCTGCGATCAGCGCGATCATCGTGGTGTTCATCCGGCCTACGGCCTGGAACATCTTCTCGAAGGCAAGGTCGGCCATGTTGACGATGGAGAACAGGAAGACGATGGTGGCGTAGAGGACGCCCATCGAGACCAGCGACTCATCCGTGGTGAACCGGCGCAGAAAACCCGGCATGATGGCGATGCCCGCCACGGTGCACAGCAGGCCGTGCAGGATCGAGAGGGCCATGCCGTGGGTGGCGGAAATGTCCGCCTTTTCACGGTCCCCTGCACCGAGGTGGAGTGCGATCTGCGCGTTGATGCCAATGCCGAAGCCGATGGAGATGGCGTTGACGAGGTTCTGCACCGGGAACACCAGCGACAGGGCCGTCATGGCCTGCTCGCTGATGCGGGCGACGAAGAGGCTGTCCACGATGTTGTACAGCGAGTTCACCAGCATCGAGATGACGTTGGGCAGGGCCATAGAGACCAGCAGCGGGAGCACCGGTCTGGTTTTCATAAAGGTATCGTTCATTTTCTGCTTCCTTTCTGAGGGAATCAAACGGACACGGCCCGCGGTGCCCCCAAAAAGGCGCAAAAAAACGCCGCACAATGGGGCGCTTCCGCGAACCACTGTGTGGCGAAAAGTAGCTCTGAAATGAATGCTGTAAAAATCCACACGATATTTTAGGAACCCTAGAATATCACGTTGGAAGGCGATTGTCAAGAGGTCAGCCGAGGAGTTTGCTCTTGAGGGAAGCATACATGGCGCTCTTCTGAGCCTTATAAGAGGCCTTGACCTGATCGGCAAGCTCGGTGCTCTGCCCATTTTCCTGAAGCAGGGTGCGCATTTTCTCAACGATCGCATCCACCTGCTTGTCACAGTCGGCTTCGAGCTTCTGAAGCTCACTGCTCTTGCCCATCACGATGGAGACCTTCCGGGTGGCCGTCTGCTTGTCAGCAGGCAGAGCGTGATACTCGTCCTTTGCGGACTGGATGGCGCTGTTCAGGCCGCTCTCGGCATTGGCCTTGACGGCGTAGAGCTGGTTAATGAGGGCCTGAAGCTCCACATCGTAAGAAGACGGAGCCTCAGCCGGGAAAGCAGAAGTGGAAGAAGCGGAGGGAGCCTGCGCAGCTGCGGCATCCTCCGGAGAAACCGTGGCCGCATCGGAGGTGCCGGAAGAGGGAAGGTTGAAGCGCTTCTGCTCCAGTTCGGCCAGCGTGGTGCTGCCGGAGATCAGCTCCTCCATCTCCTCATGGGTCAGGGAAGCGAGCAGCTCAGACGTCTGCGCAGCGGTTGCGCCGGTGGCCGTCGTGTCGGAAGACTGGGCGGGTGCAACAGGAGCGGAAGCGGTTTCGGCGGTGCTGCCTGCCGCGTCCTCTGAACAGCCGGTGAGGAGCACCGTTGCACCGAGGGCCAGTGCGGTCAGGGAGACCAGAGTGTTCCGGGAATGTCTTTTCATATCAAAACCTCGTGGTAAAATCATTTTTTGGAAAAAATACAACGCCTATACTGTACCACGATTCCCCCATTTTGGCAAGAGACGATTTTTCGTGGCTGCGGCAAATGCTTGACAGCCCGCAGCGCAGACCCTATAATGGGGCCAACGGAACTGCAAAGGAAGATGGAACGATGAAATGGATGATCGCATCCGACCTGCACGGGTCGGCCAAATACTGCCGCCAGATGGTCGAGGCCTTTGAGCGGGAGGGCGCAGACCGCCTGCTGCTGCTCGGCGACCTGCTCTACCACGGCCCCCGCAACGACCTGCCCGACGGCTACGCGCCGAAGGAGGTCATCCCACTGCTGAACGGCCTGAAGCCGAAGCTGTGCTGTGTGCGGGGCAACTGCGAGGCTGAGGTGGACCAGATGGTGCTGAGTTTCCCGGTGATGGCGGATTACTGCATCCTGCCGGTGGGGGAAAAGCTGGTCTACGCCACACACGGCCACATTTATAATAAGAAGAACCTGCCGCCGCTGGCACCGGGGGATGTGCTATTGCACGGCCACACCCACGTCCCGGCGTGGGAGAGCTTCGGAGACGGGAACCTCTACCTGAACCCCGGCTCTCTGAGCATCCCGAAGGAGAACAGCCCCCACAGTTATATGACGCTGGAAGACAGCATATTCCAGTGGAAGGAGCTGGCGAGCGGGGAAGTGTATCACGAAATCGTATTATAAACGGAAAAAGCCAGGCATTGCCTGGCTTTTTCCGTTTGTTTACTCTTCGTCCTTCGGGTTATCAAGTTCCTTGCGGCGTTTCTCGGAGACGTGCATACAGACTTGCAGGAGCACGAAGCAGAGAACGCCGGCGATGACACCGGAGACGACCGCCCACGGCCAATGGGCGATTGCAACACCGATAATGATGGTGACTACGACACCGCCCAGCAGAGAGAGCAGTGCATTGGTGGGAGCATTTGCGCAGATGTGGCGGTCCCACAGGCCGTTGCGCAGGCACTCGATGAGAGAGTAGCAGCAGCCGGCCATGAAGACAACGAACTCGCCGACCCACTGACTGCTTGGTGTGCGGAGAACGATCTGCACGAGGATGGCGAGGAGCAGCCCTGCCCACAGCAGCCAGAAGCCCCGTGCTTCGATGCGGCGCATGGTTTGCTCCTGCATCTCGTCAAACTGATTTTTCTTGCTGTACAGTGAAAATTTCATCGTTTATTCCTCCCAGAATAATTCGTCCAGTGTTTTGCCCAGAATTTTGCAGATGCTGCGGCAAAGGTTGATGGTGGGGTTGTACTCGCCCTTTTCGATGGCGTTGATAGTCTGGCGGGAGACGCCCGCCGCCTCGGCCAGTGCGCTCTGGGTCAGATCCTTTTCGGCGCGGGCCGCTTTCAGTTTCAGATTTTTCGGCATGTTGTCACCTCGTACAATGGGATGGGAGGGTGAGCTCGTACTCTCTGACCAGAGCATATCACTTGCACGACAAAATGTCAAGTATAATTTACAAAATGCCGGCAATACTGGGTTGCGTTTCGCAGGGAATCGTGGTATGATAGCACTGAGAAAAGAAGGAGGAGCTTCTTACCGGCGGCATTCTGTGCGGGCGGAAGGAGCCGAAGTCTTTTTTATTTCTGCGAAAGTTAGCGGCGACTAACAAAATGACGAAAACCGGACATCATGGCCCGGTCTTGATGCGATCCAGAGAGGAGAACCGAAATGGTGGAAACGATCTTGAAAGTCCAAGGGATGATGTGCGGCATGTGCGAGAGCCACATCAACGACGTGGTGCGCAAGACGGCGCAGGTGAGCAAGGTGTCATCTTCCCACACCAGAGGCGAGACGGTCATCGTCTCGGATCAGGCGCTGGATATTGAAACGCTGAAACAGGCCATCGCCGCCACCGGCTATACCGTGACCGGTGCTGAGACCAGACCCTACGAGAAGAAGGGCTTCTTCGCATTCTGGAAGAAATAAAGGCCCAGGGGCAGTTCCGGTCAACGGCTGCTTCCCTGCCCCCAGAAGCGGTTCAGCTCCTCTTTGAGGGCCTCGGTGCCGTTCAGGTACTTGAGGTGCTGCCAGTGGCGGGGGAACAGGCGGGTGTACTCGCTGTGGGCGAAGCGGTCGTCCAGAAGGAGGACGACGCCCCTGTCTCCGGCGGTGCGGATGACCCGCCCGGCGGCCTGCAGCACCTTGTTCATGCCGGGATACCGGTAGGCGTAGTCGAAGCCGGTGCCGGACTGCTCGTCGTAGTAGCGGCGCAGGATCTCCTGCCGGGGGTTCACCTGCGGCAGGCCGACCCCCACGATGGCACACCCGATGAGCCGGTCGCCGACCAGATCGACGCCCTCCCCGAAGATGCCGCCCATCACCCCGAACCCCAGCAGTGTCTGCGCAGGGGCCGGGGTGAATTTTTGCAAAAATGCCGCCCGTGCCGCGTCGTCCAGGCCGCTCTCCTGCGCCAGCGTGGCGATGCCCGGATACCGGGCTGTGAAGTCTTCGTAGACCCGGCGGAGGTAGGCGTAGCTGGGGAAAAAAGCCAGATAGTTGCCCACTTTTCCGCCGGCCAGCGCCGCCAGTGCGTCCGACACGGTGGGGATGCTGGCTTCCCGGTCCCGGTAGCGGGTGGAGATGCCGGGCAGGCAGTACAGCCCCAGATGGTCGGGCGGGAAGGGGCTTTCCAGGGCGACGGCGCGGGCATCCGGGCAGCCCAGAACGCCCCGGTAGTAGCCCGGTGGGGTGAGAGTGGCGCTGAACAGCGCCGCCGCCCGCCCGCAGCCAAGGCTCGCGTCTACAAAGGCCGAGGGGTCGAGGCAGAGCAGTTCCAGCTCCAGCTCGCTGCCGCGGGCCGTGAGCTGGGTGACGAAGTGGGTGTCGTACCGGTCGGCTGCGCGGGTGATGTCCTGCACGGCAAAATAAAGTTCCAGCAGCCGGGCGTGGGCGTCGGCATCGGGGTTTTGCTCCAGCCAGTCCTGCAAAGGGGCCTGCAAGGCGTGGAGCGGCTTGAGCAGGGCGTCGGGCAGCTCCCGGAAAAAGACCGTGCCCTCCTGCGCCAGCAGCGGTTCGGGCAGGGCGATGCCCGGCGCAGGGGTCTCCTCCAAAAGGCTGGTCTGCCCGGCGGCGTCCGCTGCGGGCGGGGAGACGCCCCGGCGGGGAGCCAGCACGGCCACCTGCTTCCGCGCTTCGAGAAAGGCCCGGTCGGCGCGGGAAAGGGCCGTTTTCAGGCTGCTTTTGCCCCGGCCGAGGGCGCGTTTGGCGTCGGTGAGGGCAGACTTTGCGAACCCTGCCGAGTACATCGCGCGGGCCCGGTCGGGCAGATTGTGCGCCTCGTCGATGAGAAAGAGCCAGTCGCCCGCCGCATCGAAGAAGCGGTGGAGCCGGACCACAGGGTCAAAGAGGTAGTTGTAGTCACCGATGACGACGTCGGCCCACGCGCTCAGGTCAATCCCCAGTTCGAACGGGCAGACCGTGAACTGCCGGGCGGCGGCTTCCAGCGCGGCGCGGTCGAACTGCGGGGCACCGTCCAGCAGGGCGGCAAGGGCATCTTTGATCCGCTCGTAGTAGCCGTTGGCGTAGGGGCAGGCTTCGGGCAGGCAGGCGGGATGGCCCTCGGCGTCCTTGCAGAGGCAGACCTTCTCCTTGGCCGTCAGGGTCACGCTGCGCAGGGCCAGCCCCGGTGTGCTGGCGTGGAGCCGCGCGAGGGCATCCTCGGCAGCGGCCTGGGTCGTGCTGCGGGCCGTGAGGTAGAACAGCTTTTCGCCGCTGCCCGCGCCGATGGCCTTGAGGGCCGGGAAGAGGGCGCTCATGGTCTTGCCGATGCCGGTGGGGGCCTGACAGAACAGCCGGGTGCCGTTTTTCTGCCCGCTCCGGCCCGCGATGCAGGCACGGTAGATCTCGCCCGCCAGTGCCCGCTGGCCGGGGCGGTAGGCCGGGAAGGGGAATGTCAGAGCCGTCAGGCTGGCGGTGCGGGCCTCGGCCCAGGTCATCTGCCGCCGTGCCCAGGGGGCGTACTGCCGCAGCAGGCCGGTGAGGAAGGTGTCCAGCTCCCCGGCGGTGAAGTGCCGGGTGTAGCGGGTGATCTCGTCGGTGTCGATCTGGTAATAGGTCAGCCGGACGCTGAGCCGCTCCAGCTGGTTCTGCGCAGCGTAGATGGCCCCATACACCATGCCCTGCGCCCAGTGGCAGGGGTTCCGGTCTTCGGTCAGCTCCTCGGTGGGGAGGGCCGTGGTCTTGATCTCGTCGATGACGACGGTGCCGTCTTCGTTCTGGAAAATGCCGTCGGCGCGGCCTTCCAGCACAAACAAAAGGCCCTCCACCTCGCGCTGCGCCGTCAGATAGACCTCGGCAGCGTAGCCTTCACCCGCCGCTTTTTGCAGCCTGCGGTGGATGCGTGCTCCCTCGTTGGCGCGGTCGAAGCCGGTGAAGCGGCTGTCGATGCTGCCGGTGCGGAGCAGAAATTCCACCAGCTGCCGGATGGGCAGACGGATCGGTTGAGGGGAGGGCATGAACATTACCTCGCTTTTACAACATTGCTTTGATCGTTTCCTCCGTCACCTTCTCGACCTCGGCGAAATCGACGGCGGCGCGGTAGTAGGTCTCCAGCTCGTCGTGGCAGCTCTTGGCCTGCGCCATGAGGGCGACGGCCTGGTCCAGCAGCTCGGTGGCGGCCCGCTCGTTGAAGCGCAGGCGGGCGCGGAATCCGGCCATGTGCTCGCGGTCAAGGAAGCGGGTGCAGCGCACGGCCTGCGCACCGGAGATGTGCACCGGGTGCCAGGGGTTATCCGTTAAAAAGGCCAGCCGCAGCGATGGGATGAAGAGATGGTCGATCTGGTCTTCGGGGTGCATGGCGCAAGGGCAGGTGATGATCTGGTAGCCCCGCGCCAGCGCCTCGGCGCGGATGAGCTCCAGCAGCAGGCGGGAGATGGCCCCGTAGTCATCGCGGAAGACGATATACCGGTCGGCCAGTGCCTGTACGGTGCCATGGTAGAAGACCGGCCCCTTGGGCGTGATGGCCGACAGCAGCCGCAGCTCCTCGCCGGGGCGGGCCGTGTCGGGCAGGCGGGGGAGCATCCGGGTGCAGAGGCGTTTGGCGTAGCGGCGCACCTTTTCAAAGTTGGCGCAGCAGGCTTCGGCGCGGCGGCTGTCCAGCAGGAGGCTCCCGGCTGAGGCGATATACCGCGCCGCCCGGCTGCGCAGGGAAGCATTCCGGGCAAAGAGCGCCTTGACTTCCTCACGGTGGAGGGAGAGCTTCCCAGCGTCGATGGTGTGGTACAGGCTCACCACGACCTCGTCGGCACCGGGGGCGTCCGGCTCCATCGTGTGGGGCGCGGTGGCGTCCAGAATGGCCTGCCGCTTTTCCGGGAAGATGACGCCGTCGAGGCTGTCGGGGTCGCTGGCGCAGTGGATCTTCTCGATGTGTTCGCCCTTCTGTTCGGCAGCTTGCGCGATGTGTTTCATCAAGGTGGATTTGCCGCAGCCCGGCCCGCTTTTGATGAGATAGAGCTGCATTCCTGGTTCGTGCCGCAGCGGCTCAAAATAGCCCTTGAACCCGGCGGGCGTGGTGGCTCCGAGGAAAAAATCGACCGAATCGGTCCGGATGTTTGTCATAAGGAACACCTCACTTTTGTTCTAGAATATGCAAAACAAAAGGAAAGTGTCACGGAGAAGGGCTGGTATAACCCTCTCAGTCACCTTCGGTGACAGCTCCCCCGATGGGGGAGCCACTGGCGGAACGGTATTGGCTGTGCCAGACGAACAGAGTTTTCACTGTCGGAAACTGCTGGGCTCCGTTGCCTCGATTTACGGCACTTTGCATCCGATCGGGCCCAGGCAAACGGCAGGGCTGACCCGGCCTGCCAATGCCTCGCCCTTCGGGAGAGGTGGCAGCGCGCAGCGCTGACGGAGAGGGTTTCTCAATACGTGTGCTTGCAGACCTCCTGGATCTTCTCCCGCAGGGCCAGAAAGTCGGCGAAGGCGTCCGGCTTGCTGCGGGGCTGGCGGAGAAGAGCGGCGGGGTGGTAGGTGGCCATGAAGAGGATGCCGTTCTTATTGTAGAACTCGCCGTGCTCCCGGACCACCGAAAAGTCCTCCCGGATCATCCGCTGGGCCGCCACACGCCCCAGGCAGACCACGATCTTCGGCTTGAGCAGACGGAACTGCTCCCGCAGCCAGGGCATACAGGCTTCGCTCTCGGCGGGCAGGGGGTCGCGGTTCTGCGGCGGGCGGCACTTGACGATGTTGGCGATATAGCAGTTCTTTTTGCGGTCCAGGTCGATGGCGAAGAGGTATTTGTCCAGCAGCTGGCCGCTGCGGCCCACAAAGGGCAGGCCCTGCTCATCCTCGCTCTGGCCGGGGCCTTCGCCCACGAACAGTACCTCGGCGTCCTCGGCACCCTGACCGAATACCACGTTCGTCCGCGTTTCGCACAGCCCACAGCTGCGGCAGGCAAGGCACTGAGCCTTGAGTGTTTCCCATTCCATATTTCGTTAAACCTCTCACAAACTAAATGACATTTTCTTAACGATTGAGCGTTTTATCTTCTGCTACAAAATATACCACAAAATTGCGGTTTTGTCTTGAAGTTTCCAGAGGTTGTGCTAAAATAAAAAAGAAGGGCAGGTCTGTGCTGCCCATGAATAATTGCAAAGTAATTTCGGAGGTAATCACAATGGCTGATATGTTTGCACCGCTGGTGGCCCAGCTGAA
>OGPT01003547.1_pt1 | contig 11084 bp, 9 predicted proteins | sample 1552951 | NCBI WGS metagenome assembly OGPT01 (sample SAMEA2580224, study PRJEB22360) | human gut metagenome | biome: human gut; feature: human-associated habitat; material: faeces | place: Denmark | collected 2008/2010
TGGGCTTTCTGTCCATGCTCATCTCCATTGTGTTCGGCACGGTGTACGGCATCGTCAGCGGCTCCTCCGGCAAGCTGGTGGACGGCTTCATGATGCGTATCGTGGACATCCTCATGTCGGTACCCAGCTTCCTCATTATCATTACCCTGAACATCTACATGAACGCCGGCATCCGGACGCTGGTGGTGACCATCGGTCTGTTCTCGTGGATGGGCGTGGCCCGCATCGTCCGGGCGGAGGTGCTGAGTCTGCGGGAGCGGGACTTCATTCTGGCCTCCGAGGGGCTGGGCGCCCGGAAGAGCTGGGTCATCACCCGGCACTTCGCCCGCAACGTCTTTTCCCCGGTGCTGGTGGCCTCCACCAACAGCATCGCCTCCGCCATCCTGACGGAGTCGTCCCTGAGCTATCTGGGCTTCGGCATCTCCATCCCCAACCCATCCTGGGGCGGTATGCTGGAGGGTGCCCAGACCTACATTCTCACCCACCCCTCACTGGCGGTCTATCCGGGTGTGTGCATCCTGCTGACCGTTCTGTGCTTCAATGTGCTGGGCAACGGCTTTCGCCGCCGCTTCAGCCCCAATTCTGGGAGGTAAGCCATGCATCAATATGATATCCGTGACCTCCGTATCCACTTTCCCACCCGCCGTGGCGTGGTGGAAGCAGTGCGGGGCGTCAGCTTCTACATGGATCAGGGCGAGTGCGTGGCGCTGGTGGGGGAATCCGGCTGCGGCAAATCCGTGACAGCCCGCTCCCTCATGGGCCTGACGGAGGTCACCGGCGGGCGCTGTCAGCCCGGCAGCCAAATCCTCTGCCACGGGGAGAACATCCTCGATTACGGCAAAAAACAGTGGCAAAGCTATCGGGGCCGGGAGGCCGCCATGATCTTTCAGGACGCCATGACCTCCCTGAATCCCACCATGCAAATCGGCCATCAGATCGCTGAGTGCTACCGTTTTCACCAGAAGATCGGCCGCAAGGAGGCGCTGGAGAAGGCGGCAGAGATGCTGGCACTGGTAGGCATCTCCGACCCGGAGACGGCCTTGCGCCGGTATCCCCACGAGTTCTCCGGTGGTATGCGCCAGCGGGTGATGATCGCCTCTGCTCTGGCCTGTCAGCCGGAACTGCTGATTGCCGACGAGCCCACCACAGCGCTGGACGTGACCATTCAGGCCCAGATCCTGGACCTGATCCGCCAAATGAAGGAGCGCAGCGGCACCACGGTGCTGCTCATCACCCATGACATGGGCGTGGTGGCGGGACTGGCCCAGCGCATCGTCATCCTCTACGCCGGATGCGTCATGGAGACCGGCACCACCGATGAAATTTTCTATCAGCCCGCCCATCCCTACACCAAGGGTCTGCAAAAGGCCTCTCCCCGTCTGGACGAAATGGGCGGCGGACGGCTCTACACCATCGAGGGGACGCCCCCGGAGCTGATCGCACCGGAGCCGGGCTGCCCCTTCGCCCCCCGCTGCCCCCACGCCACGGAGCAGTGCCGCCGGGAGATGCCGGATCTGCGGGATCTGGGCGGGGGCCATCTGGTGGCCTGCCACCACGCAGAACAGGAGGTGACGGCATGAGTCAGCCCATCCTTCAGGTGGAGCACCTGAAAAAATACTTTCCCGCCGGGGGCCGCAAGGTCCTGCGAGCGGTAGATGACGTGAGCTTCTCCGTGCAGGAGGGAGAAATTCTCGGTATCGTAGGCGAGTCCGGCTGCGGCAAGACCACCTGCGGCCGTACCGCCATCGGCCTGTACAGCAAAACCGACGGCGTCTCCCTGTACCGTGGGGAGGACATCCACCGGATGCGTGGTGCCAAGCGCCGTGCCTTCTGCTGTCAGGTGCAGACGGTCTTTCAGGACCCCTACGCCTCACTGGACCCCAAAAACAAGGTCATTGACCTCATTGCCGAAGGAATGGACATCCACCACCTGTACGCCAGTCAGACGGAGCGCCGGGAGAAGGTGCAGGCCCTGATGGAACAGGTGGGGCTGAACCCCTCCGGCATCGACCGCTATCCCTACGAGTTCTCCGGCGGTATGCGCCAGCGCGTCGTCATCGCCATTGCGGTGGCCTGCAACCCGCAGATCCTGATCTGCGATGAGCCGACCACCGCGCTGGACGTGACCATCCAGGCGCAGATCTTGCAGCTGCTCAAGGAGATGCAGGTCAAGTACAACCTGACCATCGTTCTCATCACCCACGACCTCGGTGTCGTGGCCAACATCGCCGACCGGGTAGCCGTCATGTATGCAGGCGACATCGTCGAGATCGGCACCTCGGACGAGATCTATTACGACCCCCGCCACCCCTACACCTGGGCACTGCTGTCCAGTATGCCCCAGATGGGCATCAAGGGCGAGGACCTGTTCAATATCCAGGGCACCCCGCCGAACCTGTTCACCGAGATCCACGGCGACGCCTTTGCGCCCCGCAACCCGCAGGCGCTCAAGATCGACTTCGTCAAACGCCCGCCGTATTTTGAGATCAGCCCCACCCACAAGGCCAAGACCTGGCTGCTGGACCCGCGGGCACCCAAGGTGGAGCCGCCGCTGGCGGTCCGCCTGCTGAGAGAGGAGGGGATGTAAAATGGCAGAGGAACGTGAAACGCTTCTGGAGGTCAAAGACCTCGAAGTGACCTATGGTTCCGGCAAAAAAGCCTACCGCGCCGTGAACCGCGCCAATTTCAAGATCTACAAGGGCGAGACGTTCGGCCTGGTGGGCGAGTCCGGTTCCGGCAAGACCACCATCGGCCGTGCCATCATGCGCATCCTGCCCACTTCCGGCGGTGAGATCCTGTACAAGGGTCAGAAGATCAACGGCAAGATCTCCCACGCGCTGGACCAGCAGGTCATCAAGGAGATCCAGATGATCTTCCAGGACCCGCAGTCCTCCCTGAACGAGCGCGCCAAGGTGAGCTACATCGTCGGCGAGGGCCTGATGAACGTCCGGCCCGACCTGACTGCTGCCCAGCGGGAAGAAAAAGTCCGCCAGGCGCTGCTGGATGTCGGCCTGCTGCCCGAATTTGCCTCCCGCTTCCCGCACGAGTTCTCCGGCGGCCAGCGCCAGCGCATCGGCATCGCCCGCGCCCTCATCGTGGAGCCGGAGTTCATCATCGCCGATGAGCCCATCTCTGCACTGGATATGTCCATCCGCGCCCAGGTGCTCAACTTGCTGCGCCATCTGCAAAAGGAACGTGGCATCACCTACCTGTTCATCGCGCACGACCTGTCCGTCATGCGGTACATCTCGGACCGCATCGCCGTCATCCACAAGGGCGACATCGTGGAGCTGGCCGACGCCGAAGAGCTGGTGAATCACGCCATCCACCCCTATACCCGCAGCCTGCTTTCGGCCATCCCCATGCCGAACCCCCGGCTGGAGCGGAAGAAAAAGCTGCTGGTCTACGACCCCGCCATGCACGATTACACCGCCGATCCCCCGCAGTGGCAGGAGCTGCGGCCCAATCACTTCGTGCTCTGCAATGCGGCCGAAGCCGCACAGTGGACCCGCGAATTGTAAACTCTCTCAAATCTTTTAGGCTGTTGGGGCATTGTTCACCCTTTGTTTCTTGACTTTTGCCGGTGCCTTTACTACAATAGCAGGGAACGCATTGTACAATTTTTAACAAAAGGATAGGTTTTATGACAACGACCAGCAATGTTCTCTATGCGTCACAGGCTCGCCCGTGGCTCAAATATTACGACCCCAATTACATCGACCAGCCGATGCCGGAATGTTCTGCTTTCGACTTTGTCCGGCAGCAGAACAAGAACCGCCTGTCGGAAACGGCCCTTGAATATTATGGCCGGAAGTTCACCTATGCAGACCTCATCGTGAACACCAAGAAGACCGCTGCTGCCTTCCGGGCGGCAGGCGTCCGGAAGGGTGATATCATCACCGTGGTCAGCGTGATGACCCCTGAGGTCATCTATGCGTTCTACGCCGCCGACCGCATCGGTGCGACCCTGAATCTGGTGGACCCCCGGTACAGCGCCGATGGCATCCATGAGTACATCGAGGAAGTGGATTCTCATCTGCTGATCTGCCTGAACGTGGTGTATGACCGCTGCCGTCAGGCCGCCCGGCGCACCCATGTGGAGCGGGTCATTGTGCTTTCCCCGGCCGACTCGCTGCCCCTGCCGCTGGCCATCGGCTACAAGGTCTCCAATCCCGACCGCAACAAGTACGACTCCAATACCCTGATGTGGAAGCAGTTCATCGCAAACGGGCAGGACGCCAGCACATCCGGCGAGCCCTATGACCCCGACCATGCCTGTGTGGTGGTCCACACCGGCGGCACCACCGGCTCCCCCAAGGGCGTCATGCTGACGGACCGGAACTTCAACGCCATCGCGCAGCAGTTTGCCGCATGGCATGCCCTGTTCCGGAAGGGGCAGACGCTCATGAACGTCATGCCCCCCTTCATCGCCTATGGCTACGCCTGCGGCGTCCACATGCCGCTGGCCCTGGGGCTGAAGGTCGTCATCGTCCCGAATCTGGACCCCGCCAAGCTCGGCAGCCTTCTGTTGAAGCACAAGCCCGAACACATGTTCGGTGTGCCTTCTCACTACCAGCAGATGGCCGCTGACCCCAAGCTGAAAAACAAGGATCTGTCCTTCATCCGCAACTACGCTGCCGGCGGCGACTCCATCTCCATCGGCGCAGAAAAGGCGGTGAACGACTTCCTCGCTGCCCACAACGTGGAGTACCCCCTTGCCAAGGGCTACGGCATGACGGAGGTCTCCTCCGCTGCCACCATCGCCGCCGGCACCATCACCAAGCCCGGCAGCGTAGGCATCCCCATGGTGAACACCCTTGTGTCGGTGTTTGAGCCGGGCACCACCAAAGAGCTGCCCATCGGTGAACGGGGCGAACTGTGCATCTGCAGCCCTTCCATGATGAAGGGCTACTACGGCAAGCCCGAAGAGACCGCGAACATCCTGCGCACCCACGAAGACGGCACGGTGTGGGCCCACACCGGCGACGTGGGCTACATGGATGCGGACGGCTTCGTCTACCTCGACAGCCGCATCAAACGCCTCATCATCCGCCACGACGGCTTCAAGGTCTTCCCCTCGATGATCGAAAACGTCATCAGTCAGCACCCCGCCGTCCACCAGTGTTCCGTGGTGGGCTGCATCGACAAGGACCATGTGCAGGGCCGCCTGCCCTTCGTCTTTGTGGTGCTGAAGCCGGAGGCCGCTGCTTCCGCCAAAAAGCGCCAGATCATCAAGGAGCTGCGCCATATGTGCACTGAGGAGCTGCCCGAATACGTCCAGCCCGTGGGCTACAAGTTCCTCGACGCCATGCCCATGACCCCTGTGGGCAAGTTCGATTATCGCAAGCTCGAAACGGAGATCACCTCCCGCGATTACTGATAGAAAGGAAGTCCCTGTCCCCATGAAGAAAAAACTCATCAGCCTTGCCCTTTCGGCGGCTATGCTCTTTGCCGGGTTCAGCATCTCTGCCTTTGCAGAAGAGCCACTGACCGGGTCTGAACCCGAACCCGCTGCCGCGGAGGCTGTGGAAGAAGAGGAGAACTCCCTCTTCCGCAAGCCCGCCGCAGAACAGAAGCCTGAGACCACCGAGGGCGAAGCAGCCGACGAAACGGCGGAACCCGAAGAGGAAAAGCAGCCCCTGTATGTCGCACTGGGCGACAGCATCTGCGCCGGTGTCGGCCTGACCAGCGTGCAGTACTCCCACAACCTGATGGGTGTGGACGTCTCCTACAACTTCAAGGGCTACCCGGATACCTGCTATGTGGGCCAGGTCGCCCAGACCCTCGGTCTGGACCGCGACCACGCCATCAACCTCGGCCTGCCCGGCCTGATGAGCGCCGACCTCGTCGAGCTGGTCAAGACCGGCAAGATGAGCGAGATGAATACGCTCTCCGGCTGCCAGTACGATTATCCGGAGATCCTGGAGTACCTCAAGGAGGCCGACATCATCTCCATCCAGATGGGCTCCAATGATGCCTTCGTGCCCACGGTCGTTGCCATCGGCAACGCCACCAACTGGAAGAGCGAAGACCTCGCCTCCATCGTGCTGAGCGGCAACCTGCGCAGCAAGGACCCGGAGACCAGGGCCGCCTTCCAGGCCAGCATGAAGAAGCTCAAGCTCACCAAGAGCGAGACGGACGCGGTGTGGAACCTCGTCACCTCCGGCATGAACAAGATCTGCACCAACGCCTACCCCGTCAGCACCGCGAACATCCGCTCCGTTGTCGAGACCGTCCGCGCCCTGAACCCGGACGCACAGATCCTGCTCATCGGTGCCACCAACCCCGTTCCCCTGCTGCCCAGCTGGAGCAATTATTTCAACAAGCTCAACAAGTTCCAGAAGCAGCTCGCCGAAGTCTATGACATCGACTACGTGGCGGTGCCCTACGCTCAGACGGAGCTGGACGGCCACCCCACCGTCTCCGGCCACAAGTACATTGCCAAGAAGATCGTGAAGGCCATCCAGAACGGCTGATCCCGAACATAAAAACGCCCCGAACACACGGTTCGGGGCGTTTTTTCATGCTATTCTTCAGCTCAGCCGGCCGCTCTCGACCGAGAAGCTGACATCGGCCACGGCCATGGTGGACTTGCGGTGGGAGACCAGCAGAACGGTCTTTTCCCTGCACTCGTCCCGCACCGCCTTGAGGATGATGCCCTCGTTCAGGCTGTCGAGGTTGGAGGTCGGCTCGTCCAGCAGGAGGAAGGGCGCATCGTGGAGGAAGGCGCGGGCCACACCGATGCGCTGGCGCTCGCCGCCGGAGAGGGCACCGCCCAGCTCGCCCACCGGGGTATCGTAGCCCTTGGGCAGCTTCCGGATGAAGCCGTCCAGCGCCGCCTTTTTGCAGGCCGCTTCCACCTCGGCACGGGTGGCATCGCGCCGGGCAATTTTGATATTGTTCTCGATGGTGTCGTCAAACAGTTCCGTCTCCTGCGTCACAAGGCTCTCCTGTGCCCGCAGTGCAGCGGTATTCACGCGGCGGATGTCCTCTGCACCAAAGCGGATGCTGCCGCCGGAAACATCCCAGAAGCGGAGCAGCAGCCGCAGGAAGGTCGATTTTCCGCTGCCGGAGCGGCCCGTGATGCCCACGATCTTCCGTTTGGGGATGGTCAGGCTCAGGTCGTGCAGGACTTCCTCCTCCGCGTAAGCGAAGCGGACCTTCCGGGCCTCGGCACCGGCAAAGGCCGTGTCGGCCCCATCGGTCACGTCGGCCGTGACCGGTTCTTCGTCCAGCAGGTCCAGCACACGGTCGGCGCTGGCAAACACCTGGGTCAGGCTTGCGCCGAGGTTGGCCAGCGCCACCACCGGGCCGAAGGAGCTCAGTGCAGCCAGCGTGCAGACCAGCACCCCATCGGCATCCAGCGCGCCGTTCTGGTACAGCTGGAGGCTGACCCCCAGCACGGCCAGGACGGTCAACAGGATGAGGGTGTTGGTGGCACCCACCGTCACGCCCTCGCGGTACTTCAGCGCCTTCTGCTTTTCCCCCAGCGCCTCGCTGTGGGCCGCAATGCCCTCGGCGCGGTTGGCGGTGTCCTGATATTGCAGCGTATCCCGCAGGCCGCGCAGGTTTTCCAGCATATAGCTGTTGGTGTCGGCGAGGGTCTGGCGGTAGGCGCGGGCGGCTTTGTCACCGCGTCTGGCCGACCACACAGGCAGGGCCGCGCCCACCAGCAGGTAGCCCGCCAGCAGCACCAGCGCTGGCAGCAGATGATACCGGGCCGTGAAGCAGGTCATGCCGACGACACAGACCACCGCGATGCAGACCGGCGAGATGGTGTGGGCATAAAAAACTTCCAGCTGCTCGATGTCGGCGGTGATCAGGCTGATGAGGTCGCCGCGGTCGCGGCCCTCCAGCTTGGCGGGGCTCAGGCGGCGGAGCGCCCCAAAGACCCGATCGCGGATGAGGGCCAGCAGCTTGAAGGCGATATAATGGTTGGATGCCTGCTCGGCATACCGCAGCACACCGCGCAGCAGCGCAAACACTAAGATGCAGGCAAAGACGGTGCCCACCGAGGGGATGGGGCTTTCCAGCCCGGCGGCAGCCAGCAGGCCGAAGCCGCCGAAGATGGTGATGAAGGTGGCGCAGAAGTACCCCGCCACACCCATCGCGATGGCAGCCAGCATCACAGGCAGCATCGGCCGGACCAGCACGATGAGCCGCCGGACGATCGCAAACGGACTGCGTTTTTTCGGTGCGTTCATGCGCTCACCTCCCCAAGGTCTTCCAGCTGTTTCTGGGCGTTGTACAGGCGGCTGTAGACGCCGCCTGCGGCCAGCAGGGCCTCGTGTTTCCCCTGCTCGGCGATGCGGCCGCCGTCCATGACGTAGATGCAGTCGCTGTCCACCACATTGGCCAGGCGGTGGGAGATGAGGATGACCGTCTTCTTCCCCGCCAGCTTATGGATAGCCGCCATGATGTCGTTTTCACTCTCGGCGTCCACATTGGAGGTGGCTTCGTCGAAGAGGTAGATGGGCGAGTCGTGCAGCAGCGCACGGGCCATGGCCAGACGCTGGCGCTGCCCGCCGGACAGGTTTGAGCCGCCCTCATGCAGCGGGGTGTCCAGCCCCTGCTGGCTGCGGCAGAACGCGGCGAGGTTCACCTCTTCCAGAGCGGCCCAGAGTGCGGCGGCGTCGGCAGCGGGGGCTGCCATCCGCAGGTTGGAACCGACCGTTCCCTTGAAGATGGCCGCATTGTGCGGCACGACCGTCAAGGTGCGCAGGCGGTTCTCTTCCCGGAGCGTCTGCACCGGCACACCGCCCAGCGTCACGCTGCCCGTGTATCCGGTGCGGGCACCGGACAGAATGGCCGCAATGGTGCTTTTGCCGCAGCCGGACTCGCCCACCAGCGAGACGAAGCTGCCCTGCGGGATGCACAGCGAGACATCGTGGAGGATCGTGCGGTCGTTCTCGTAGCCAAAGGTCACGTGGTCCAGCTTCAGGGTGGTATCCTCCCCTGCCTCCTGTGTGCCGTCGGCAGGCTCGTCCGCCGCCAGCAGACGGAAGATCTTCTCCGCCGAAGCTGCTCCGTTCATCGCGATGTGGAAGTAGCTGCCCAGCAGGCGGAGCGGCAGGAAGAAATCTGCCGCCAGCAGAAGGATGGTCAGCGCCGCTGTCAGGGTGATCTGCCCTTTGGCAAACGCCGCCACCGCGCTGATGATGCCCAGCCCCGCGCCGCCATAGGCCATCAGGTCCATGAGGGTGACGGAGTTCAGCTGCATGGTCAGCACCTTCATCGTGATCTTCCGGAAGCGCTCGGCCTGCCGGTTCATCTCCTCATGCTTCCAGCCGTCGGCCTGGTAGATCTTCAGGGTGGTCAGGCCCTGGATGTTTTCCAGAAAGCTGTCGCCGAGGGTGGTGTATTCGCCCCAGTATTTGTCCAGCAGCTTTTTGGCGAATTTCTGCACCGCCACGATGGACATGGGGATCAGCGGCACACAGCACAGCAGGATGATGGCCGACCGCGCATGGACGCCCACCAGCAGCACGAAGAGGGTGACCGGGGCCAGCAGGCTGTAGAACAACTGAGGCAGATACTTTGCGAAGTAGGTGTCGATCTGCTCCACGCCCTCGCTGGCCAGCATGACGGCCTCACTGGTGGCGATGGTCTCGCTGTAGCCCGCACCCAGGCAGGTGAGTTTTTCATAAATTTTGCTGCGCAGGGTGCGCTTGACATCCTTGGAGGCGCAGTCGCTCATGCTGGATGCCAGCAGAGTGAAGACATACCGCAGCGGGATGGTGAACAGACAGAGCACAAGGTCCTGCCGCAGCATCGCGTGGGTCAGCCCGCCCGCAAAGACGGCTCCCACCAGTTGGGCAATGACCCGCACAAAGATGATGTTGCAGAGCATCCCCAGCCACTGGAACGCCACATTTGCGCCCACAAAGCGCATGGCGCCCCGGTCAAAGGAGATCAGCTTTTTGTTGATCACGATACCGCCTCCGTTTCTTCGCTGGCGTCCGGGCCGAATATGCGGTCGTATGCGCCGGTAAAGGCCCGCTCCGGCAGTGCCGAGGTCAGGGCCAGCGCGGCCGTGCAGCGCTCCTCCTCGGTCAGGTCGATCTTCACGGGCGGGAAGTTTGCCAGCACCGTTTCCAGCTGTTCCTTCACTGCTCTGGCCACAAAGATGCCGCGGTCGGTCAGGTAGATCTTGCCGTAGTGCTCCTTGACGATCATGCCGTGGTCCATCAGCAGGTTCATGATCCGCACCACCGAGGGCTTGGTCACGTTCAGCTTTTCCGCAATGCTGCGGGAGCAGATGTCCAGATGGGTCTGCGACACCTCATAGATCGCCAGCAGATACCGCAGATGCGCCGGTGTCAGTTCCATGCTTATCACACTCTTTTCATCGGGATTTTCAGCCTCTCCGGCACGGCAGCGCATTGCCGGAAAGTTCTGGAAATGTTATCCAAAGCTAACTTTTATTTTTCTAAAAAAGGGCGCGGGCCGATTTGCTTTTCGACCCGCGCCCTGCGGTTTCCTCAGTGACAGCCGCCGTTGCAGTGCCCGCAATCACCGGAGCACCCGCCGCAGCCGCCGCCGTGCTTGTGGGAGTGCCAGGTGATCCAGCCCACACAGCCGAACACGATCGCCGCCACGATAATGGTCGGCAGATTGAAGTTTGCTGCCAGAAATTCCATCATAACAATGCACTCCTCTCAAAACAGAACCAATTTACTTGTTTGCCGTGAGCTTCTTGGTGTCGATGCTGACCTCATTGATGCCCGTGTACTTGTTGGGGCGGACCAGCAGATAGATGAAGGCCACCAGGATGACGACTGCAACGATGGTGAAGAAGTTGAAACCGACCTCACCGGAAATAATGCCGCCCAGCTGATACACGACCAGCGCAGCGCAGTAAGCCAGAGCGCACATGTAGCCGATGGCGATGGCGGTCCACTTGCCGTTGTTCATCTCACGCTTGATGGCACCCATCGCAGCGAAGCAGGGAGCGCACAGCAGATTGAAGATCATGAAGGCGTAAGCCGACAGAGCGGTGTAGTCCTGTGCAACCGCAGCCCAGATCTCATCGCCGTTCTCAGACAGCTCGCCGCCGAAGTGATACAGAACACCGAAGGTACCAA
>OGPT01003549.1_pt1 | contig 11077 bp, 8 predicted proteins | sample 1552951 | NCBI WGS metagenome assembly OGPT01 (sample SAMEA2580224, study PRJEB22360) | human gut metagenome | biome: human gut; feature: human-associated habitat; material: faeces | place: Denmark | collected 2008/2010
TTGGTTTCGCAAGAACAAGAAAAGAAGCTAGACAGATCGTTGATCACAAGTTCGTTACAGTAAACGGAAAAGTTGTTAACATCCCTTCATACCTTGTAAAGGCTGGCGATGTTATCGAAATTAAAGAGAGCAAAAAGAATACTCAGAGAATGAAAGATATCGTCGAGGTAGCTGGCGGAAGAATCGTTCCGGAGTGGTTAGACGTAGATGCTGAGAAATTACAGGGAACTGTAAAAGACTTACCTACACGTGAGCAGATTGATGTTCCTGTAGATGAGATGCTCATCGTCGAGTTATATTCTAAGTAAAATTAGGTTGATTTGCCGGGGATTTATTTCCCGGCTTATCCACTCTTTGATAACATATAACAACGATACCCGAGAAGGAGGGAATTTGAAGTGTTCGATTTTGAAAAACCAAAAATTGAAATCGCAGAAATTTCAGAAGACAAGACATATGGCAGATTTGTTGTAGAGCCATTAGAGAGAGGTTACGGTACAACACTTGGAAACTCTTTAAGACGTATCATGCTTTCTTCTTTACCGGGCGCTGCAGTAAGCCAGGTCAAGATTGATGGTGTTTTACATGAATTCAGCTCTATTCCTGGTGTTAAGGAAGATGTTACAGAAATCATCATGAATATCAAGAACCTTGCAATTCGCAATAATAGTTCTACAAATGAACCAAAGGTTGCATATATCGAATTCGAAGGTGAAGGCGTTGTTACAGCAGCCGATATTCAGGTTGATTCAGATATCGAGATTTTGAATCCTGAGTTAGAGATTGCACACTTGAATGGTGGAGCAGATTCTAAGCTTTACATGGAGCTTACAATCACTAACGGCAGAGGTTATGTCGGAGCAGAGAAGAACAAGAACGAGGATACACCAATCGGAGTTCTTGCTGTAGATTCAATCTACACTCCTGTTGAGCGTGTTAACCTTACTGTAGAGAATACCCGTGTAGGTCAGGTTACAGATTACGATAAGCTTACATTAGATGTATTTACAAATGGTACATTGGAGCCGGACGAGGCAGTCAGCCTTGCAGCTAAGGTGTTAAGTGAGCACTTAAATCTGTTCATCGATCTTTCAGAGGCAGCACAGCAGGTTGACGTTATGGTCGAGAAGGAAAACGATGCTCAGGAGAAGGTTCTTGAGATGAACATCGATGAGCTTGAGCTTTCAGTCCGTTCATACAACTGCTTAAAGCGTGCAGGAATCAACACTGTTGCAGAGCTTATCAATAGAACACCTGAGGACATGATGAAGGTTCGTAACCTTGGTCGCAAGTCTTTAGAGGAAGTTTTAGCAAAATTAAAAGAATTAGGTTTAGAGTTAAATCAGACTGAGGAATAATTCATTCGAATAATCCTTGCACTGATTCTTCTAAATAAATTGGTCATATATAAATTTTAAATATCATATTTATGTTTATGTGTGACAAAACTCATAGCGGCAGGGCCAGTAAGACCAAAGAGCGTGACCGTGTCTGATACATGAGTGGCAACTGATTTGAGCATTTGCTTTTTGAAATAAGGCAAAGCTTTATCACAACAAGATACGATGTCTGGCAGTAAGACCGAAGAGCGTGACCGGATGTCCCACAAATGGAGGAAATTAAAATGGCAAAATATCGTAAGTTAAGCAGAACATCAAGCCAGAGAAAGGCTTTACTCAGAGGTCAGGTTACACAGCTTCTTGTTAACGGAAAGATCGTTACTACAGAGGCTAAGGCTAAAGAGGTTCGTAAGATCGCTGAGGGTCTTATCGCATTAGCAGTAAAAGAGAAAGACAACTTCGAGGAGGTTACTGTAACAGCTAAGGTTGCCCGCAAGGACAAAGATGGCAAGAGAGTAAAAGAGGTTGTAGACGGAAAGAAAGTTACTGTTTATGACGAAGTAGAGAAGAAGATCAAGAAGGATTCTGCTTCACGTCTTCATGCCAGAAGACAGATGCTCAAGGTTCTTTACACAGCTAAAGAGTCTGACGGCACAAAGAAGGGAACAAAGACTATCGATGTAACAAACAAGTTATTCGATGAGATCGCTCCTAAGTATGCTGATCGTAACGGTGGTTACACAAGAATCGTTAAGATTGGACAGCGTAAAGGTGACGGAGCTTTAGAGGTTCTCCTTGAGTTAGTTTAATATTTGATCGGTATAAATCTTAGACTAAATAAAACCAGAGATTTGAGTGGATGACACTCACTTCTCTGGTTTTTTATATTACTAAGATAATTATTCTAAACTTTGAGAAAAACTGATGCGTCTTATTTGCATGTATAGTTCGACTGCCTTTGGTTTGAATTCGTAACTGTAACGCATAAAAATACCCCTTTCACTGGATATCCAGTAAGAGGGGTATATATTAATTTCACACGGCTTTTTATAAATGCGCTTAATTATTTATTCTTTGCTGCAGCCTGCTCGTCATTGTACTTCTGAACACACTTCTTGATTCTGTCATATGGTGAGAGAAGATCACTGATAGAACAGTCGTGGTTTAATGTATCAATGAGGTATGCGATGTATTTGCTCATGTCACAGCTGATATAGTACTCCTTAGAGAGAAGCTCCGGTGACTGGTAGATAAGGTTTGTTGTAACTACTCTGTAGATGAGACCATCCTCGTAAGCCTTGTCAAATGAAGCAAAGCCGTTTGTAAAGAGACCGAATGTAGAAACAACAAAGATTCTGTTAGCTTTACGCTTCTTGAGCTCTCTTGCTGTATCAATCATACTTTCGCCTGAAGAAATCATATCATCGATGATAAGAACATCCTTACCCTCCACATTTGTTCCGAGGAACTCATGAGCTACGATAGGGTTACGTCCGTCAACGATACGGCTGTAATCACGACGCTTGTAGAACATACCCATGTCTACTCCGAGTACGTTTGCAAGGTAGATAGCACGGTTTGTAGCGCCCTCATCAGGAGAGATAATCATAAGATGGTCAGCATCAATAGTGATATCCTTTACGTTCTTTAAGATGCCCTTAATGAACTGGTAAGAAGGCATTACATTCTCAAAGCCGTTCAGAGGAATAGCATTTACCACACGAGGGTCATGAGCATCGAAGGTGATGATATTGTCTACACCCATGTTGATAAGCTCCTGAAGAGCCAATGGACAGTCAAGAGACTCACGGCCTGTACGTCTGTGCTGACGGCTCTCATAAAGGAAAGGCATGATAACTGTGATTCTTCTTGCTTTTCCGCCGGCTGCAGCGATAACACGCTTTAAGTCTGCGTAGTGGTCATCAGGTGACATGTGGTTTGTCTGACCGCATACTGTGTAGGTAAGACTGTAGTTGGTTACATCTACCATGATGTACAGATCATAACCACGAACTGACTGGTTGATAACACATTTAGCCTCGCCGGAACCGAATCTAGGTGTAGAAGGCTTGATAATGTAGCTGTTTTTGTAGTAGTCCTTGAAAGCACTCTCGTTAGCATGCTGGTGCTCTCTGTGCTCTCTCCAGCCCTGTAAGTATGCATCTACCTTCTGGGCAAGACCTATACAACTGTCGGTTGCAACAAGTCCAAGTGTACCGGTTGGCATAGTCTCCAAAATTCTCTCATCGTTTGGCATTGTTATTCCTCCATATAATCATATAATAAATAAACTAAATATATATAAAAAGCGCTATTTGGAAAGACGCTTTTTAATTCGTATGTCATCTCCGAAGAGCTTGATAAAACTATAATTGCTTGAAATTCTTGAAAGTGTTCTCTCGGAGTAAATCTCTGCTATCTGCTCCAGATTCAGATTAGTGGAAATAATAGTAGATTTCTGTCGCAGTATACGCTCATTTACACAAAGGAAAAGCTGTGATGTGGTAAATGAGTTGGAAAGCTCGGTTCCGAGATCGTCTATGATAAGTAAATCACAGTCGAATATATTCTGGTGCGCTGCGATGGCATCTGCATCCTTTTCAAACACACCTTTGCTTAATATATCAAATAATTGGAATGCTGTAAAGTAAATTACGGAGTAACCTGCATCTAAAAGCTCTTTTGCAATGCAATTAGATAAAAAAGTCTTTCCGACACCGGTATTACCGTAGAAAAATATATTTTTAGGTTTGTTTTCAAAATTGTCTATAAATTCATGACAGTTCGTCACTGCAAGCTTTGCTGTGGCAAGAGCAGACAGCCCTGTCGCAGGATTTTTCTGCTCATCTGAGTAATAATCGAATGAGAGCGTGGAAAAATTCTCTCTTGATAAAATTTCCCTGATATTGGACTGTGAATAAACGGTATTGATAATAGCCTGCTTGAAACAATGACATTTCTGACCATCTATATACCCGGTATCATGGCAATCTGGACAGGTGTAAATAGGGTCAAAATAATCAAGCGGATATCCGAGTGTGGATAGAAGAGCAGCACGCTCCTCCTTATAGTCCTCGATTGCAAGGCGTAAAGCGGCGAGAGCATTCTCATCACCATCCATAAGCCTGTACGCCTGCCTGACAGATGCGGATGCAATCTCTGAGTCAATTTCCCTGAGGCGGGGCGCCTTGCGATAGGCTTCCTCAATACGCTTGTCATGTATGTATTTGTTCTGAAGCTGGCGTTTGTCGTAGCCTCGCATTATCTCATCATATTGAGCATTGGTAAGTGCCATATATCCTCCTTGGGATGTGTAAATCTAACTTGAAAAATCATATAACTAAATCACGCAACAGAAATCATACAGTTTAAATCATATAATTGAAATCATGTAGCTTAAATCATACCGTAGAATTCAGAAACAGCTTCTCCAGCTTGTCGTAATCATTGTTTCGCTGATTGAAGTTGTTAAATTTATTCTTGGAACTTGAATTATTGTTTTTTGGTTTTGAGGAACCGTTTGCAGCATTTGTGCCTTGTGATGAGCCTGTAGCAGAGGCTTTATTGGCCTTGGCGAAGTTGGCATCAAGCACTTCAACATCCTTTAATGTATGTACATCCTTTTTCTTCCAGTTCGCGAGTATCGAGTCTGTGTACTCGAAGCTTGGCTTCTGGATAGCTGAAATAGTTTTACTGCAGGCGGCTTTTACAAGCTCTATATCGAAACCGTATTCGCCGACCCATTTGTTGATGAGTGACACCTCAGAGTCAACCAGATTGCGGCCTGTGATGCCTAGAGCCTTCATTACAGAATAGTAAATCTGTGAGTGAGCGGCTGCATCGTCCTTTGCCTGGTCTACGGTCTTTATGCCGGCATCGGCCCAGCCGAGAGCGACCTTGTTCATGTAACGAAGGCTTGAATGGCCCTTGGTAATGCAGTACTCCACGAGATATTCCACCAGGTCGGTAGAAAAATGGAGCTTGTCCAGCCAGTAGAGCACCATATTGGTGTCTGTGGATGAGAGCGTATGCTTCAGATATGTCTCTATAATAAAGAAAAGCTCTGAAATGTCAGGATTCTTTCTAAACTCCTTAATCTCATCAAGTGTGTATTCCTTCTGTGAAGAAGCAGGCTTGTCAGTAGTCTGGCTCTTAAGCTTTTCAACAACAGAATCCTGCATCCGAATATTCGCGGTAGAAATATTCTGTGCAGCATTATTAACCACGCTGTTTTGCAAATTATTCTGTGCAGCATTATTAACTACGCTGTTTTGCAAATTATTCTGCGCGGCATTATCAGCCACAGCGCTTTGTATATTACTCTGAGCAGCCTGCATACCGGATACAGAAAGACTGCAGAGGTTGATTCCAATAATCTGACCATCAGCGCCGGTTTGCACCTGCAAAATGCCCTCAGAGGACCAGTAATTGAGGGCACGTATGATGTCGGCTTCAGTATTGCTGAAATGATCGGCAATCTCTGAAATAGTTGCTATGCCTGCCCCGGAGCCTGTTGCACGGAGCAGATAAAGGTATACCTTGACAAACTCACCGTTTGCCTTTGGCATGTATTGATCTATAAAAATATCTGACACAGTAGTGAATGATGTTGCTATGTCACTGCTAATGTTTATCGCTGTCATATAAAAAACTCTCTTTCGCTTAACCTGTGAGCAATTATAGCACAATATTTTAACCGTGTGAAGATGGTAAAAGTGCTACAAGCCTTGTAAACTCGGGCTTTCCGAGTCCACAAAAAAATGTGGATAACGTGGATAACTGTGTAAAATAATTGAAAAATCAATGTATCACAGGGTATATAAGCTGTTGAAAATTATTTAAAAAATCCACACACAAAATGAGAGTTGTTAACATTTTGTATGTGGATAACGTGGATAACTTATTTCTTAAGCAGGTCTTCGCCGATTTCTACTACATTTCCGGCACCCATTGTTATCAACAGGTCACCGTTTACACAATTTTCTGATAAAAATTTCTCGATTTCCTCAAATGATGGGAAATAGTGCGCATTCACACCTTTTTCGAGCAATAAATCCAGGATATCCTTAGATGAGATACCATATGTGTTCTGCTCACGCGCAGCATAGATATCAGCAAGCACCACAACATCTGCCATTGAAAGAACATCGGCAAAATCATTTAAGAATGCCTTGGTTCTGGAATAGGTGTGTGGCTGGAAACAAAGGACAAGCCTGTCATGTGGATATTTTTGTGCAGCTGTCAGTGTTGCGCGGATCTCGGTTGGATGGTGAGCGTAGTCATCAATGATTGTGACGCCGTTTACCTTGCCCTTGTACTGGAAACGTCTGTCAGCACCGCCAAATTTGTCAAGGCCTGTGAGGATAGACTCCTCATTAAGACCGAGTGTGGTGGATAAAGCTATGGCTGCGAGCGCATTGCTTACATTGTGAGCGCCCGGAACAGAGAGTTTTACGTCGAAAAGTGGACTACCCTGTCTCATAGCTGTAAAAGATGCACAAGCTTTATCGTCATAGGTTATATTTTCCGGATAGAAATCATATTTTGAATCAAAGCCATAGGTGATAATCTTCTGAGGAAGCCCTGCGACAATCTCCTCATAGCGGTCAATCTCACCATTGATGATGGTAGCGCCGCCTGCGAGAGTGTTTGATGCATACTCGTGGAAGGAATGTCTGATGTCGTTGATATCCTTGAAGAAATCCAGATGCTCAGCCTCAATATTTAAAATAATGCTGTAGCGTGGTCTGAAATTCAAAAAGCTGTTTGTGTACTCACACGCCTCAGAGATGAAGTACTCTGAATCGCCCACACGCAGATTGCCGTGGATAGATGACAAAATACCACCTACGGAAATGGTAGGATCTGTCTGGGCGGCGAGAAGAATCTCGCTGATCATGGATGTGGTGGTAGTCTTGCCGTGTGTGCCGGCTACAGCGATAGAATAATCGTAATTGTCCATAATCTGTCCGAGAAGCTCGGCTCTTGTAAGCATTGGAATACCGGCTGCCTTTGCTGCGGCAAACTCAGGATTGCTTTCGTGGATAGCTGCAGTGTAAACCACCAGGTCGATACCGGATGTGATATTGTCTGCGCTCTGGCCATATATGACTTTTATGCCCTTGGCAGCAAGAGTTTTTGTGAGGTCTGATTCCTTTGAATCGGAGCCGGAAATTGTAAAGCCCTCCTCATGCAGAATCTCTGCGAGACCGCTCATGCTGATACCGCCGATGCCTATGAAATGGATGTGTATTGGTTTGCTGAAATCTATTTTATACATTAATTTTACCTGCCTGATTTATTATAATTTATATTGTAACTATTAAGAATCGCTGAGAACAAAAAGCCGATGCGTCATGATTGCATGTAAGCAACAGATTTTCTTGTTCTGAATAGTTACTTTATATTAATTATACAACTAAATATAGTATTTGCAAAGGAAAAATAAGGTGAAAGCAGGCATGACTTTCAAATGATAAGAACCATAGCAGGTTAAACAGATATACGATAAATGGCACTTGTGCAAAATGTCGAAAAAAAAGAAAAATATTATTTGATTTTGTGAAAAATGTTGAAGTGGTAATGCGGCTGTGGTATAATTTTTTTATAAAAATAATTCATCCGGACCATATGAATTTTATGGGGTTAAAGTATATGGCAGTAACTGCAATTTATGCAGCAGCAACTATAATTTATATGGAAACAATTGTGATTTATTATGGAAGCATTACAGATACGGTTATTACAGAAACAAGTGGTGGGGACCGGATGGGCACAACAAAAATTAGGACAGACGAGGAGTGATAACGTGATTAAGAAAGAAATGATAGCCATGCTTTTAGCAGGCGGTCAAGGCAGCAGACTTGGTGTTCTGACAGCGGACGTAGCAAAACCGGCAGTTTCGTTTGGTGGAAAGTACAGAATCATAGATTTTCCGCTTAGCAACTGCATCAATTCAGGCATTGATACAGTGGGTGTACTTACACAGTATCAGCCACTCAGACTTAACAGCCACATCGGAATAGGTATTCCGTGGGATCTCGACAGGAATAATGGAGGAGTGGCAATACTGCCTCCTTATGAGAAGAGCGGCAACAGCGAGTGGTACACAGGTACAGCCAATGCAATCTACCAGAATATGAGGTATATAGACAGTTACAACCCGGACTATGTGTTGATACTGTCAGGAGACCACATTTACAAGATGGACTATGAGGTGATGCTTGATTTCCACAAGGAAAACAATGCAGATGTGACCATAGCAACCATGCCGGTGCCTATCGAGGAGGCCAGCCGATTTGGTATCGTCATAGCCGATGATGATAAGCGCATCAATGCATTTGAGGAAAAGCCGGTTCATCCGCGCAGCAATCTCGCATCAATGGGTATTTACATATTCTCATGGCCGGTGCTAAAGGAAGCATTACTTGCACTAAAGGATCAGGAAAACTGTGATTTTGGCAAGCATGTCATACCATACTGCTTTGAAAACGACAGACGTATGTTTGCATACGAGTTCAACGGATACTGGAAGGACGTAGGTACACTGGGCTCATACTGGGAGGCCAATATGGAGCTTGTGGACCTCATTCCGGAGTTTAATCTGTACGAGGAGTATTGGAAGATTTACACAAAGAATGATGCAATCGAGCCACTTTATATAGCCAAAGGAGGTCATGTGGAGCGAAGCATCATGGGTGAGGGCTGTGAATGCTATGGTCATGTGGAGCATTCTGTTATAGGTGCCAACGTCAAGATTGGAAGAGGCGCAGTAATACGTGATTCCATCATCATGTGTGACACGGAGATAGGCTCCAATGTCACGATAGACAAGTCCATCATTGCCGAAAATTGCAAGGTGGGCGACAATGTGACACTTGGCTTCGGACAGGAGAAGCCGAACGTATTAAATGAGAGCATATACTCATTTGGGCTGGTCACTATAGGAGAAGATTCTGTGATACCGGACGGGGTAAAGATAGGCAAAAATACAGCAATCTCCGGTGTTACATACGAAGAGGATTACAAAGACGGTGTGCTTGAGGGCGGAGAAGTTATTATCAAGGCAGGTGACGGAAAATGAAGGCAATAGGAATAATTTTGGCCGGCGGCAACAATAATAGGATGAAGGAACTGACAGCAAAACGAGCAGTACCGGCCCTGCCGGTAGCAGGCAGCTTCAGAAGCATTGATTTTGCGCTCAGCAGCATGTCAAACTCACATATACAGACTGTCGCAGTACTGACCCAGTACAATGCACGCTCACTGAATGAGCATTTAAGCTCATCAAAATGGTGGAATTTTGGCAGAAAGCAGGGGGGCTTATTCCTCTTTACACCTACAGTCACAGCGGACAACAGTGACTGGTATAGGGGCACGGCAGATGCGATGTATCAGAACATTGATTTTCTCAAGAGACGCCATGAGCCATATGTCATCATCAGCAGCGGTGACTGTGTATACAAGCTGGATTTCAACAGAGTGCTTGATTTTCACATCGAGAAAAAATCAGACATTACAGTGGTATGCAAGGACATGATGTACAACGACGATGTCAGCCGTTTTGGTGTGGTACGCATGGATGATGAGTCAAGAATCACAGAGTTTGATGAAAAGCCAATCGAGGCCTTATCCAACACCATTTCCACAGGTATCTATGTCATCAGGAGACGACAGCTCATAGAGCTTTTGGAGGCGGCAGCTGAGGAAAACAGATTCGATTTCGTAAATGATATCCTCGTGCGCTACAAAAATGTAAAGAAAATATATGGCTACAAGATAAATTCATACTGGAACAATATCGCCGATATTGATGCATACTTCAAGACCAATATGGATTTCTTAAGACCTGACGTCAGAAGCTATTTCTTCAGGGAGGAGCCGACCATCTGCTCAAAGGTGGACGACCTGCCACCGGCCAAGTTTAATCCGGGCTCAGACATTTCAAACAGCCTCGTATCAAGTGGCTGTATCATAAACGGAAGCGTGGAGGATTCGGTGCTTTTCAAGCAGGTATTTGTGGGCAAAAACACCACAGTGAAGAACTGCGTGATACTCAATGACGTCTACATAGGCGACAATGTGCACCTCGAAAATTGCATCGTAGAGAGCCGTGGAACCATCAATCCAAACACCTGCTATTGTGGTGAGGATGGAGTCATGATAGTAAAAGAAAAAAATGTAAGATATGTAATTTAAAAACAGACCAGGGGGACAAAAATATGCAGATTACAGACATCAGAATTCGTAAGGTAGAAAAAGAGGGCAAGATGAAGGCGGTTGTGTCAATCACAATCGATGATGAATTCGTGGTACATGACATCAAGGTAATCGAAGGAGAAAAGGGACTTTTCATCGCCATGCCAAGCCGCAAGGCAAACGATGGCGAGTACAGGGATATAGCCCATCCGATTAACTCTGCCACACGCGAGAATATCCAGAATATGATTCTTGAAAAGTATAAGACAGAGATTGAGAATGTATAAAACAGTCAAATGTTGTAGCAAATGTAAATAATAATTTTGGTATGTGTATATCAGACGAAATCGCGCAAGTGCATCGAAGGAAATTGGCTTGCGCGGTTTTTGTGTAATAAGGGTTTGATTAGAGAATAAAAAGTAAGCATATATTCATTTTAGACCCTCGTCTTTTAGAGAGAAATTTGATGACAAACTGTCCTCTCTGTGCTACAATCAACTCAAAGCATTATATTTCTGTAAATACGACACCACAGCATA